>Ga0136643_10000129_pt1 | contig 73738 bp, 56 predicted proteins | sample TergutLab28metaG_FD_96883 | JGI IMG/M metagenome (GOLD analysis project Ga0136643, IMG submission 96883) | Labiotermes labralis P1 segment gut microbial communities from Petit-Saut dam, French Guiana - Lab288 P1 (version 3) (version 3) | ecosystem: Host-associated > Arthropoda: Insects >... | reverse complement strand
TACTTCATTAGGGATTGCCTGTACCGCATATCTTGTGTTACTGTAGTCATGAGAAAAGGTTCTCCTTCGGAGCTAGTTTTGTGTGGTAACTCAACTTTACTCCTTTGGATGGCCTTTTCTCAATTTATTTTTGACACCTGTCCAATATCTATTGTATCCCTACACAACTGCAACAAAATTTCCACATCGCCCTTTGCAACACATAGAAATCCATGATATACTATCCATCATTGCGTACAAAATGGAGGGGTGCCTGATGCAAAACACAGATAAAACCATGGACAAAATTGTCGCCTTATGTAAGGGGCGCGGGTTCATCTATGCAGGTAGTGAAATCTACGGCGGTCTCGCAAATACCTGGGACTATGGTCCGCTGGGAGTAGAACTCAAAAACAACGTGAAACAAGCCTGGTGGAAAAAGTTTGTACAGGAGAGCGAACACAATGTGGGACTCGATGCCGCCATCCTCATGAACCGTGAGGTTTGGGTGGCTTCCGGCCATGTGGTCAACTTTAACGATCCCTTGGTGGATTGTAAAAGCTGTAAAATGCGCCATCGGGCGGACAAGCTGATTGAAGACTTTAACCTTGCCCAAGGAGTCACCGATGTGGTGGTTGAGGCCATGGACAACGACCAGATGTCAGTCTATATGGCAGAAAAAGGCATCCCATGCCCCCACTGCGGCAAACAGGACTTCACGCCCATTCGGAAGTTTAACATGATGTTCAAAACCCATCAGGGCGTAACGGAAGATTCCGGCACAGAGGTCTATCTCCGTCCGGAGACAGCCCAGGGGATTTTTGTCAATTTCAAAAACATCCAACGGACTGCGCGGAAGAAGATGCCCTTTGGTGTTTGCCAAGTTGGGAAAAGCTTCCGCAACGAGATCACGCCGGGGAACTTTACTTTCCGCACCCGCGAATTTGAGCAGATGGAGCTCGAGTTCTTCTGCGCACCGGGGACAGACCTGGAGTGGTTTGAATACTGGCGCAACTTCTGCCGCCAGTGGCTACTCGATCTAAGCATGAAAGAGGGCAGCATCCGCCTGCGTGATCATGAAGCGGAAGAGCTTTCCCATTACTCCAAGGCAACTACAGACTTCGAGTTCCTCTTCCCCTTCGGCTGGGGCGAACTTTGGGGCGTTGCAGACCGGACAGACTTCGATCTCAAAGCGCATCAAGAAGCCTCCGGCGAAAACATGGAATACTTCGACCAAGAGTCAGGCGAGCGATATATCCCCTATGTTATCGAACCCTCTTTGGGAGCCGACCGCGTGGCGCTTGCCTTCCTGGTCGATGCCTATGACGAAGAGATCGTAGATGCGGAGAAGAACGACGTGCGGACAGTGCTCCGTCTCCATCCAGCCCTTGCACCGATCAAATGCGCGGTCTTACCTCTATCCAAAAAGCTTGCAGAGGGTACAACGGAGATTTACCACGAACTCCGCAAGCATTTCATGGTGGAGTACGACGATGCAGGATCCATCGGCAAACGTTACCGCCGCCAAGACGAGATCGGCACCCCTCTTTGCGTGACTTATGACTTCGAGAGCGAAGAGGACAAGTGCGTTACAGTCCGCCATCGTGACTCCATGGAGCAAGAGCGGGTTCCAATTGCGGAGTTAAAGAGTTACATCGAAAATGTAATTGCGTTTTAAGGAGAATATCACGTGCGAGGTCAGCCATAGCGCTGACCCCGCTTTTTATTTTGAGGGAGTGGTTAAATCGCGTTGATTTGTAGGGGTGGCCGACCCCGGCCGCCCGCGCCCTTGCTGTTAACGTGCTATGAGCCGCGGGCGATCGAGTCGATCGCCCCTACATGTGCCGTGACGTGTCAACGCCGTTGTTCTCTCCCTATTTCAAAAAAGACTTGACAGCGCACTCGTGCTAGGATATAATAAATTAGAATTAATTATCATTATTGTTTTCAACAAGGAGACCTCAATGCAAACAAGAAATCATTCCAGAAAGCGTGAGGCAATCTTGGCAAAAATCCGCTCTACCACCAGCCATCCAACGGCGGAGTGGGTATACCATGAGCTAAAGGGCGAGATTCCAGATTTAAGCCTGGCTACGGTATACCGAAACATTCGAATGTTCAAGGAAGACGGAGAGATCATCTCTGTCGGCACAGTAACCGGGCAAGAGCGCTTTGACGGAACAACCGCCCCCCACGGGCATTTCGTCTGTACCAATTGCAATGCAGTACTTGACTTCGCCGATCCTGCGGAACATGCAGCGGTAAGGGTATATTTGGAAAACATAGGGCTTCGAGTTGACCGAGTTGATCTTGTGGCATATGGAACTTGTAAGGCTTGTCTGGCTTTATAATAAAAATGAATGAAATTAGGAGGCACATCATATGAAAAAGTATACTTGTACAATTTGCGGCTACATCCACGAGGGCGAAACTGCTCCGGCGGCATGTCAGCTTTGTAAGGCTCCGGTGGATAAGTTTAAAGAAGTAGATGAAAACGCAGGCTATGCAACCGAGCATGTAGTCGGCGTAGGAGCCAAAGATCAAATCGAGCACGATGTTTGGCAGGGGCTTGTAGATAACTTCAATGGCGAATGCGCCGAAGTCGGCATGTATCTCGCCATGAGCCGCGTAGCCGACCGTGAGGGTTATCCAGAGGTTGCAGAAGCCTTCAAGCGTTACGCCTTTGAAGAAGCGGAGCACGCAGCAAAGTTTGCAGAGCTTCTTGGTGAGGTTGTAACCGCCAGCACAAAGAAAAATCTAGAACTCCGCGCAGAAGCGGAAAAGGGCGCAACCATGGGCAAATTCGAGCTTGCCAAGCGCGCCAAAGAGCTCAATTACGACGCAATCCATGACACAGTACATGAAATGGCAAAAGACGAAGCGCGGCACGGCTGCGGCTTTGAAGGATTGCTCAAGCGCCACTTCTCCTAAACTTTCACATAGCTAGAAAGAAGGAGGACATCTTATACAGATATCCTCCTTCTTTCGGGAGTTTGTAGGGCACGATGTCCACATTGTTCTACAATGTACAACAGACACCCCTTTTTAATAAACTGTCATTATAGCATTAAACTTTCCATTCAATCCGGACATTTTCGCTTGTAGCTTGGATTTGAGAAATCAAGCCATCCACCACAAGCCGTCTGTCCTCAAAGCTCACATCACCCCAATTCGTGAGATAGCCGGATATGCTTTTTGCGTGTTCTGGCGTGAGGGTTGATGTCCTCATATCGGCAATCGCTTTCATAAGTGATTGCCGCTTTGTATCCAGCTCTTCGATCTTACTGTTCGCATATGCCAAAAGAGTGGTGTTTGCGCCCACCAGGCTATCCAGCAGCTTTTCGATCTCGGCATCCACCTGTGCAAGCTCCACGTTCAGCGCAGTCAACTTTGGATTGACCTTTGCAGAATTGCCTTTTGTCAAGAGTTGGAAACCCCGGAGCTTCATCATCATTTCGTTGCAAATGGATTCCTCAAATTCACGTACTCGGAGTGCCCCATAACCCTCACAGGCCCTCTTCCGACAGCGGAAATAGTTGCTGGAGCCCATAAGTCCGGCCCCACACCTACTACACTTTACTTTCCCGGCAAACCATGTATTCTTAGCCTTGTGCTGGCTGGGAAACTTCATGTTGCTCATCATCTTTTTGCGGCAGGTAAGCCATATATCAGAAGATACAAGTCCCGCATGGGGAGCAATAACAAGAGTGTGGTCTTTCAGTCCGGCTTTTTGCTCTTTGCTGTGTCCCGTCCTGTGTAGAAATAACAGCCGCTTGTCCCCGTGAAATCCGCACAACATCCGCTCCGTGACCTTTGAAGAAGCCTTTTCTGCACCGAGAGTGAAACGTGTCCTATACATGCTTTTGAATCGTCTCTCGCTCAAGCTGTGCGAATACAGTACAGATGTTCAGCATAGCTCATCCCATGGGGGTTGAGGTGTCAAGCTTCTCTGTTGCGGAAACAAATTCCACATTGTACTGCCGAAACAACTCCATCATCTTCGCAAAGTCAATAATTGAGCGGCCGATGCGGTCTAACTTAAGCTTCCTCATAGACCCCACCCGCAGACATCACACTATATATTTCAATCTTACGCTTCTCCTTGCTATGGCTCAAGCCAAATATGAATGAAGCATCCAAAGCAATTTTTCATAGTGCCCTAAAAATTCACAGAACATTGATATTTGAACCTGCACGATATAGTACAATTATGCCAGAAATCGGGAAAATCTGACTAATACCGCGGCGAATCCAAATAATTTTAAGGAGGCCAGTGATATGAGTGAACACTCCAAATGCCCCGTAACAGGCAAAACAAGCAGACCAGATTTCACGAGAGGTACAAGCAACAAAGACTGGTGGCCCAACCAACTGGATCTAAGCGTCCTGCATCAAAACTCCGATTTAAGCAATCCCATGGGGAGCGCGTTCAACTATGCCGAAGCATTCAAAACGCTTGATCTCCAAGCGGTGAAGGATGATATCTTTGCCGCAATGAAAGACTCGCAAGCATGGTGGCCGGCGGATTATGGGACGTATGGGCCGTTCTTTATCCGTATGGCATGGCATAGTGCTGGTACATATCGCACCATGGACGGGCGCGGCGGCGCAAGAGACGGCACACAAAGATTTGCCCCCTTGAATAGTTGGCCGGATAATGTAAATCTGGATAAAGCCAGAAGGCTGCTATGGCCGGTCAAGAAGAAATACGGGCAAAAACTATCTTGGGCGGATCTCATGATTCTAGCCGGCAACTGCGCGATTGAATCCATGGGACTCAAGCTCATCGGCTTTGCCGGTGGCCGTGAGGATGTATGGGAACCGCAAGAGGACATTTACTGGGGCTCTGAAACAGAGTGGCTGGGCGATGAGAGATATTCAGGTAAGCGCGACCTCGACAGCCCCTTGGCTGCTGTACAGATGGGACTCATCTATGTCAATCCGGAAGGGCCGGACGGACAGCCCATTCCAGCTGAGTCTGCAATGGATGTCAGAGAAACATTTGCCCGCATGGCGATGAATGACGAAGAAACCGTCGCGCTGATTGCCGGAGGCCATACCTTCGGCAAAGCCCACGGCGCGGCACCCGCGACCCATGTCGGACGCGAACCGGAAGGCGCTCCTATCGAAGAGCAGGGGCTCGGCTGGAAGAGTGACTTCGGCACGGGCAACGCAGACGACACCATCGGAAGCGGAATCGAGGGTGCTTGGAAGCCCAATCCGACCAGATGGGATATGGGCTACTTAACAGTACTGCTCAAGTACGAGTGGGAACTTACAAAAAGCCCAGCGGGGGCATATATTTGGCTCGCAAAGGACGTAGAGGACGAGGATATGGTCGTGGACGCACACGATCCGAACAAAAAACATCGTCCCATGATGACCACGGCCGATCTATCTCTGAAATTTGACCCAGTCTATGAAAAGATTGCGAAAGACTACCTCGCAAATCCGGACAAATTTGCAGACGCATTTACAAAGGCATGGTTTAAACTCACCCATAGAGATGTGGGGCCATCCACCCTGTATTGGGGTGCAGATGTGCCAAAGGAAGTGTTCCTGTGGCAGGATCCCATTCCGCAGCGCACAGAACCCCTTGTGACTGAGTTGGATATTGAGGAGCTAAAAGGTCAAATAATGGGTTCCGGTCTAAGGGCATCAGAGTTAATCCAAACCGCATGGGCAAGCGCCGCTTCTTTCCGTGGTTCTGATCGTAGAGGCGGGGCAAATGGCGGGCGCATCCGGCTGGAGCCGCAGGTTTCTTGGGAAGTGAATCAGCCGGAGCAGTTGAAGGCAGTGCTTGGAAAATATGAGCAGATACAGCACACCTTCCAAGTTGGCGGAGGAACCATATCCCTTGCTGATTTGATCGTTCTGGGCGGCGCTGTCGGGATTGAGATGGCGGCAAAAGAAGCGGGGCTTGCCGTTCGCGTCCCATTTACACCGGGCAGAACGGATGCCTCGCAAGAACAGACAGATGTTCAGTCGTTTGCAGTGCTAGAGCCAATCTATGATGGCTTCCGCAATTATCTGAAGCGAACATTTACCTCCCTGCCGGAAAGACTGTTGGTTGACAAGGCACAGCTATTGGGTCTGACCGCACCGGAAATGACCGTGCTCCTCGGCGGACTGAGAGTGCTCGGCAACAATTATGGTGCATCCCCGCATGGCGTGCTGACCGCTGTACCAGAGACGCTCACCAATGATTTCTTCGTCAATCTCTTGGACATGGCCACGGAATGGAAGCCCACCGATGACGCAAATGTGTTCAATGGCGTTTGCAGAGAAACAGGCGCGCAGAAATGGACGGCGACGAGAGTAGACTTAGTCTTCGGCTCCAACTCACAGCTCCGTGCCATTGCGGAAGTATACGCAAGTGATGACGCGAAAGAAAAATTCGTGCATGATTTTATTGCGGCATGGAACAAAATCATGCACGCGGATCGCTTTGATCTGCTAAGAGAGTAACTGTGGCAATTAAGAGGCTGCTTTTCATCGCTTTGGGGTTTGTCTTTCTAGCGTTTGGCGCGGTAGGCACTGTTTTACCCCTGGTGCCTACCACGCCCTTTGTTCTACTTTCCGCTATCTGCTTTGGAAAGAGTTCTGACAGGTTACATTCTTGGTTTCTCTCCACGCGGTTCTACCGCAAGAATGTGGAGCCCTTTGTTCGAAGACGAGGCATGACCATAAAAACTAAGTTGATCACGCTTTCCGCTGTTACATTCTTTATGGGCATTAGCTTTATTATGATGACCATACTGTCTGCCCCAATTTTTGCACGGATTACGCTGGCGATCATATGGCTGTGCCACATCCTCTATTTTGGATTTAAAGTTAAGACACTTTCTTAGCGTGTGATGGATTCGTATATGTTACTAACTTTCAAGAGGAGTGTGATTTGTTATGTCAAAGGATTTTTATGCAGCGATCAAAGAAAGGCGTTCGTTTTATGAAATCAGTTCCGAGACCAAAGTTTCGGACAAACGCATCTCTGAAGTGATTGAGACCGCGATTTTACACGCGCCCTCAGCGTTTAATTCCCAAAGTGCAAGGGTTATCCTGTTGCTGGAAGAGCATCACAAAAAACTTTGGGACTTGACCAAAGAAGCGCTAGTGAAAATCGTAAAGCCAGAGAAGTGGCCGCAAACAGAAAATAAAATCAACTCATTTGCAAATGGATATGGAACGGTTCTATATTTTGATGATGAAGCAATTGTGAAGGGCTTGCAAAAAAGCTTTCCGCTTTATGCCGATCAGTTCCCTGTTTGGGCGCAACAGTCAAATGGCATGTTGCAGTATATGATCTGGACATCGTTGCAAGTTGAGGGCTTTGGCGCTTCTTTGCAACATTACAACCCTTTGATTGATCAGGCTGTAACAGAAACTTGGGGGATTTCAGATAACTGGAGACTGATTGCTCAAATGCCATTTGGCGTTCCGACAGCGCATCCGGAGGAAAAAAGCAAGCTTCCGCTTGAAGAAAGGTTTTCCGTATATTATTAAGAAAGAGGATACTATGAAAATAATCATTATCGGAGGGATAGCCGCCGGAATGAGTGCCGCCGCCAAAGCAAATAGGATAGATCCCTCGCTTGATATAACTGTTTATGAGAAATCGCGGTATATCTCCTTCGGTGCTTGCGGGCTTCCCTATTTCGTCGGAGGCTTTTTCAAGGACGCGGCAATTATGCTTGCCAAAACCGTGGAGGATATGGAAAAAGTAGGTGTTCGTGTGAAAACCTTGCACGAAGTAAGGACAGTTGACGAAAAAAATAAAGCTGTCACAGTAAGAAACTTACAAACCGGCGAGGAATTCATAGAACCTTATGATAAGCTGATGATTGCGACCGGAGCGGTGGGGAAAACACTTGCTATCCCAGGGATGGATTTGAGCAATATTTTTGCACTGAGAAGTATGGAAGATGGTCTTGCAATTAATTTGCTTCTGCTTGAGGAAGATATAAAAGATATTGTGATAATCGGCGCGGGACCAATTGGAATAGAGGCAGTACACGCTGTAAGACACCTTGGCAAAAATGTAACGCTTATTGTAAAGCAGGATAGAATTTTAAGCCGCTACTTTAGCAAGGAGATAACACTGCTTTTAGAAGAAGAGCTGCGAAAACATTCTGTAAATGTAAGACTTGGTGAAGAGGCATTGGAAATAACTGAAACTGCCAATGTCAAAAGAATAGTCACTGATAAAGGTTCTTATAAAGCAGACCTAATGATTCATTCTATTGGAGCGGTACCAAATACAGCATTTTTGAAAAACACAGGCATCAAAATGGAAAATGGAATGATTTTTGTAGACAGATACGGCAAAACAAGCGTGAATGATATTTATGCTGCGGGAGATTGTACAAGCATATACAATGTTGTGAAAGGTGGTCACAGCTATTCCCCTTTCGCTACGGTTGCCAATAAATTAGGGCGCATTGTCGGCGAGAACATGGCGGGCGGGAATGTTCGCTTTATTGGCGCTCTTGATTCTATGTGCATACAAGTAATGGACATGGAAGCGGGGCGCACCGGGATTACAGAGACCCAAGCAAAGTCTATGGGGCTTCATTATGCTACCACTTTTATCCATGATACGAACCAATCAGGCTATTATCCGGGACAGGAAGATATTTTTGTGAAGCTTATTTATGACGCGAAATCAAAAGTAATTCTTGGCGGCGAGATCGCCGGAAAAAGAGGTGCAGTGCTTAGAGTTAATACCCTTGCCGCCTGTATTTACAATAAAATGACCACAGAGGAACTTGCCCAGCTAGATTTATGCTATGCACCGCCTTTTTCTAAGGCTTGGGATGCGCTTAATGTTGCCGGAAGCGTAGCGAAGTAGGCTATTGCTAAAAAACTACAAAGTCAAAGAGGGGCATGTAATACTATATGACCAAAGTTGAAATGCTTTGGCATCCATGCGAGGCACACCCTCGTCCTGATGATAACTACGGAAAGCACAGTGGCCCGTGTATACAAGGTATGTTTTACGCTGCCGAAAACGGCGTGACTATGATGGATTATCACAAGAGATAAAAAACGACTATTTGAGCCCATTGAAAACATAAGTGCATGGTTCTGCTGGGCGATACAGATTGCGTCCAACTCCGCGTCCGGCGTGCCGCCCCGCGACTGGGCGGTCTTGCAGTTGCCGAACGCGAGAGCGGAAGATGCGCTTGTCTAGGAGGAGTGTTTTTTATGGATGGTACTTTTGACAACTTGAAGCTAAGAGCGTATCATATGCCGCGGCCCCGTCTTGATGAGGTTTTAGATCGGGCATCTCATTGTAAATTGGCGTATGTCATTGCCGGTGCGGGGTATGGAAAAACACAGGCGGTGCGGCACTATATTACGCAACAAACGGACGCAGTGGTTCGCTGGATACAGCTGAGTGAAGGTGATAACGTCGGTTCCCGGTACTGGAAGAGTTTCACTCAAGCGGTCTCTATCGACAATCCGGACCTAGCTGCGCAATTGTACGAGTTTGGGTTTCCGGAAACTTTAGCCCGCTTCAAACAATTTGCCGAGATCCTAAGACAATCAGAACATCATGCACACAAAGCCTTTCTTGTGCTGGATGATTTTCATGTCATCCATTCCAAAGAGATCCTTACATTCGTTAGGCGCTATGTACATCTACAACTCCCCGGTGTATGCGTGATGCTCCTCTCCAGACAAGAGCCGGCGCTCAATATTGCCTCTCTGCGTTCAAGAGGCAAGGTTTGCACGATAAGTGAAGAGACACTGCGTTTTACAATCCATGAGGCAGCGGCGTTTTTTCAGCAGCAAAACATACCGATTACAAGCCAGCATCTTCCTCAGCTTATGGACGCGTCAAAGGGTTGGGCATTTGCGATCAACATCGCTTCTGTCCTTTTACAACGTGTCCCGTATAACTTTAATTATGCGTTAAACGCCATGCAGCAAAATATCTTCCAATTGTTAGAGACTGAGGCCTGGGACAACCTTTCGGAGCAGGTTAAAAAAACGATGGTCAAGCTATCGCTTTTATCCAATTTGCCCAGTATGTCTTTACAAGAAGTATTAGGTAATGCGAACCTTTTGCAAGACATCCCTGGGCTTGCATCCTTCATCTGGGTTCACACCTTCACGCACGATCTGAACATACACCCCTTGTATTTGGAGTTTCTACAAAACAAGCAGAATATGTTATCAGACGCGGAAAAACAAGAGGTATACTGTCTGGCAGCCGACTGGTGTTCGGAGCATGGTTTTTTTATAGATGCGATGTATTATTACGCGAAGTCGCGCCAGTTTGAACGCATGATCAAAACGCTTCTTTCCTATCCCTTAAAATTACCCCGTGACACCAGCGAGTATTTTTTAGAGATTTTCCAAAACCTAGATATCAGCCAAGAAGAACAGCAGGAGCCTAATGTGGCATTCCTAACAAACTATTTCATTCCTCTGTTCCTGATTGGTGCAGACCGATTTGAAGAAGCCCAGACCGCGTCTTTTGCTGTTCTGCAAAACTGGGCGCATATGGACGACCCGCTTGCCGCCTCGCTTCGTTCCGCCACATACAGCAATTTAGCATACATTGACATGTTTTACTGTACCGTCAGCCATAGATATGATGCCCCAGAGTATGTAAAACAGTCAGTGGAGCATTTGGAGCGGGTATCCCTCCCGCCGGCAGAGGCGAGTGTGTCGTTTATCTCCGCCGACATCCGCTCCTTTGCCTGCTTGGTTGGAGCGGGCGCGGATTTATCAGAATTTGACCAGTTCATAGAGGCTGCCCGGCAAACTGATCTGTACATTGCGCAAACACCCTATAGCATATATGCCGGGTATGCAGATTTAGCCGCTTGCGAATATGCGTATTTCAAGAATCAGCCGGATATTGCACGCAGTTATGCCCATAAAGCAATCTCAAAGGCACGAGAAAAGAAACAATACAGTATTGAGGCTACCGCAGAGAGCTACCTCTTGCGCATCGCAATGCAGGAAGGCGATACGACTTATGTCAAGATACTTTTGAAACAGTTGCGCGCCCATCTGGACAACGCAGATTTCTGGAACCGGCGCTTGTACTATGATTTATACACCGGACTTTTTTACATCCAAATCGGACAACTGGATCTGGTTCCCTATTGGTTTGTCATGGACGACAGAGAGACGTTATATGAGCTCTCTATCCCCGTACGTGAGTTGATTGTCAGTGTCCAGTACAACATTGCGGCAGAGAAGTATCACCAAGCGCTTACTGTGTTGGCAAACTCTTCTCCGCGCGCGCCTCAACACAGGTTTCAACTTGGCGAGCTTCGGCTTTCCCTCCTCTCTGCGGTAGCCCACCTGCAAACTGGTGATACTGCTGCGGCTATTGCGGCATTTAAGCAGGCATATGCGCTATCATTCCAAGGCGTATTAGAGATGCCCTTCATCGAACTGGGCACGAAGCTGCACCCCTTGGTTACAGCGCTACTCAAGCAGGCAGACTCTGACATCCCGCCTGAGTGGTGTAAAGCAATAGATCGCAAGGCCTCTGTTTATGCCAAGAAGCTTGCTGTCATCGCAAACGCCGTTCAAACCGAGGCGGGGAGTAGGGACACTGTTTCCTTGTCCAAGCGAGAACGAGAGCTGTTGACGGACCTGTACCACGGTCTCTCCCGGGAAGAGATTGCGGCAAACCGCTACCTGTCCATTAACACTGTGAAGAAAACGCTGCAATCGGCATATATTAAGCTAGATGCGCACAACAATGTGGAAGCAGTTCGAATTGCGCTTGAGAAAAAACTAATCGAGTAAGCCCTGGGGACAAGCCATAAGAAGAATCTCTCCTCAATCTGAATCAACAGATTGAGGAGAGATTCTTTTTTTGCATCGAAATTTCGCCCTTTCGGGTGTGGTTAAAGTTTTGAGCATAAGTATAATTAAATTATACCATTACTTGACAAGTTGGATTAGTTATAGACAATGTTTGAGCGCTTTCTCACGGAAAGGAGTGAAACTTGCGCATGAAAAAAGGAACAAAGGCAAAGCAGATTGCGGTCAGGTTTGATCTTCATTCCTATGAGAAAATAAATAACCATGCGGCCTTGGAACATAGAGGTCTGGGTGAATTTGTTCGGCACGCAGTCTTGTTTTACATGGAATACTTCGAGAACCAAGAAAAAGATTTTGATACAAAAAGGAGGTAGGCAATCATGAAACGACTGGTATCAGTTCTCCTAGCGATGTGTTTGCTGTGCAGTTCTCTTTTTCTAATAATGGCGGCCGCATTGGCGACAGAAGACTTGGATGTTGTGAGTGAGGAGGATATCATTGCCGAAGAGCAGGATATTGTTGCTGAAGAGGAGGAAGAATGGGAAAGTCCTTTTGGGGCAGACTTGACGCTGGAAGATCTGGAAGCGATGGGCGTTATATACATTATGCGGCAGGCACGATTGGCTATGCCGCGGTCTGCTCACTTTACGCCGGAGGAGATAGGAGATCCGAACATTTGGTATGCGGAACCTAATCATGTAGTCATGTTGTCGAATGTAGGCACAACAGTTACTGACTCTGCCTATAGGAGGCTAATCGGCGCAATCCAGGCGGCTCCGATCAATCAGGTAACACATATTATTATCCCGTTTCACATCGACATAGGCAATATAAACACGACAACTTTTACCGTAGTTGGTGTCAGAAACGGAGCCACAGTCGTTTTAATCGGTGATCACCCTGGTGCTGAAAATGGTCAATCTGTGATCAGCGACACCCACGGCGGAAGCAGCGACGGTATGGTCGGCGGCGGCGGTGTGACACGAGCGTTTCGAGTGCGGGGAGATGGCACAGCACAGTCCGGCCTGGTGTTTCGGAATATCATTTTGCAAACTGCGGGCCAAGCACCTGCGAGCACCCCGGACCTTGCGCCTACGCCGATTCCCATTGCCCAGCAAACCAATAACGCCAGAGGCGGCGGTGTCGCAATTGAGCCCGGGGCCGTTGCCGGTATCACCGTTGCCGGCGGTGGCGGACATTTGATTCTATGCCGCGGCGCTGTTATCAGAAACAGCAGCACGGACAACAACGGACCTGTCGATGTGCAGACCGATGGTAGATTTACTATGATGCCGGGATCTGAAATGCATACAAACGTGGCCAGCAATTCCGGCGGTGCGGTACATGTAAATACCCGCGGTATCTTCACGATGCATGGCGGTGTTCTCCGAAACAATCTGGCCAGAGGAGAGCGGACAGATCAACCTCTCCAAAGAGCTGTCGGCGGCGCTGTGTTCATACAAAATGGCGGCACATTTAATATGTACGATGGTGAGATATTTGAAAACCAGGCAAGGCTGGGCGAAAACGCAGCAAGCCCATCTGCGACAGATGCAATCGTCACATCCAGCGGCGGTGCTGTGTTTGTCACAGGAAATGCATCGACTTTCAATATGTACGGCGGCACGGTCCGAGACAATGAGGCCATACGGACAAGAGCTTCCAACGTAGTAACGCAAGACAACAGATATGCCTTTCGAGCGGGCAATGGGGGCGGCGTGTATGTAACAGCCAGAGCGGCCTTCAATATGTACAACGGATATATCGAAAACAATATCGCCACAGCCGTGGGGACAGCCGTAAGCTCGCCTAACGGCGGTGACGCGCTGAATCTGTCGAACGGTGGCGGTGTATACCTGACAGGCGCTGGCACGAGGTTTCATATGCATAACGGTACCATTCGGAAAAATGAGGCCGTGAGAACAGTCAACTCCGTACCCACTATGCCTGGCATACCGCTCGCATCGAGCATGACGGTGCTTGCCGGCAACGGCGGCGGCGTACACGTATATGATGACGCAATTTTCACCATGGATGACGGCAGCATTTATGAAAACACTGCCACAGCCACAGGCACTGACCCGGCGAACAACACAAGCAATCTGTTCCTCTTATCCAATGGGGGCGGTGTGATGGTCGCAGGAACCGCCGTGGTAGGCTCGGCTGAAGCAGCCAGATTCTTTATGAATGGCGGCACAGTTAGAGACAACCATGCCATAGGCACAGCGGCCAGCGCTTCCACTTTTTCCGGCAATGGCGGTGGTGTCAGTGTCATGAGCCGCGTCCAATTTCATATGACAGGCGGGGTAATCAGTGGAAACACCGCCACAGACCGTAACACCACGACAACTCCTTCGCAAGGCCTGAGAAGAGGGAATGGTGCCGGGGTATATTTAGGACGAGGATTTTCAACAGGACTATCTCTTCGCATGACCGGCGGAGAAATACGCGACCATACCACTGTGACCCGCCACGGTGTCGGTGTGTTTATGACTGGCGGGCGTGTAGAAATTGGCGGTACCGCACGAATTGAAAACAATCATAGTCCAAACAATGGCGGCGGCATATTTGTAGAAGAAACCGGCACTCTGAGTATAAGCGGCGGAACGATCAGCGGGAACACCGCACAACAGGACGGTGGCGGCATATTTTTAAGCGCCACAGGCATTGTTCTCAATATGCAAAGCGGCGAGATCCGGGACAACCTTGCCAATAACGGCGGCGGACTCTTTGCACCGCACGCCAACCTGAGCGCCAATCTGAGCAACATCACGATAAATCGGGCAGCCGTTTTCACCGGCAACGTAGCGCGCAATGGGCTGCGGATTAATACCCCCCTGGCGGTGGCAGTGCGTCCCCGCATCGACCCGGGTACGGTGAGTATCACAGGGTGGACAGTTCTGGATGAGATTCCCAGTGGCTCCGGCAACTTTGGAGAGGTTGCGCCTCACGCGTTTACCAACTATGACATCAACGCCGAGGGCCTCCCGTTCTGGCGTGTGACCTATGCCGTAGGAGAGGGCGAGGGCGAGATCGGGGCAATGACCGGGCGCAATGACTTCCCTGTTGTAAGCGGGGCTTTCGTTCCGGACGGCACGATGACCAGCTTTAACGCGGATCCGCTGCCATTCTTTGATGAATGGGAGATCTGGACCCGGGAGAGCGAGGTGGAAGAAGGTGGCAACCCTGTCGCGTTTGAGCTCCAGGACAACACAGACGAACACCCGCTGCAACACATGGTCGAGCAGCACACCCATGTGGTGGGCAACTTCAAAGCGCGCCTCTCCATCACCTATCACCCCAACGGCGGCGTGGGCGAACCATATGTGCAGTGGGTTCCGCCGGGGATATATCGCGTGGATCACCAGGTGACGCACGCGGGCATAGATGGCGTACCGTATCGGTTTCTGGGGTGGAATACAGAACCAGACGGCAGCGGAATCTCCTATGCAAACGGCAATGACATTATCATAGAAGAAAATGTCATCCTCTACGCCCAATGGGGTCAAGCAACTACCACGCTCACTGTCTCCAAGGCCGTAAGCGGTGAGATGGCAAATCAGACCCTAGCGTTCGAGTTCACCATCCGTTTCACCAATGCAAACGGCGAGCCCCTAGCCGAAGGACGGCAGTTCCCCTATACCGGATCCAGCGAAGACACATTGACCCTGAACGGCAACGGTTCAGCGGTCTTCCGGCTCACCCACGGTCAAAGCATCTACATTGCCGGAGTCCCGCTGGGGTACGGTGTCCAGATTATTGAGACAACAGATGCGAACTATGCCACGTCCTTTACGGACAGCGCCCGGCCGGAGGACACATTTTTCGGAACCAATACAGAGGCGCAGATCATTGCGGAAAACCACGCATTTCGCTTCACCAACGAACGGGTTTTCGTTCCGAGCACAGGATTCAACCTAGGCAATTTGGGCGCAATGCTACTGTTGTCCGTACTGGTAAGCTTATTCGCTATGCTTGCGTTTGCCCTTGGCTTTTTCTACCGCAGGAAGTCACCCAATGGGGTGTAGTAGCGTGCGACAAAGAGGTGTATTATGTAAACATAAACAAGGTGAGACAACTTCAGACAAGGGACATCAAACACGGACAAGCACCATGGAAAGGAGGTGAGGATCTATGACAAGAAACGTCCCGGACAGACGGGTTATGGCACATCTAAGGCGTATGCAGGAAGCTGTTGCGGAACAGGCGGCAAACCCGCCCAGATTACAACCCCAAGTGCAAGGGTGCCAACAGGAACAGGCATTTCCGCAGAACCGGCCCAGAGCGCCCTCTCTCTGGAAGGAACTCGGCGGAATGGCAATCAAGTTCATCGTGATCGCCCTTTGTGCCGCTTTGACCTTCACCTTCGTCTATGGTTTCCATCGCGTCACAGACCCTGATATGAGACCTATGGTCAAAACCGGCGACTTGGTTCTGTTCTACCGTTTGGATCGGGACTATGCCATCGGAGACCTGCTCTTACTCGACTTCCAGGGCGAGCGTCAAGTGCGGCGGGTTGTCGCCAGAGCCGGAGACGTAGTAGATATTACAGAAGGTTCTTTTTCCATCAATGGCGCGTTCCAGCAGGAGCCGGACATCCATCAGCAGACCTGGCCATATGAAGGCGGTGTCACCTTTCCCCTCACCGTGGGGCCAGGTCAGGTATTTGTTCTAGGAGACGCAAGAGACAATGCAACAGATAGCCGTGTATACGGCCCAGTAGATACCGAAGACACGTTAGGAACTGTGATCACCGTACTGAGACGCAGAAATCTGTAAGCAACAAGCATAAAATCTAGTAACCAAACTGGTCCACACAATCCTAAGGAGGTAATTATTATGTTAAGAAATTCTAAAATCAGAACCATAGTCCTATTCGCTCTCGTACTCATGCTATGTCTCTCCGCCGCCTCCACCGCCTTTGCCCAATCACCAAATGAGGGCGGGGCCATTGTAACAGCGGACGAGGAGAAGCCGGTACAAGCCACCATCACCAAAAACTTTCGGATGCAATTCGACACCACCACACCAAACGCCACGTTCAAATTCCAAGCGCGGCCAGTCAGTGTGGACGACAAAGACGAGGCCGCAGATCTAGCTACCATGCCGGCGCTTAGTCCCGCTGCTCTGACTGTCTCTTTTACATCGGCAGACAGAGACATCAGCAATCCGACTTCCGGCATCATGAACGTCCGCAAGGAAACTGGCAACTTGTTCGCTGGCGTCACATTCACCCATGCCGGTATCTATGTGTATGAGCTCACAGAGACTCAAAACACAAACCCGGCCATTGACGATAGCAAAAACGATGTGCTCTATTACTCACAGGCCAAATACACCCTTACCGTCTATGTTGCCAACAAATCAGACGGAAGCGGCACCTATGTCTATGCTGTCGGTGCACGTGCCCTCACAAATGATCTTGGTGGAGCGGCCCAAGGTAAAGTGGATCCTACTCCCGGCGGTGACGGAGAAGAGTTCCTCTACAGCCGGATGGTCTTTACCAACGACTTCGTGAAAACCGAAGGTCCTGATGACCCGAATGATCCAGATCCCACAAAAGAATCTACTCTGGCGGTCAGAAAGGCAGTAGCTGGCGATTTTGCCGACAGAACGCAGTTCTTCAACTTCAGTATGACCCTCAAAGCACCGGAACTTATCCGTGACGGTCCCAATTTCTACAGGGCATATGTAGTCGATAACAATGAGGTGAACAACCCAATTGACCCCAAAGATAATGCGGCGGCTGGTCTGATCGGCACGGATGCAGGCGGCTCTTACATCCGGATCTCCACCAGTGGTCCGACTGCATTTTCTTTGAAAGACGGACAGAGACTTGTGTTTGTTGACACGCCCGTTGGTACAATCTACACCGTAACGGAAACGGCCGCAACCAATTACACAACGACCGTTACCGTGGTTACAGACAACGGAGCAGGTGTCACGATTGAAGGGCTGACTACCAATGCACAACGTGTTGGAGAAACCGCGAACAGTGCAGCCTTTACAAACACCCGTAACAGCGTTACACCTACTGGTTTGAACCTAAACAATCTCCCTTTCATCGGGCTAATTCTCTTAGCCGCTGGTGCACTCGTCACCTTCGTTGTAGTGAAAATCCGCAAAGGACGCTACTGCTAGTCAGTCAGACGAAGCCGGCTATACCCTCATTCAGGGTATAGCCGGTACCCAAACAGGAAGGAGGCACCCACATGAACACAACAACAGTTGGAAGAAAAGTGATACGGATCACCAATAGCCTTGTGAATCTATGTGTACTAGGTGCTATCTTCCTGTTACTCGCCTTTGGCAGCTACGCCATATGGGACACAGGCCAAGTACATGCTTCGGCCAGTGCGCAAAACTACGAACGATTCCACCCCAGCACTGAACATGAGACCGCTTCCTTTGCGGAGCTACAGGCAATCAATCCTGATGTGTTTTCCTGGCTTACCGTGTACGGAACAAATATCGACTACCCGGTGGTGCAGGGCCAAAACAATATCAGGTACGTCAACACAGATGCCAGAGGGAACCACTCCCTCTCAGGCGCAATCTTTTTAGACTATCGCAGCGGCTCAAACTTTTCGGACTTTAGTAGCATCCTATACGGACACCATATGGAAAACAAGGTTATGTTCGGAGAGATTGGGCTGTTTTCAGATAAGAGTTACTTTGATGCCAGACGATACGGGATGCTCTATATCAACGGTCAGGAGCACGGCTTGGAATTCTTTGCTTTTGTACACGCAGACGCTTACGACCATGCGGTGTTCCGCAATGGAATCACAGGAACGGAAGCGCAGCAGACATACTTGGATATGCTCTTGCAAATGGCGGTACACACCCGCCTCGATGTACCCGTAACAACAGAAGATCGGATTGTATTGCTTTCTACATGCTCAGAAACTTCCACCAACGGACGAGATATTCTCATCGGTAAGATCACAGGTGAAACCTTCAGTGACCCCTTCCTGACAGAGACGGCAGCTGGCAAGCAAGCAATCCCGATCCCGGTAGTAGACGAGCTGCCCAATCTATGGGGCATCCTTCCGCTATGGATTCAGGTTGGTGTTGGGACGATGATCCTCTTGCTGATTGTACTTGCAGTTGTCCTGATTTGTATGAACAGGCGGCGCGCACAGAAAAAAACGCGATATGACATCAGATGAGAAAGGAGCGAGTGATTATGCTTAGGATGTTACGCCCAAAACGAGCCGTATCTAAAGCCGGGGATATCGGACGATACCTTACTGTTTGCCTAGTTCTCGCCTGCCTGATTGGCACGCTATTCGCACCGGCGGCATCTGCGGCACCGGCGGGACAGCTTATGTTGCCAGTGCAGCAGGTGTTTGAAAGCGACGGATTATCTGCACCACCCAGTCAAGCATTCACATATCTGCTAAAACCTCAAACGCCCAATGCTCCCATGCCGAGCGGGAGCGAAGCAGAGGGATACCGCTTCACAATTTCCGGAACCCGCGAGATCGAGGTCGGCCCGATCTTCTTCAGTGCAAGTGGGATTTATGTCTATGAGCTCAAGTGCATCACAGACAATCTTCCCGGATATACCATAGATCGACAGGTGTACACCATTGAGGTGCATGTTACCAATGACTTAACAGCCATTTTGCTTGTTTATGCCGGTGCGGATATGAAGGTATCAGATCTGCTATTTGAGCACATCTATGGAACGCTTCCCAGCGATCCAAACGCTATGATTGACCCACCTGTAATGAAGACAGTCACTGGAAACCCCTCTGCGACTAGCACTTTCACATTTAGACTAACAGCGGAACATACGTCCAACCCCATGCCGACCGGCAGTGTGAACGGCGTCAAAACCATCACGCTCATCGGTGCCGGTCAAGCTACGTTTGTCACATGGAGCTATCCCAAGGAAGGCACTTTTCGATATACAGTGTCAGAAGTGAATAGTGGTATAGCAGGTTATACCTATGACACAAGCGTGTACACCATCACCGACGTAGTTACGGCAGTAGACGGACAACTTGTGGTATCCCGCACCATCACAAACGATGCCGGTCAAGAGGTGTCATCGCTATCGTTTGTGAATACATACACGCATTCGGACACACCCAACCCACCCGAATCCCCGAACGAACCAAACCCGCCTAGTCCGCCCAACCAGCCCAATCCACCGAATCCACCAGGAAATGGGTCGCCAATCAGCCCCGGAAAACCAGGTGACGGACCAAAGACAGGCGACTTCAGCAATCCTGTGTTTTGGATTACAGTGATTGCAGTCAGCAGCGCACTGCTCGCCCTCATCTTTATCCTTGTTCGGAAAGCAAGCAAACCTCGCGCCAGCCTTAGCAAAAAAAGATGTGGAAGGAGGCGAGACCATTGAGACTCATCAAGATAGCGGTGTTACTACTCGCGCTTGTCCTAGTCGCTGTGATCGGCTACAGTGGTAGTCAGTTGTGGGAAATTCATCAGAACAACGTCCAGGAGGCAGAAATACACAATCGGCTTTTACAATACAGACCCACACAACAGACAGTAACTTCCGCAGACACGCCTACGAACAGACCTACAGACCAGCCTGCTCATGACACCGAAGCAAACACAGAATTTGCGCCGCACGTCAACCAGAGTATTGTGGACCTGCAGGAAGCCATCCCCGATGTGGTTGGGTGGCTCACGGTACCCAATACGCAGATAGACTACCCATTTGCGCAGGGGATAGATAATAATACCTATTTGCATATGGATTTAGATCAGCGTTGGTCCGCCGCAGGTACGATTTTCTTAGACTATCGCAACAGCCGAGAGTTTACAGATTTCAATACAATTTTGTATGGACACCATATGAGAAACGGAAGTATGTTCGGCACCTTGCAACAGTTTAATGAACGAGCCTTCTTCGAGGCCAACTCCACCGGCACGCTTTTTTTGGCGGACAAAACCTACGAAATTGAGTTCATAGCCTTCGCGGTAATCCAGCCGGATGATGCGGTGGTCTATAATCACACAAGCACAACAGAAGAAGGACGAGTCGCTTTCCTAGAGCACATCAAAACCACAGCTCGTTATTACCGAGACATCGACGTGACAGAACACGACCAGATTATCACCCTCTCTACGTGCAACTATGAATTTCACAACGCAAGAATGGTGCTGATTGGGAGGCTCGCGCGCATATCATAGCTGTGCGGATGGCAGCCACTATAGCCCTTCCAAATCCCGACATGACTGTTGATTGTCGTGCCGGGATTTGCTGTTAAAGCGCTAGACAAGATGGGGAGAAGAGCCATTGCAATATGCAATTGGTTCTTTTTTCATTACAAAGGAAAACCACCGGCATAGCCGGTGGTTCCAAAAAGCTTTCGCTATCTGAGATATGTTACATTGCAATCGCTTGCCTATTCGCTATACACATCCTCTGGTCTTGCGTTTGGCAGTTGAAGTGCAGCCCAGTTTCGGTAGGGTGCATTGGGGGCGGCATTAGAAGCGATCTGTATGGGCCAGTAGTACCATCTGCTTTGATCTAAGTTGTCCGTCCAGATATGCATATCTGTCGTTTGGATGTCCTCTTTGGTACGACCCAACATACGGTTTGCCATAGCGGCAAACTCAGCTCTGGTGATGTTGGCATTTGGCTGAAAGCGCCCGTCTGGATATCCTGCTATCCAACCGAGCTGGCCTGCTAAGTTGATGGCATCACGCGCCCAGTGTCCAGCGATGTCTGAAAATAGATCAGCTGTGCCTCCAAAGCGCATGTCCTCATCCAGTTTCCGAACCAGAATGGTAACCGCTTCTGCCCGCGTGATAGAACGGTTTGGCTGGAAGTTGCCGTCTGGCATACCTGTCACCAAGCCTGCGGCATTGGCCACTGCTACGGCATTAGAAAACCATGTCTCCCCATTATTTGGTACATCGAGGAACGGATTCTCCAGCGCCCAAAAATTGGCGCGGGACTCGTCTGCTAAGAGGCGGAGCAAAATAGTTGCCGTCTCGGCACGGGTAATATCCCTCGCAGGGGCAATTCTGCCGTCACCAACACCGATCAAATACGCAAAGTGCGTCTTTGGGGGCGGTAAATCCGGGCGAAATCCGTCGCCGTTTCCGGACGGTGGAGTTTGTGCCCAGTGAGCGTACAAGCTGTGATTTGTCAGTTGCTCCACAAGATCTGCTCCGAAGACACGCACACCACCCTCGATCTCAGTAAACCAGCCGAGGAAGGTGTAGCCAGAGCGCATTGGATCCGTCACTACAGCAAACGCGTCCGCGTAGTAGTCGCCGGGAAGGACAGTGGCCGACTGCAAAGCCGGTGCGCCGCCCTGCGCGTCAAACGTGACTGTAATGGCATCTGGTGGAATCCATTGGGCGTATAGGATATGGTTCTCCGTCTGCGTAACTGTGGCTGATGCATTGATCGGCGAACCGCCCAAAGGCTGGGTGAACCAGCCGGCAAAACTGTAATAAGGTCGCGTAGGGGGCTGGATTGCGGCAAAGGCTGCTGCGTAAGTTTGTCCCGGGGTGACCATTTGATCCTGTAAAACAGGGCTGCCGTCTACAGCGTCAAAGGTGACCTGAACAGGAGAAGGCGCAATCCACTGTGCGTAATAGCTTGTGTCTGAATTCGGGACGATGCTGGTACCTGTAAGTAAACTCCCGCCGGAACTTGCAGTAAACCAGCCGGCAAAAGTATAATATGGTCGCACAGGTTCAGTGAGGGAAGTCAGTGTGGTGCCAAACTCGTCCCCCACAACCCTTCCGGATACGGCTTGGCTATAGGGGGTGCCAAATGGAGCCACAAAGGTTAAGGTAACAGTCGGAAGGTTTGTCCAGTGAGCGTAGAGCGTCTGGTCTGTCAGCGTTGTGACGATTGTGGTAGGCAGAATTTGTATGCCGCTATCATCGCCGTCTGGTGTTGTGAACCAGCCGCGGAACGTAAAACCGCCCCGCGTAGGAGCGGAAATCTGAGAAAAGGCCGTACTATAAGGGCTTGCTACCACTACGGGAGACACAGTTGCGATGGAGGAAAAGTCAGAAAACGCACCGCCCTGCGCGTCAAAGGTCAGAGTGATGGGGGCGGCATATTGGGCAACATAGGTGGTATCGTCTAAAATAATCGTCTGCAAAACTTCGGGACCGGTTAACAGCGGCCCTGTGCCGGAAGCGCGCCAGCCAATAAATCCATAGGTTGCAGGCGGTGTTGGCCGTATGGCATAGGTGGGTACACGGGGGTTGTTTGCGGCTGAAATGAGCTGGATCAGGGACACGCCGCCTCCCCATGTGCCGCCGTTTAGGTTGAAGGTAACGGTCAGATAAGTAAGCATAGAGCCTGAGGCGTAGTAGTTGATATCATAGTTGTTTAAGGCGTGTTCAAAAATGGAGGTAGCTGTCTGGGAAATGGAAGTGGCAAGCGCGTTGCTCGGTGGTCGGCGAGCTCCATTTCCAGCCACGTTGCCGGAAAAGACGGCTGCAGGACCGATAATGAGATTTCTATAGTGGTTGGCCGGATTCGGGATGGGATTTGCATAACTGTTGTCAGTGGAAAACACACCGCCCCCATTCCCTGTGGCGGTGTTGTTTATGATCTGCCCGCCCGTCATGGTGAATATGCTGTTTGCGTCTGCGTGTACCCCACCGCCGTAGACTGTGCGGTTTTGCATGATCTGTCCGCCGGACATGGTGAAGTTAGAGCTTTTGAGTTCTACCCCGCCGCCGACAGCAACTGCTGTAGTGGAGGTATTCTGACTGATGATGCCACCTGTCATGGTAAGGCTCGCACCATTTCGCATTTCTATGCCGCCACCGGAAGAATTTGCGGTATTGCCCATAATCTGACCACCAGACATGGTCATCGTGCCGCCGTCAACCAAGACACCGCCACCGGCCCAGGCCGCCGCGTTTTGGCTAATCAGACCGTCAGTCATGGTAAAGCTGCCGCCGGGAAAGACGTGAATACCCCCGCCCAGGGATCCATTGCCGGTGCCAACTGCACGGCTGGAGGATATTTGGCTGCCTGTCTGCATGGTAAATGCGCCATACACATCCACTCCGCCGCCGATGACTGCGTTATTCGCGCCGTCTAAAGTGACATTTTGCAGAGTCAGCGTTCCTTGCACGATGAAGTGCCGCTGACCAGTAGCTGACTGGGTAATGACCTCTGTACCTGTAGCGCCGACAAGCGTGATATCGGTTCCGGCAGGGATAGTAATCGCACCGCCGGTAGCCGGAAAGCTGGTCGTTACCGTAATGGTAGTGGGCTCGGTTGCAGTGCCTATGGCTGTCTGTAGCTCGTTCCAGCTGGATACGGACGCAGTAGCTGCATATGCTGTAGGCATGAAGAGCCCAAACAGCAACAAGACCGAAAGCAGAAAGATGAAATAACGATTGACTTTTTTCATAACGAATACCTCCTATATGCGCTTTTTTAGTCTTCGAGTAAATAAAAAAGATAGAGCACTGCTTATGGGGTATATGAAAGCCCTATGCCTCTCTCGCCCCGGCAGACGCGATGTATAAAAGCTTTCTACCTAAAATTATAGCATACAGATATGAAAAATGTCTACTTTTTAAAAAAGAAGCGTGAAATATGATGTCCCTCTTCGCATTTTGCAAAGAGGGAAGGAGGCGCTTCCTTTACCACTTTGCAGGGAGGAACAGATGAGATGTGCCCAACTTACTTCGTCTGAGTCCAGCTGTAAATTGAGGAAAATGATTCAAACACGTTTTGTCAAGGATAAATGTCCCATTTCGCAAAAAAGACTACAGGGATTGGGCTTCCCTGTAGTCTGAGGTCTGGCTATTCGGCTGTTCCGTTCAAAATCTCGACTTTCACGATATAGGCAGGGGCGAGGCGTTAGACTGCCCCATGCTTATTCGGTGCAGCTATCCCTGTGCCATAATTTCTTTGATTGTGCTAAAAAAAGCTGATGGATTATCCGTATCTACCATGTGTCCAGCATCTTCTATCCAGTATAAACTCTTTTTGGGGGCTTGGATTGTTTCAAAATATTCTGCGGCTATTGTACTTGTAGTCCATTCATCGTGTCTGCCCAAAACATAATAAACTGGCACATGATACTCTTTGATATTGCAAATGTCGTTGCCATAGAATACATCGCCTAACAGCTTTCGGCTGATTTTGCTTCCCATGTTCATTTGAATCATTTGGATCATGCCTCTAGGTGTCATGATGGGGCTTTTGTTGTAGAGTTTTACATAGTCAACCGCCCGAAAGCCATACTTGTATTCTAAGCCAGTAAGCAAAATTGTTGCGTTCACAACGTCTTCACGTGGAATATGTGGGAAAGCCTCGTTGACGGTGCTTAGCTTTTTTATATCCTTTTGATTACTTGACTTCATGACGGCCGCTTTCAAGTGCTGGTACCAACTTCTGTTCCACGCTTCAAAAGAAACTTCTTGCCCATAGCCTATATATCCGCATACATCAGAAGGATATTTTATGATGTACTGTGTTCCCAATACTGCGCCGCAAGAGTGACCAACAAGAAAGATTCTGTCTGTTTTGTATTTTTCTTTTACGTGCCGAATCGTTTGTTTCAAATCTTCCAACATAATGTCCAAGGAAAGATTTTCGGGCTTTGTTTTGTTCTTCAGTTGCGTTTTACCCGCCCCTCGCTGATCGTAGTAGACAACATTGCAAAAATCCAGATACGGCTGGTGGTAGTACGCAAGTAGGGAGTTCGGAATCCCCGGCCCGCCATGTAGCATAATAGCCACGTCTTTGCGTTCATTGGGGATATGTAAAAAATACTGCGATATTCCGTTTATCGGAACATATTCTTCTATAAAATTTTTAGCCATTAGGAATCTCCTAGTTTAGATGTTTATTTGTCTTGCAAATATAACTCTTCATTTCTTCCGTGTAGCATTATCGGTAATCGTAAACCCCTTGCCTATTAGTGGGATGATGAACAAACCTACGAATAAGCGCAGAGACGATCAGTTCAACGACACCCGAAAAAATCAATGATCCTCCAACTATGAGCAGGGAGTGTCCTGGGGCATTATGATCAAGGAAGAAATGCAGAGCGAGAATAAGTGTGCCTATCCCCAAAAGGACTCCACCGACTATGGCGTGAATGATACAAAGCATTCGCTTTTTTTCACCTATGGCATTCATAATAGATGAGCCTTGAAACCCTCTTTGTGCATTATAATTTGTGCTGTTATTCATGGTCTTTTCTCCTTTTCGTTTTACTCGTTATGATGTTTCAAAAATTGTGAAAGTGGCTTTTGCTCTCTGATATATCTAAACCAACGAAGCGTGTTATGCGCGTTTTGAAGGCCGTAATATAGCGTAGATATTCCAAAATAATCTTTTTCGCTCATCCCCTCATCGGGGAGCATTTTTGCAATATTCTCTAATTGCTGTACTGCTTGCTCGGCGAAAAGTTCATACTCTTGCAACCGCTTATCTCGTATTTCTTTTGGCAACTCACCGTAAAAAAATATTTGAGCCCGTTGAGCGTCCCCGTTCATATTTGGGTCAACAGGGGAAGAGAGCCATTCAAGGAACACTTGCTTGCCAAGCTCGGTTGTTTTGTAATACTTTTTCAACCTTTTTCCCTGCATTTGCTCATTCATAGTCAAATAGCCTTTGTCAGCAAGTTTGCTTAGGGCTGGATACAATCTTCCATAATTTGCTTTGTAAAAGTTCCCTATGCTGTTTTCCACCTCTTTTTTGATGTCGTACCCTGTCAGTTCATTTTCAAGAACCATGCCCATTACAATATAGTCAATCACTGTGCGATCTCCTTTCTGATATGTTCATTGGATATATTATATCGAATATATTTATGGTTGTCAATAGTAACATCAAAAATAAAAAAATGACACCTCTACAAATCAGCATTTTCCCATTTGGAGGCATAAAAAATCCCACCCATCACGCACTAGGGCAGGGATGGGCGGTTCTACGCTATTTGCTTATTAAGTTTACTTTGTAGCTACTAACATTGTTTCACTTAATCTCTCGAAAAAGAGTAGCCGTCCCCTTTTAAGACTTATAAAAAAGTCAATGATCAAAGCAAGTACTAAGCACGCATATATGAAACCATATATGCCGTTATAATATATGGTTTCAACGAAAAAGGATAACAGCGAAAATGCCAGAATGATAGAAACTAAAAGGCTATATCGTATAAAAAAAGCAAGGAGATTATTATTTTTTAGGGTTTTCAATCGCAAATTTACAACTTTTTGTCCAAGGCTTGCATTGCAGAAACATTGCAGTAGCATGAAATATATGAGTAACAACAGAGGGAACAAAACAGCATGGAGCAGAGTGATAGATATTGCGTTTTGTCTGGCTACTAGGCTTATGAGCGGACTTGCGATTAACTGGACAATCGTGTAGTCGATGATGAAAGCAACGAATCTTCGTATGTACCCAACATGGGCACTTCTTCGGGCTGTGCTTTCTTCTATTTTATCCCTTGATGGCAAGAAAAAAAGAAATTTCTTAAATAATCCATACCCAACGAGTCCGCCTAAAGTATTTAAGAGTAAGTCATCCACATCAAATACTCGATATGGACTGGCATATATCCCATACAAAGCAGAAAGTTGGGTCAATTCAAAAAACAGAGAAAGCAGAAATGAGAAAAGTAAGGTCTTTTTCAAATTTTGCTTAAAATAATAACTCAAAAAGATTCCAAAAGGAATTGTTAAAAGCAGGTTAAAGAACGGTTGGAAAAAAACAGGTTCAAGCAAAGCGGGTAAAAAGGTATGTATATTCGCTGGCCGAAAGCTCGTTTGGTGAATGAAATCAAGCAGAAACCGAAATGGGACTAAACTCATAAACTGTGTAATAGTTGCATATGGGGTAATTGTTGCGGGATCTGGGAGCGGAAGAATTACGAGATAATATGCAGACAATAAGTATAGCACAAAAGAAAACAGAATCCCGGTTTTGAAAAGCGAGACAGCCCCATATTTTCGGTACTGCCATGCAAGAAAAGGGATCACTGCAAGTTTTGCTATTCCTATAAAGGTTATGATGGCAACGTGAATTGGGAAAAAATACATCTCCATAGCGAACAATCCCTCTGTGTTACGTACAATTCAATATGATAACGCTTTTAGCAAGCAATCGAAACTCCGGCTTGCATTACAACTATACGAAAATTTGCCCATGCGCCCCAAGTGTAACGCTAGGGCGCACAAGAGAATCCTACCGTGAATTGTATCACATGGGCGGCGTAAAGTCTACCTTTCCATCCCTCTACTCCAAGAGCGATTTCTATTCTGGGGTCTAGTTCGCACCCTCTCACAGTGTAGGACGTTCTCAATACCGTAACGGACTTTATCCGCTCGGTGCGCTCATGGTACTTTTGGTAAGCAGCGGTCTTTGTGCGGGTGGCTTTCGCCATCGCTTCGGCGTGATTTGTTCTGGCTCGATTCTATGCGCTTTGAAATAGCGTTTGGTGTACTCATAGAGCATAATTTCCCGCCGATAGGCTTCGTAAAACTTTTCTTGCTTGTGTGGCTTTAGCGATTTGTACGCCTTGTAAAATGGTCGAAACTTTTTGAGGTATTTCGCTTGCTGGATATGCTCTTTCAGACAGTTTTTAATCTGTCCATATTACTCCTACAAATGAAAAAATGCTAAAGCAAAATTTTTCTGCCATGACGGTTCGCCTTTGATTTAATTTTGATATTACTAGGCTATTTTCTTGACTATGGTTGCCAGGCAAGCATCTTGTCTGGCATCTCAAATAATGGCAAGATATGTGCAAAAGCGGGGTTGTTCAGCTCTGTTCTTAATATATAGCATAAAAATGCCGCCCTTATTTAAGCTATTGCTTGAGCGGACGACATTTCAGTGTAGGTTAGCCCCGTAGTTCCAATAGGTTCAGCCTGTGGCACTTTGTAGAATGATACCCAGGGCATCCCGTATAACACGTAGCATTGCCGTAGGGGGACGATGGCAATCGTCCCGCCAAACCACGGGCGGATTCCCATCCGCCCCTATGTATTGTGCATTGCAGAACAACACCCTCAGCGTCCCGCGCCATCAACCTTGCACCGCATAAAGGGGGCACCGAAATTGTAACAGTGGGATGCCCTGGACAGCGTCCCCTACTCTTATCCTCTCCCAGTCTTTCTTTTTGCTTGGCAAACAGCAAGGTGTATGATATACTGTAAGATGAAAAATTGTCTCATCTTGCTGTATTGGAGGAATCTATATGAGATGTAAAAAAATAACATGTATCCTCCTCGTGATACTACTGCTGTTCACCGCCCTCCCTGTGGCAACAGCGGCAACCAGCGGGGTTTACTTTACCATGGTCAATTCAAGCGCACCCGATGCCTTACAAGAGTCTACCATGCCAATCAACCGGGGCGGAACGATTTATGTACCCCTTTCTGTCTTACTTCGACTCGGTGTCAGCTCCATGCGCCCGCCGAATGAGGTGCGTCTGTTTGCAACAGGAGACCAGAGTACATACATCCACGTTGATCTAGAGGCTGGAACTGCGGTCACAAATGCCGGTATTTCTATTGTAGCACAACCAATCCGCCGCTTCGGAACCTTTTTCTTCCCCATAGGCTCTGCCAGCGGCGCAAGTCCCTTAGCGACCTTTTTTAACATCAACTTTCGTCTAATCCCCTCGGAGCCGGCTCCCACAGCGCGGATTTACCAACAGATCGGCCCCTTAACCCATAACGCAGTACAGCAAAATGGAGAAATCCTCTTTGGATTTGTTGACCGCTATAACGCCTTCACTGGAGGAAATACGCAACAAACTCCGCCGAATAACGGCGGTAGTAGCGCACAGCCTCCGCAGATAGGCGGAGGTATGATATACCAAGCTACAGAGGCAGAACCTGATACATCTCAAATCCCTGTGTCTTTGAGCTTTGTTGGGCTGCGCGAAGAAACAGAAGAGCTCTTAGATGCATTGTATGCAACACAAATCCCAGCGGGATTTTTCCTCACAGCAGAAGATGTGCTAACGCACCCTGACCTTGTCCGCCGCCTCCATGGCGAGGGTCACATGGTGGGCGTTTTCCTCGGTGAAGATGCCAAGACAAGCTACGCTGAAACATCACGCGCCCTGTTTGACGCAGCACGGCTCCGCACAGTGCTTGTCACAGCGGAAGAGGAAGAAACTCTAAGAGAAGCAGAAGACCTTGGTCTGATTGTCCACAAAACACCAATCCGCCGCGAGATTTCTCCAAACGGAACCACCGGCCTCGCGGGCGATTTGCTTGTACACAGTGACAGTTCCGAGAGTACACCCCTTGAAACACTGCCGAGCCTCATTCGCTCCGGCACATATCGGGTTGTGCGCTTTGTGCACGTGATTTTCTAAAGTGAGAGGACAATACAAATGAAAGCAGTTGTATTAGCCGCAGGCAAAGGTACCCGCCTTCGGACAGAAGGTGTAGACCTACCAAAGGTCATGCGGGAAGCACTGGGAGAGCCTTTGCTCCACTATGTGTTAGAAGCGATTGATTTTATCCCGTCGCAAGATACGATACTTGTTGTGGGTTATCAAAAAGAGAGCGTGATCTCACACTTCCCCGGATATGTGTTTGCAGAACAAACCGAGCAACTTGGTACAGGTCATGCCGTCATGGCAGCCGCAGACGCACTCGGCATGGGAGATTTCCCTGTCCTAATCTGCTACGGTGATATGCCGCTCCTCCAACGGGAGACTTATGAAGATTTAGTCCGCATTCACTTGGAAGAGCAGAATGCTTGCACTATCCTTACAGGAACAACAAATCTGTCCTTACCTTTTGGCCGCATCGTCCGCGATGCAGACGGGCGCTTCCAAGAAGTGGTAGAAGACCGCGACTGTACCCCAGAGCAAAAAGCGATCACGGAGCTGAATGTAGGCGTTTATGTGTTCCAATCCAGCGCACTGCTCCCGGCGCTGTCCCAGTTAGGCTGTGCAAACAGTCAGGGAGAGTATTACCTCACCGATGTCCCCGCCATCTTGCGGGATAAAGGACTCCCGATCGGGATTTGTAAACGGGATCTGGGTGTTGAAATCATCGGCGTGAACACGGTGGAGCAACTACAAGAGGTTGAAGAGGCATTAGAGGAAAGAACCAAGCGCTAATGCTGTATTTAGCAGCCCATGCCGCATAAGTGAACCATTTGAGTGATGTGCCCCCATTTATTGTATCAGCAATAAATGGGGGCACATCATGGCAGTGAGGTAATCTCTCTGCTTAATTATTTTTGGAGACAGTAAAAATGGAACGCAGTAGTTTATTCAAAACATTTTCAAAGTACGTCAGCATGACGATTGTTGGATTGATTTCCTCAACAATCGTCATGCTGGTAGATTATATTTTTGTTGCACAGGCAATGGGGCAAGACGGTCTTGCCGCTCTTTCTTTGGTAACCCCTATATACACCATAGTTCTTGGATTTGGCATGATATTGGGCATAGGCGGCGGTGCGAAGTATGCAGAATATGTGGCAAAGGGTGCGCAAGAAGAAGCAAACAAGTATTTCACCTTATCGGCGAAATTAGGTGTTATTTTTTCCGTATTCCTTATTTTGGCAGGATTATTTTTTGCAATCCCAATCACACGGCTTGTTGGCGCAGAGGGTCATCTTGTGTATTTAGCGCTTGACTATGTAAAAGTAGTGTTGCTGGGCTCACCTATATTTCTGCTTTATTTCATGTTGCTTAGCTTTGAACGTAATGATAATTCGCCCAAAGTAGCGATGGTTGTAGGGCTTATTGCCACCATCGGCAATGTGATACTTGACTATATTTTCATCATTGTTTTGGATTTAGGAACAGGCGGCGTAGTTGGTGCTACCTTGGTAGCAATGACATGTTCATTACTATTTTTGCGTATTTATAGATTGCGGCATAAGGCGAATTACACACTTGTAAGAACACCTTTTGTTTTTAGCAAAATCCGTACCATTTGTGCCGTGGGCGGTCCTTTTCTATTAAATGTAACGGTATACGCATTTCTTATCATAACTTTTAATTTAAGCTTGCTTCGTTTGGTTGGGGAAGTAGGAGTTGCGGCTTTTGGAATTATAACAATGATGACTTTTTTGATACAGCAGTTCTTTGAGGGTGTTGGACAGGGTATGCAACCAATCGCTAGTTATTGTTATGGCAAAGGCTATAGCGATGATTTAAAAAAACTTGTGCGATATGGCATTTCAACAAACATATTTTTTGCTGCGATAGCTATTTCTATGACATTTTTATTTGCAGACAATGTAATCGCCTTTTTCAATCCGGAAGGTCTTGCAGAACTTACAAACCTGACCGGGCAGGGACTGAGAATTTACTTTCTCGCACTTGCCTTCTTCGGCATTACAGTTGTTGCTGTTTCGTTTTTGAGCGTAACAAGCAGTCCAACTTTTGGGCTGGTAGTCTCAATTTTGCAAGGCGGCGGCATAGCCATACCGCTTGTGCTTATCATGTCAAGACTCTACGGTGTCACAGGCATTTGGGCAACATATCCCATAGCAGAACTTGTGTTGTCGATTGTGAGCGTAATCTTCTTGGTTCGAGCCAATCGGGTTCACAAAAAAATATTTGCAAGTGAGGACAGGTGGAATCATACCCATACTATGAAAAGCTAGAATATAAAGTTGTGCGGTCGGCAAAATAAGCATTTCCAGAACGAAAGTCCTAGTATGACACCACATCATACTAGGACTTTCGTTTTTTGAGGGAAGTATCATTTTGTCCCTCGACAAACGCGCTTGGTTCTTTTTATAAGCCTACATCACTCGGATTTCCAGAGGTGTTTCCAGCCTCACAGTCCGAGAGGATTGCAGAGTGAGATAGAGCACCGTCTCATCATACCGGGCTAGGGGCAGCCCATGATAGAAAAGCCGATCGGACATGTCATCACAGACAATCTCCCACACGCCCCCAGATGTCAAATTTTCTTCAAAAATGATTTGATATCCTCCCTCTCCCGAGAGCTCGAATGTCAATATCCAGCCCATGTCCCTTTGTTCGGCACCTATAAACTCGACACCTTCCGGCAATGCGTCTGCGGTACCGTTTACTAAGTCTATGCGCACGTGCTCCATGACTTTGTCTATCCAGGTCACTTCCTCGATAAACATGGTGAGGCTTTCGCTCTCGGCGAAAAATGCGCTCTCCAGGAAGTGCGTATCCCTCATCATTGTTCTCCCGTCGGTGCGGAGGTTTTTTGCTATGGCAGATGAGTCAAACCGCTGTCCGCTCTCGTTTTCCAAATAGAATCCCAATGCCCACAGCCATGCCGTGTTCTCTTCATCGGCGGCGAAACTAACACGTGTCTGAATGGGGTTGAGTTCAACGGTGCTAAGGGCCAGATGCTGCCCATCCAGTACAAAGTCATAGTCCAGCGTGATCAGCTCGCCCTGTCCGACAAGCGCAGAGTCAAGCTCTAAGGTGAATGAAAATCGTCCGATGCCCTCGCAGCACATGCCGCAGGGCGCATCGGAGCTGACCCTGCCTTGCAAGAAACCTCTCACATAGATAACGGGAGGCACCGGTGTGGCACCACCGACGACCAAATGGCGGAGGACACCGGGTTCATAGATAAGCTGCGGTATCCTGTACTCTATCCCCCAAGAGCTTATCAAGTAGCCCGTTTCCTCCTCCCACCCGTCCTCGTCCGCTTCCGCGTCGCTCACGCCGATGTTGGCATCCAGCCAGGAAAAGGTCGGGGAGTCCAGCGTATAGAAAATATGCAGCTGCTGATTGTCCACGACAAGGTATTCAATGCGCATGGTAACATCGCCGATTGTCTGCTCTAAGCCCATTGTTTGCACCAAATCCTGTTCCACCGCCTCGGTCAAAGACGGTGAAAAAGATACCGCTATCGTGAGTTGCCGTAGTCCCGGTATCTGCGCCATCGCGGATGCCATTGCCGGGGACAGGTTCACCATGCCCACAAAGAGAATGAACATCGCCGCTATGGTGCCTAGGGGCATGACAAGGCAATTGCGGACAGTCTTTCGCTTGTTTGCTCTTTCCTGTGCTCGTGCAAGCACGTCCTCCAGCTCGGGAGGAGTAGAAGTGAGTTCTTGCTTTAGAATATAGTGCTCTTGCTCACGATTCATATGTCTGTTCCTCCAATAGTTCCAGTTTCAGCAGTTTGAGCGCACGCCGCTGCCGTGTGACCACCGTCCCTTGCGGAATGTGCAAGCTCTTTGCGGTTTGGGCCAAGGTAAAATCCGCGTAATACCGCAGAATCACCACTTCCCGAAGTTCTTGCGGCAATTGCCGAATGGCTTCCTTGAGCGGCAGCAAATCAAATGCTTGCTCCTCCGCCGCTGTTTCCGGCATTGCGTCCAGCGGCTGCTCACGCTTTACACGCCGCCACACTTTTTTACATTCGTTAATCAGAATCCGCGTCATCCATGTCTCGAAATATGCCGGTTCACGAAGTTTCTTCACGGATATCAGACCCCGATAAACAGCTTCCGCAACTGCGTCCAGTGCCATAGCTTCCTTGCCCAAATGTAAGAGTGCAATACGATACAAGCGCGGCTTTAGCTTCTCTATGCGGTCGGCGTATACTTCTTTATCCATCCACTTGCTCCTTTACCCTCTTATCTATTAGATACACCAGCAAGGTCTTTTTGATTTCCGTTTTGAAAAATTTTTTCAAAGTGACATCTTACAAAAAAGAACCGAGCGCTACGTGAGCGCTCGGTTCTTTTTTACTTACTAAAATCAAAAAATTTTATTGGCTCAACCTCAAGTGCATCTGCAATGTCAAAAAGCACATTGATAGAAAATGAGTGAACTACATTCGGAGCCTCAATATTACTCATGTGTGTACGGCTAATACCTATCTTCTCTGCCAACTGGTCTTGTGACAGCTTATTCTTTCTTCTGTAAAAGGCAATGTTATTGCCAAGCAACATTAACTTTTCAGAATGCTTTTTAAGTTTTTCCATTAAAATCACCTTAACAAGATTTTAACTGAAATTCTACAAAGCTAAAACAATGTATATATAGCAAATAATCAAAAATACATTGCAAATCGTTGATTGACTGAACAGTTGATGATATACTAGGTAAGCATAGTGCCGCACAAACGAGAGGAGCGAGTTTTTTTATGGCTGAATTTTGCTTACCATGCTGGAATGCACTAAATCACACAAACTTAACAGAAACAGAAGTCCTCATCTCGAAAGACTTGGACTTCTGCGAAGGCTGCGCCGAATGGAAACCGGTTGTTACAGGCTATAGAAAACGCTTCCAGTTTTTCAGATGGTTATTTCCGTAGGGGACGATGCCCTTTGATACGCCATTCCAAAAGCCTCCTTTCACAAAGGAGGCGGCAGGCGGAGCCTAAGGTCGGATTCAATCTTGCAGAAAGCCTGCCAAAGGGCAATCCTCAGTCCGCTGCGCGGACAGCTCCTTTGAAAAAGGAGCCTAAGGTCAACAAAAGCATTCTTGTACATTGTAGCATGATGCCCACATCCGCCTCTACAACTAACACTCATCTGACTCCCCAGCCCCCATCGGCAATAAACCGATTCGCCTTTTCATTCGCCCGCCTGATCATCCCGCCATCAAAACCAAGGCTCTCCATCAGCTTAATGGCATTGCGCGTTCGGGCAGGCCCTTCCTTGATGGCATAATCAAACAGGATTTCACCCTCATCTGTGACGGTTTCTTCAAAATGAAACATCCGATACCGGCTGTCAAGCATGGTGCATAGCTCCATGTCGTGGGTTGCGGCTAAGCACAACCTTTTTTCTGTTGCCAAATGCTCCAACAGCTCACTCGATGCCGCAATGCGCTCTATGGTATTGGTACCGCGCAAGACTTCATCTATCACACATAAAAGAGACTGTTTCGAGGTGTCCGCATTCGCCATACGCCGCAAAGATTTGATCTCTGCGACAAAGTAGCTATCCCCTGCAAACAGATCGTCTGTAATCGCCATAGAGGAGTAAATGCGAAACACGCTGGACTCATATCTGCTGGCAAGCACCGTACAAATGCTTTGAGCCAAGATTGCGTTTAAGGCTACAGTTCTCAAAAAGGTTGATTTCCCTGAAGCGTTAGAGCCTGTGAGCAGCACAGATGCCACAGTGTCAAAATCATTGGGGACGGCATCTTTAATGAGCGGATGTACCAAGTCCGTCCCTCGCACATATTTTGCAGCGGCGGAAAAGTCAATCTGCGGAACTGCGTAAGTATCCAAACTTTTTCGGTAAGAGGCAATCGCAATGGCAGAATCTAAGCGCCCTAAGTATTCATGGACTTCAAAAATCTCCTGATGATATTTGCCCAGCTTGTTTTTCACAATCTCGTATACAATCAGATTAAACAGGAAGAAGTAGTTTAAGATTGCTGCAATGCCGCTGGCTCCGCTCCTTGTCGGAACGGTTCCATAGCGAGAAAGAGGCTTGAGGCGTGTCACAGTTTGATACAAGGGGGCAAGAGGCTCCTCCAGTTCCGGAAAGGTTTTTTTCTTGATTTGGCTGGCAGCATATACCATAGAAACAGAGTAGTTGAGCGTCTCCAGCTCCCGCTCAATGCGGTTGGTGAGGACGTGGCTATAGATCGGCATAAACAGAGCCAGGGACGCAAACAAAACAATTACCGGCGGATAAAACAAGGCTCCAACACCGCTTCCAATAAAGACCGCCACAAGGAAGAGATAAAAAATCAGCTTCTCTAAACTGCGAGAGGAGGGCGCAAACACCTCCGTCCTTTTTGCCGCTTTCCGCCTGCCTAGTTTTGCAAGAATGACCTGTAGGCTAAGACGCAAATCAGGGTTTTTCTCCATGATCCCAAGGAGCGCCTCTCGCTTTTGATACTCCTCTTGTGTAACGCTTGGACTCCGAAGCAGATAGTACAGATACTGCTCCCCAGGTGTGCTGAGTCCTTGGTTGATGCGCTTGAATAGCTCGTCCCCCGCCAAGTCCTTCCATGTGATTTCATCGATCAGGAAGTCGTCTACATCATTGACATAGCGGTGGTCAAAGTAAGTACGGATGCCGTTTAAGGCACCAGGGAAATACATCAAATCAGGCGTTTGACCATAGCTTTGTTCCAATTGCCGCTTGAGCTTCTTCTTGCGCATAGGCAAACCCCTTTCTGATCTTGCACCGTGAGATTATCCCTCCATCTTTCTGCTCATCTTCTTCCCAAGCAGGATAAACAAAAAGGACACACCGAGTCCGGCGAGGAATGTAAGTGTCCCAATTAGCCAAGTGAAATTGGTATCTTGCACATAAAAACTTTCAACGAAAATGCCGATAAATGTACCTGCCATAAAACCGAACACACAGGTATACGCAAAGCCTGGAAACCGCTGGAACAGTCGCTTGACCAACCGCGCAGTTAGTACCAAACCGGCAACTGCCGCGATCACAACGGCAAGTAGCGTCGGGACATAGATTAGGTTCAAGCTGAGCACATCCCTTACCATAGTGAGCAGCTGCCCATAGACACCAAGCATGATCAGAATGGCAGAAATGCTCATTCCAGGGACAAGCATAATGGCACCTGCTACAAAGCCACTGATGACAACTTCGATAAGGATTACATTGCTGGAAGCAGCGCCCGCCAGTTGGTTTGCGCCTATCCCAGCAAGGCTGAGCCCTAGCGCAAGGGCAAAGCAGATCGCCCCCCCTACAATAGCACGCTTTTGGATAGGATATTGCCGAACCTCCCGCCCAATCACAGGGAGGTTTCCAATAATCAGACCAACGAAGAGCATGAGCGTTGCACGCATATGGTTGTCAAAGAGGTAGTTGAATACCAAAACAAATGCTATCCCGCTGAGTCCAATGCCGATGGCGATGGGGATAAAAAAGGAGAGGTTTTTCTTGAGTTCCTTGAAGGGGTTCGACATGATCTGAACCAGTTCATTATAGACTCCCAGTGTGATTGCCATAACACTGCCGCTGAACCCAGGCGCAAATGCACTGATTCCGAGAAAAAAGCCGCAGAGGATATAGTAAAAAAACGATTTTTGTTTTGACATATGTGTATACTCCTATATTGGACATGCTTGCCCTACATAGGAGTATACCACAAATGAGCGGAGCTTGAAATGCCCCGCTCATTTCTTTTTCACATTTGTCGAGATTTCAGATAGCGCTTTGGACGCTTCCATGTCATAGGTGCGCGTCTTGGCAAGGTCGCCCAGGGAGATCATCCCCACCACTTTGTCGTCTGAGAGGACAGGCAGACGGCGCACTTGTTCCGCTGCCATGATTCGCGTTGCCACACGGACATCATCGTTGGGACTCACAGACACAATGCCTTTTGACATGATCTCTTTCACCGGCGTTGTCCCCGGGTCACTCTCCGCCGCCACACAGCGGAGCACAATGTCGCGATCTGTCAGCATCCCGCGGAGCTTTCCATCCTCCCCACAGACAGGGAGTGCGCCAATGTTGTGCCGATAAAGCAAGCGGGCCGCCAGTGCAGCTGTCTCATCCGGCGAGATAGAGACTACGTTTGGACTCATCATATCGCTAATTAGCATGAAAATACCACCTCCAGGTACTGTGTAGTATTGACCCAGAGGTGGTTTCTTATACGATTGACTTGGTGGCGCTGTGAAAGTTATGATTTCCTCAGCATTACCATTGCCTCACTTCGCTGTCTTTCTCTTATAAATGTGCAGCGCAAGCGCATAGAACACAATGCTCAGTCCTACCGTCCACAGTAATGCGGCGCGGAGTGCGCCATCCGGGATTGGTTGCCCCAGTAACAATGCGCGAGTGGTGTTGATGATGGGTGTCATAGGTTGATTTTCCGCAAACACACGAAGCACGGTGGGCATGGTTTCTGTTGGAACAAAACCGGAACTCAAAAAGGGTAGAACACCCACCAGAGCCATCAGACCAGCGGCGCTTTCAGGGTCTTTCGCATGTACGCCGGTCAAAGTTGCAAGCCATGCCATCATGTTGATGTATAGTATCAGAATTCCTGCAACTATAAACCAATCCAATAGTCCCGCTGATGGTCGGAATCCAACCAAGAGTGCAGCGCCAATCGTCGCCGCAACGGTAACTAGGCTTTGCAGCAGTGTTGCCAGCACATGCCCTACCAGTATGGAGGATTTCGCAATCGGCATAGTACGAAAACGATCAATCACGCCTTTTGTCATGTCATTGTTCAATCGAACCGTGGTTGCAGGCACACCTTGTCCGATGGTCTGTAAAATAATCCCAGGTACAATGAAGTTTACCACACTCATGCCGCCCACGTCCATCGCCCCGCCGAATACGTAGACAAATACAACCATGAGTACCGCCGGTACAATCAGTGCCATCATAATCGCTTCCGGACTCCGAAACGCCAGCATGATGCTGCGGATAAACATTGTTTTCGAGTCACGTAGTAGTGAACCTTCTCTTCTAAGCTCCATGGTTTGTGTCCTCCTCTTTCTCTCCAATGAGTGTTAGAAACGCATCTTCCAACGTTGGTGTTTTGGGTGCAAATTTTGCAGGTTCGATCTCAGCCTGATTTAAGCGGTTTAGCACATCTGCAAACTGTTTTGTACTGCCGTCTGTCCGCAGGTCAATGGCACGCTTGCCCTCGCCCTCGTGGATTGTATAGTCACGGAACAATTCCCGGGCTCTGTCAAGCTCTGCGTCATTCTTGAACTGAAGCTGTATCATCCCCTGAGGTAGACGATCTTTAAGTGCTTCCCCGTTTCCCTCTGCGATGATCACACCCTCGTGCAAAATCGCAATGTGATTGGCCAGCGCTTCCGCTTCATCCAAATACTGGGTGGTGAGAAACACCGTTGTGCCCTTCGCCGCCATATCTCTCACAATCTCCCACATGGCAAGGCGGCTTTGCGGGTCAAGCCCTGTTGTGGGTTCGTCCAAGAACACAACCGGTGGATTCCCCATCAGGCTCATGGCAATGTCCAGTCTGCGGCGCATCCCGCCGGAGTAAGTGGATACCAGCTTATCAGCCGCGTCTGTAAGACGGAAGATGCCCAGCAGATTATCCGCCAATTCATTCTTACTTGTCAGGTGCCGCAGCGAACCCATAATCCGCAGATTCTCCCGCCCTGTCAGCATTTCATCCACAGCAGCATATTGACCGGTGAGGCTAATGGAGCGGCGTACACCACCCGCTTGCTTTTCCACGTCATAGCCGCAAATGCTCGCCTTGCCGCCATCTGAGCGGAGTAGGGTGGTTAGGATTTTGACCGTGGTCGTCTTCCCCGCGCCGTTTGAGCCTAGCAGAGCAAAGATGCTCCCCTTTCTCACGGTGAAATTGACACCTTTTAGGACTTGTTGATTTTTGAACGATTTTTGTAGATTTTCTACGGTGATGATGTTTTCTATCTGCTGCATGAGTTGAATCCTCCTTCAAGATTTTTTGATACATGCTGTTTGTATGTATTGGGATAAAAAATTCTATTGCTTATGATCTATTCATCTATGCTGATTGAATCTATCTTCTACAGGCAGTATAGCAAGCACATTTTATGCACACAAGCCCAAAACGGCGACCGGCAATTTGGTCTCGGTAAGTGGTAAGAAATCTCCGCTAAGCTGTATGTCCTACTGTAGGGGCGAACTGTGTTCGCCCGCCCTTACTGCTGCATTTTACAAACCGCGGGCGAACACAGTTCGCCCCTACAGGTGCATCCATATCTGCGAGTGCCCAACTGTGCCGCCCCTACTCCTCAATACCAAGCAGCTCTGCATAGGCTTCGCCTGCTTCGTTGAACTCTTCGTTCATCAGCGGACACCCCAGTGCGTCTAACATTTCCGCGATCATCTCGGCTTTCTCCATAAACTCTTCAGCATCCATTGGAAACAATGGTGTTAGCATCCAGAAATTGAAGAAAATCACAATCAACTCTGCAAGCAATTTGGCATTCCCCGGGCGAATCGAGCCGTCTTTCATGCCCGCTTCAATAATGGGTGCAAATTGGCGAGCTATTTCATTGTTGCCTTTGAGCTGTTCTGCTAAAAAACGCGGCTGCTCCAGCATGGAAAGTCCGACCTGTTGATATGCAATATAATCCGCGCCTTCCTCTGTGCCTACAGCCTTTGTAATGTGCAAGAAAACCATTCTGAGTTTTTCCAGACCGTTTAGATCGTCTCGCCCTTTGATCGCATCAAATGGGTTGTTGTCTTGAAACATCTTTTCTGAAAGTGCGGCGAATACTTCTTCTTTCGACTTAAAGTGATGATAAAAGGCACCCCGTGTGAGTCCGCCCAGATTGTTCACAATGTCCAGCACTGTGACTTGCTCATAGCCTTTTTCGCTAAAGAGCTTGAGAGACACATCTAAAATCTTCTGGACAGTTTCTTCCGGATGTTTGTTCCTTGGCATAGCACGCACCTCTCTCTCGATTCCGTTTATACATTCAGCATGTATGTATAACAGCATGACTGTTTATCTTTGTCAAGCAAAAACTTGAAAATTTTTTCGGCAAACCAAAACTCCTTGAAACAACAGGCATTCCATTATATAATAGATGCATCTGTTCCAAACTGAAAGGACATTTTGTTTATGCAATTTCTCGCCGAACCCTGCGATGTAGCTGTCATCGGTGCCGGACACGCAGGCATCGAAGCAGCACTGGCAGCCGCCCGCCTGAGCTGTAAGACCATCTGTTTTAGCATTAATTTAGATAGTGTGGGCAACCTCCCCTGCAATCCCGCCATCGGCGGAACAGGCAAGGGGCAGCTTGTGCGTGAACTGGACGCTCTGGGCGGCGAGATGGGCAAGCTCGCTGACAAATCCTGCATCCAATATCGTATGCTGGGTGCCTCCAAAGGTCCCGCAGTCCGCTCTCTCCGCGCCCAAGCAGATCGGCGGGTATATCAAGATCTGGCAAAGCGGACGCTGGAACAGCAAGAAAACTTGCTCCTCAAACAAGCGGAAATCATCTCTATTGGCGTAGCGGATGGACAGGTCACCCAAGTCGTCACCCGAACGGGTGCCGTCTATCCCTGCCGCGCGGCAATCATCGCAAGCGGTACTTTTTTACGCGGGCAAATCATCATCGGTGATGTCTTCCTAGACAGCGGTCCCGATGGCTTGGCGGCATCTACAACATTGGCAGACTGTCTCACAGAGGAGCTAAAGCTCCCCCTCCGCCGCTTCAAGACAGGTACGCCGCCCCGCGTGAGCGCACGAAGTGTAGACTTTGACGAAATGGAAGTCCATCCCGGAGACGAGCGCACCGAGCCTTTCTCCTTTTCCACCCTCACACCTCCTGAAAACAAAATCGCCTGCCATCTCACTTATACAAACGAAGAAACCCATCAAGTCATTCGTGACAACCTGCACCTGAGTCCCATGTTCAGTGGAAAAATTGAAGGAACCGGCGCGCGCTATTGCCCTTCCATTGAGGACAAGGTTGTCCGCTTTGCAGATAAATCCCGCCATCAGCTCTTCGTGGAGCCAATGGGGCTGGATACGGACGAGCTTTACATCCAAGGCTTTTCATCCTCTCTGCCGGAGTCCGTGCAAATCCAAATGCTCCGCACCATCCCGGGGCTCCGCCGCGCAGAGATCATGCGCCCTGCCTATGCCATCGAATACGACTGCATCGACCCGGAGGCGCTCTATCCCACCCTTGAGACCAAGGCGATCTCCGGTCTCTACGGTGCGGGACAATTCAACGGCTCTTCCGGTTACGAAGAAGCCGCTGTGCAAGGTTTTGTTGCGGGCGTGAATGCGGCACTGAAAATCCAAGGCAAAGACCCCCTCATCATCCGCCGCGACCAAGGCTACATCGGCGCACTCATCGACGATCTGGTGACCCGCGGCACAAACGAGCCTTACCGCATGATGACCAGCCGCTCAGAATATCGCCTGCTCCACCGACAAGACAACGCAGACGAGCGCTTCACCGAAATCGGGCATCGGATTGGATTGCAATCTGAGGAAACCCTCCAAGCTGTACGGGAAAAATACGCCGCAGTCGAGGGGGAGATCATACGTCTCGGCAAAGTCCACCTGCCCCCATCCAAGGCACTCAAAGACTTCTTAGATAGCAAGCAAACCGCCCAACCACCATCAGGCATCAGTCTGCAAAGCCTTTTGCGCCGTCCGGAAATCCGCTATGATGATCTGGCGCCCTTTGATCCGGATCGTCCGGCACTCTCAGATGCAGTGCGTGAACAAGTGGAAATTTCTGTCAAGTACGAAGGCTACATCACCAGGCAAAAACGCTCCATCGAAGCCTTTGTCAAATCCGAGCACAAGATGCTCCCGCCGGATGTGGACTACAACAACATCCACGGTCTCCGACTGGAAGCCCGCCAAAAGCTCTCTCAAATCCGCCCGCAAAATCTGGGACAAGCCAGCCGCATCTCCGGCGTAAGCGCTGCTGATCTGACGGTACTCATGATCTGGCTGGAGCATGGGCAGGGGAAGTAGGCGGAGTTGCAGGGAATTTATATTTGTGGAAGTGGCAAATTATGGATAATACGGAGCGTAAAAAGCAAGCAGACGAGTTTCTGTATAAACTTGGTCTGCTAAATAAGCTAAAAGAATATGGCGAGCCACATATAGTCGGCAGTTATTGTATGGATATGATGGCATGGAACGATTTGGATATTTATATTTTGAATAAGAATATGTCGTTAGAAAAGCTACATGAATTAAGCCAATATATTATCAGTACCTATAAGCCATTTTGGTATTTAGCAAAACAAGAAACAGGTGAAGATAAAAAAATAGTTTGGTTTCATGGCTTTGAAACTACGATTACAGGCGAGCTGTGGAACTTTGATTTTTGGTTTTTTGACGAAGATGAGATTTTGAAAGCGAAAAATTATTATATAGGCATTAACGAAAAAACAAGTAAAAATCCCGCTCTGAAAAAAGCAATCACATCAATTAAGCAAGAACTAATTAAAAGAGGGCAGTACGAGCACGGACAATACACAAGCATTGATGTTTATAACGCGGTTCTTGAACACGGCGTAAAAACGATAGACGAATTTTTCATTCACTGTTCAAAATAAACATTCGATGCAACGATAGTCGTATGCCAAAGAAAGACGTTTGCCCAAGCAGTATGAAAGTTCTCACACTTATCTGATAATCTGGCTGGAGCATGGGCAGGGGAAGTAGGCAGAGTCGTAGAGAATTTATGTTTTGCAACTGATAGTTGCCGGATAGTTGGTAGTGTGCAACCGCTAATTCTGCTATAATTTTCCAGAGGTGATGCAAAATGACATTAAGCGAAAGAATAAAAGAACAGCGCACCAAGAGTGGGCTATCGCAGGAGAAAGTTGCAGAGTTGATTGGAATAAGCCGTCAAGCTGTAACAAAGTGGGAATCTGGGCAATCGGTTCCGTCTATGGCAAATCTAATCACACTTGCGGGAATATTCCAAGTATCCCTTAGTGAATTGACAGATGGTGTCAAGAATAATACTCCTATCGGAAGCAGCATTGACACACAGGACACGCCAAAAAAAGTAGAAAGGAAAAACGGAACGATAAAGCTCATTTCAGCCATAATTTTGTTTATTATTGGCCTTATGACGGTCACCATTATCAGCAATATGAATGTTTTTGATATAAGCCGGCTTACAGGGGTATGGATTCAATCAGCCAATCTTTTAAGGTTAGGGGTTCAAGTAGTCGGCAGTATGGCTATTATTGCTGCAATTGTGCTTTTTGTATTGTATCTTAAGGGGCGCAAGACCATCGCTCCGTAGCCAAGGCTCTAAAAAGGCAGCATCACACGCGATGCTGCCTTTTCCTATCCCCTCTAAAATAAAGTAACCTGGCTCGTATCCGGCAGTGCCACCAGCACGCCCAGTCGCTTGAGTTGCTCCACGTGGGCGCTGGTCACTTTCGGACACCGACGCTGCAAATCCTCAATCGAGATAAAGGGTGTTCCTTCCCGATAGCGCACAAGGTCAAGTGCCGCAAGCTCTCCAAGTCCTGCCGCCGCTTCAAAAGGCGGGATGAGCTGATTGCCATCAATGAGAAACTCTGTCGCCGCAGAGCGATACAAGTCCATCTGCCCAAACACAATGCCCCGCAAGTACATCTCATAACAGACCTCAAGGGTAACCAGCATTTCCTTTTCCACATTTGTGGGCTCTGGGTTCATCGCAATCTCGTCAATCTTCGCCCGAATAATATCAATTCCTCGGCACATCAGTACCGCATCGAAAGCCTTTGCCCGCACAGTGAAATACGCACTGTAAAATGCCAGCGGATGGTGCACCTTAAACCATGCAATCCGAAAGGCCATCATCACATAGGCAACCGCATGGGCTTTGGGGAAGAGGTATTTAATCTTCTGGCAGGACTCAATATACCACTTGGGCACACCGCAAGCGTTCATCGCCGCTTCCCACTCGGGTTTGAGTCCTCTGCCTTTTCGGACAGATTCCATAATCCCAAACGCCATCTTTTCCTCTAAGCCCTTAGAAATAAGAAAGAGCATAATATCATCTCTGCACCCAATGGCTTCGGAAACCGTGGCAATGCCGTCTAAAATCAGGTCTTTCGCATTCCCCAGCCAAACATCTGTCCCGTGTGAGAAGCCAGAGAGTTGGACAAGGGTAGCAAAGGCATCAGGCTTTGTGTCGTTTAACATCTCCCGCGTGAAGCCTGTACCAAACTCCGGCACCGCGATTGAGCCCGTCTTGCCGATAATCGGATCATCTTCCGGCAAACCCAATGCCAGCGGCGATTGAAAAATACTCATGGTCTCTGGGTCATCCAGCGGAATCTGACGTGCGTCCACACCGGTCAGGTCTTCCATGTATTTGATCATGGTGGGGTCATCGTGTCCCAGCAGATCAAGTTTTAAAAGGTTGTCTTCCATCGCCTTATATTCAAAATGGGTGGTAATAATCCCGCTTTCTCTATCGTCCGCCGGATGCTGGACTGGGCAAAAGTCGTAAATCTCCTTGTCCTGGGGAATAATCACAAGCCCCCCCGGATGCTGCCCTGTGGTGCGCTTCACACCCACAAGTCCCTCCGTGAGCCGATTCTCCTCCGCCCGCGTCACCACGCGATGCCGCTCTTCCAAATACTTTTTTACATAGCCATACGCCGTCTTAGACGCAAGTGTCCCAATGGTGCCGGAACGAAACACATAGGCTTCGCCAAAAAGCTCTGTCGCCGCCTTATGTGCCCGCGCCTGATATTCGCCGGAAAAGTTGAGATCAATATCCGGCACCTTATCCCCGCCGAAGCCCAGAAAGGTTGCAAAAGGGATATCAAAGCCATCTTTCACATAGTCCGCACCGCACATGACACAAGGTGCATCGGGCATGTCCGCACCGCAGCCATAGTCCGCTCCCGCATCAAAGTCTGCATGTTGACATGCCGGACAGCGATAATGGGCGGGCAGGGAGTTTACCTCTGTAATTCCGGACAAAAATGCCACAATGCTAGACCCCACAGATCCCCGCGAACCAACCAAATAGCCCGCCTCTATGCTGTTTTGCACCAGCTTTTGGGCGCTCATGTAGATTACATCATAGTTCTTGCCGATGATGTCCCCAAGCTCAATCTCCACCCGCTCTCGCACAATCTCCGGCGGGTTTTCGCCGTACAGCGCCTGCATCTTCCCAAGAACGAGGGCTCTGAGTTCCTCTGCCGAGTTTTCAATCTTCGGCGTGAACAGCCCTTCCGGCAGCGGTCGAACCGCCTCACACATATCTGCAATCTTGAGGGGATTTTCCACCACGACCTGATGAGCGATTTCTTCGCCCAAATAAGAAAACTCTTCTAACATTTCATAGGTAGATTTCAAATAAAGGGGCAAGTGCTTGTCCGCGTCTGCAAAGCCCTTGCTGGCAAGGAGTACTCGCCGATATTCCTCCTGCTCTGGATGCAGAAAGTGTACATCCCCTGTTGCCACAACAGGCTTGCCCAAAGCCTCACCCAGGCGGACAACTTCACGATTAAGATTCTTCAAATCCTCATTGCTCTGCACCTTGCCGGATTCCACCAAAAAGCGATTGTTGCAAATCGGCTGAATCTCCAAATAGTCATAAAAAGACGCAATCCGCCGCAGTTCCGCCTGATTCTTGCCGGAGAGCACCGCTGAGAACACTTCCCCCGCCTCACAGGCGGAGCCGATAATCAGTCCTTCACGGTTTTCTAAGAGCAAGCTCTTGGGAATAATTGGAAAGCGCTTAAAGTGCTTGAGATGGCTGAGGGAGATCAGTTTATACAAATTCCGAAGCCCTGTCTGATTTTGCGCAAGCAGAATAATATGCTGGGGACGGCTCTGTCCTCGCGCTCCGGCGCGGAGTCCTCGCATATGATCATTGATCTGATTCACATTGGATATCCCCATCTCCCGCAGCCGAGGGAAAAAGGCACCCAACATGTGCGCAACTGTCTTCGCATCGTCAGAGGCGCGGTGATGGTTAAAAGCTGGCAGTCCCAAATGATCTGCCACTTCGTTGAGCTTGTGCCGCTTTAAATGCGGCAATAGGTTCTGCGCCATAGTCAGCGTGTCAATGGCAACATGAGAAAATGGCATCCCCGCCCGCTCACAGCCGGCAGCCACAAAACCCATGTCAAAACTGGCATTATGCGCAACAAGGGGGCGGTCTCCCGCAAAATCCAAAAACGCCCGTAGTGCCGCATCGGGTAGAGGTGCATCTTTTACGTCGGCATCTGTAATCCCAGTAAGTCGTGTGATCTCCGGCGGAATGGGCTTCTCCGGATTGACAAAGGTCTGGAATGTGTCCGCAATCTCCCCATTGCGCACCAAAACCGCGCCGATCTCTGTAATCCGCTCTCTATCTGCGCGTAGTCCCGTGGTCTCCAGATCAAAGGCGACGAACTCACCATCTAAGTCCAAATCACAATCACCGGAGACCACAAGCCGATCATCACAGTCGTTGATGTAATAGCCCTCAAGACCATAGATCACCTTAATCCCATGTCGTTTTCCGGCGGATGCCGCTTCCGGAAAGGCTTGCGCCACACCGTGATCTGTGATCGCAATGGCAGGGTGTCCCCACTTAGCGGCAAGGGCAATCGCCTCTGTGGGGTTTGTCAGCCCATCTTGCGAGGAAAAGCGGGTATGCAGATGCAGTTCCACCCGCTTTTCATCCGCCAAATCTTCCCGCTCCTTTTTTTGCCCGATAAACATATCTGTTGGCTCAAGGCTCAGGTCTCCGTCATAGCGGTTGAAGTTCGTATTCCCACGGACATGCAGAAACAAACCGTTTGTAATCTGACTGCAAACCGCCTTGCCCTGTTCCTCATCCGGGAAAAACTTTGACACACGAAGGCTGTTCGTCTGGTCTGTCACGCAGAAACTCAATACCCACGCCTTGCGTTTCTCCAAAAAGCGATGTTCACAGGCAAACACTTCCCCTGCCACATGTACCTTTCCGGATTCTAGACTCACGTCTTTCATTGGCACAGGCGCGCCTTTCACCGCCCGCCCCATGATCACTTTCTCCGTCTTCCCCTTCGTAGGGGATGCCGCCCTCGGTGTTCCGCTACTCTGGATGTCCGCCGCAGAAACCGCAGGCGTGGGCGGCACGGGATTGCGCACTGCAACTGTAATAGACCGCAGTCCATAATACGCCGCAAGCTCCCGCTCAATGGCAGACACGCTCACCGGAGCCGCCGGACGTTGGAAGCGGATTGTCACATCCATATGCAAGCGCTCTCGGTCAATCACAACCTCCGGCACCTGGGCATCCTGTAAAAGCGCCAAAAGCTGCGGATCATCTCCGCAGCAATCAAACATATCAAAAAAGGGATGTACTTTGCTCATGCGTTTTTCTCTCCGTGTAGTAGGGGCAATCCTTGTGTCTGCCCTATCAGTTGCACTGGGGGCAGACACAAGGTCTGCCTCTACAAGAAATAATAGCGTCCCCTACGCAAGTAGTTTTATCAGTTCATCCACCAGACAAGCCATCGGAACTTTTCCGATACTCTCGCCATGTGCAAATAGCAGCCCTTCGCCGTCTCCTCCAGCGATACCAAAGTCCGCCTCCCGCGCTTCCCCTGGTCCGTTAACAGCACAGCCCATGACCGCAACCGTAATCTCCCGCGTGCTTCCCGCGAGCCGCCGCTCCACTTCTTGTGTGAGGGTAATGAGATCAATTTGACACCGCCCGCAAGTTGGGCAAGAGATCACATTCGGTCCGAATCGCCGTAGCCCGACACTCTGTAAAATTCCCTTGGCAACGCCAATCTCTTCCACCGGATTATCTGTCAGCGAAACGCGGATTGTGTCCCCAATCCCGTCCAAAAGCAGACTGCCAATCCCAACAGCACTTTTGATCGTCCCCATAAACTTTGTTCCGGCTTCTGTCACGCCCAAATGCAGAGGATAGCCTGTCCGCTCATGTAGAAGCCGATAGGCTTTCACCGTATCCGGTACGCTAGAACTCTTGACTGAGAGACAAATATCATCAAAATCAAAACGGTTTAAAATCGCCACATGGTGTAGGGCGCTCTCCACCATTGCCTCCGGCGTGTGTCCGAACTTCGCTACAATCTCTTTCTCCAAAGACCCGCCATTCACCCCAATACGAATGGGGAGCCCTTTTTGTGCGCAGACATTTACCACCTGCCGCACCTTATCGTCAGAACCGATATTGCCGGGATTAATTCGTATCTTATCCGCTCCCGCAGCAGCCGCTTCCAGCGCAAGCCGATAATCAAAGTGAATATCCGCCACCATGGGGATATCTATCTGATTGCGAATCTCCCCAAAGCCCTTTGCCGCCGCCATATCCGGCACGGCAAGGCGCACGATTTCACAGCCGACCTCTACCAAACGCTGAATCTGCGCCAAGGCGGAAGCGACATCCTCTGTTCTCGTATTCGTCATGGACTGAATCGCAATCGGTGCACCGCTGCCGACAGTGACACCGCGTACTGATATGCACTTTCTCTGCAAGCTCTCGTCCTCTAATAGTTGTAATAATCGGTCACTTCTCTGGTCGCAATTTGAAAGATATCCTGGAAAATGATGAAGGCCATAAATCCAAGCAGCAAAACAAGTCCCACTGTATTGATATATCCCTCATACTTTGAATCAAGGGGTTTCCCAGATATCTTTTGAATCAGCCAGGAAATCAACATAAGGAAAATGCGTCCGCCGTCTAGACCCGGAATCGGGAGAAGGTTAAAGATCGCCACACTGATGGAAATCAGTGCCGCAAGCATCGCAAGGCGGGCCGCCGCTTCTCTTACATTCGGCGCTGTGGCACCCGCTTGATTCATCACGTCTACAATGCCCACTACACTGCTCACATCTTCAAGCCCCGCCTGCCCCCGTGTAAACATGCGAATAGTGAGAGGAAGCTGGCGCACAATGTCCCGCGTGCTGTTCCATGTGTAGATTAGCCGGTCTCCTACTGTGGGCGCTTCGTTTGGCGCGATGTCAATCCCATAGCGGGGGGAGTCTGATCCGGGATATATCCGCCGCTCAAGGGGAAGGTTTTGAAGTTCGACACGTCTGCCATCTCGAATGACAACCACATCTACCGTGTCTCCGGGGGACATATCCAACAGAAAGCCAATATTATGATTTTGAAACACCCGCGCACCATCAATGCTATGAAAGGTGTCTCCCTCTAAAAGACCTTGCTCTCCTTCTAGAGGAAACCCTTCTGCAAAGCCTGTGATGGTCGTTTCTGGAAGTGCTGCCATCATGCTGGTTAGCACAAGTAAAATCAAGAAGCCCGCTAAGAGATTCATAAAAGAGCCGGAGAGGAAAATCACAATCCGTTGCCATATGGGTTTGGCGTATAAACTCTTATCTCCCGCCGTGTCATTGTCGTCCCCGTCCATGGCGCAAAAGCCGCCCATAGGGATAGCACGCAGAGAGTATAGGGTTTCCTTGCCCTGCTTCCCGAACAGTTTCGGCCCCATACCGATAGCAAACTCCGGCACGCCAACGCCAAAGGTCTTCGCCGCGATAAAGTGCCCCAGTTCATGAATGGCAACCAGTAGACCAAATATCAGAATCGAAATGAATATGAACATGTGTGAATCCCTTTCCAACGAATAATCAGGCAAAGACATTGCCCTTTGTAGGGGACGCTGTCCTCAGCGTCCCAGCTCATGTCTCCTTTTCCAAAGGAAGTGGCAGGCGATACCTGTCAGAGGATTCAAATGCCACAAAATTTACAAGGGCAATCCTCAGTCGCTTCGCGACAGCTCCTTTGAAAAAGGAGCCTTTTACATTGAACAACACATATAGGTCGACACATCTCTTATAGCCTATGCGAAGACTTGTCTGGATATTTAAAAGCCTCGCAAGAAAATCGGAAGCCAGAACAGCATAGCCGTGATGAATGGTGCAAGAAACACCATACTATCAAAGCGATCCAGCACCCCGCCATGTCCAGGCAATAAATTGCCAAAATCTTTTTTCCCATACTCCCGCTTAATCAGAGAAAATGCAAGATCACCAATCTGGGTGATCGCGCTGCCGACAACACTATAGATGAGCACTGCCAGCAAGCTATACTCCGCATCAAAGGCCAGCACCATGACAAAGGTAAATATGAGCATGGAAACCAAAGCTGCCACAAAGCCGCCAACGGCACCTTCGATGGTCTTCTTCGGACTCACTTTCTCCAATAGCTTATGCTTCCCAAACGCGTGGCCCGCAAAATACGCCCCTGCGTCTGTGGTAAAGGCGATGACAATCGGAATCAAAACATACACGCGCCCATCAAAAAACCAGCCAATCTCAGGGATAGAGCGCAGGGTGGATAAAGAGCCCAAGAAAACCGGAATCACAAGCCCAGCAAGTATGTTCAGACCAAAGTGAGATACTGACATCGCCCGCTCTGTATCATACGCCAGTAGCATCTCGACAAAAAGCACCACTGCCAAGAGGACGGCAACCAACATCCAATCCACAGGCAAGAGTGGAAAACTCTGCAAAATCGGAATGGCAAAAGCCGAAACTGCCACGTATCCCATCACACGCACGTTCCTGGCAGATCGTGCGGTGGAAACAAGCTCCACTGCAGAAATCCCAGCAATGAGTCCCACCAAAATCCCAAATATCCAAGGCGGCGTAAGAAATAGGATCAGTAATAGCACCGGAACCCCAACAATCGCCACTTTAATCCGTGGGTTTAGCCCTCCTGTACCGGAAGTCGCACGGCGCATTGCCTCTTGAAATTTTTCCATATCAAACCCCACCATACCTTCTGTCTCGTTTTTGAAAATCCAAAATCGCCCGATCAAGCTCCTGCGGTGTAAAGTCCGGCCAGAGCACATCAGTAAAATAAAACTCCGCATAGGCAGACTGCCAAAGCAAAAAGTTTGAAAGCCGCCGCTCGCCCGATGGCCGAATGATCAAATCCGGATCTGGCACTCCTGTAGAGTATAGGTAAGTGCCAAAAGCTTCTTCTGTAAGCTCTGGCGCTTCACCCTTTGCATACGCCTCTGCATAAGCTTGCGTCGCACGGAGTATTTCGCCTCGGCTGCCATAGTTGAGGCAGATGTTCACCTGCACCCCTTCAAAGCGCGTGGATATTTCTTCCGTCTCTCGGATCAGCTTTTGCAGCTCTTCGGATAGCACCGAGGTGTCCCCGAAAAATTTCATCTTTACTCGATCCCGCTCCATTTGCGCAATCGCCTCGTGAAGGTATTTTTCCAGAAGCCCCATAATGGTTGAAACTTCATCCGCCGGACGCTTCCAGTTCTCTGTGGAAAAGGCGTACACCGTCAAAAACTCAATGCCGATGTCTTTACAGTAGGTCGCAATCTGACGAAACTTCTCCGCACCCACTGCGTGTCCCGCTTTGCGCGGCAGCCCGCGTTTTTTCGCCCATCTGCCATTGCCGTCCATCACGATAGCAATATGACGGGGGAGCCTCGACCAGTCGATCTCCCCCGCCTTTTTTCTCCCAAACAAACGCATCTTATATCTCTGAGAGTTCTTTCTCTTTTTTCACAGTCAAGGCATCAATGTCTTTGATGAAGTTATCTGTAATCTTCTGCATGTCCCGCTCAGAGTCTTTTAAATCGTCTTCCGTGATCTCAGATGCTTTCTCCTGCTTTTTAAACTGCTCCATGGCATCCCGGCGCACGTTGCGGATTGCGACCTTGCTGTCCTCTGCGTATTTCTTCACTTGCTTCACCAGATCTTTCCGCCGCTCTTCCGTGAGCTGCGGGAAAGACAGGCGGATTACCTTGCCGTCATTTTGTGGGTTAATCCCCAGATCAGACTCTTGGATCGCCTTTTCAATGTCACGCAATACACCCGCATCCCAAGGTTGGATGACAAGGCTCCGCGGGTCTGGTGTGGCAATGGAGCCCACCTGTTGCAGTGGTGTCATGGTGCCATAGTAGGAGATGGAAATCTGATCCAATACCGCAGCATTCGCACGCCCCGCGCGGACAGAGGCAAACTGACTCTCTAAAAATTGGACTGCTTTTTGCATTTTGTCTTCAAACTCTTTGTATTCGCTCATGATAATGCTCCTCTCTAATTTTTCACAATTGTACCAATCTTCTCCCCCTCAATCACGCGGAGGATATTCTTCGGGTCTTCCAAGGCAAAGAGAATAACCGGAATGTTATTATCCATGGACAGGGTCGTTGCCGTTGAGTCCATCACCTGCAAATGCTGGGCGAGTACATCATTATAGCTAATCGAATCATACTTCGTCGCCGTTGGGTCAATGTTTGGGTCAGCAGAGTATACGCCATCTACATTTTTAGCCAAAAGAATAGCATCCGCCCCAATCTCAGCGGCACGTAACACCGCTGCGGTATCTGTTGAAAAATAAGGGTTCCCAGTGCCGCAAGCAAAGATGACCACACGCCCATGTGCCAAATGCTTGTCCGCCTTGAGCCGGATATAAGGCTCTGCAATCGCCCGGATTTCAAGTGCCGTCTGGACGCGAACTTCAACCCCTGTCTGCTCCAGCACATCTGCTAGTGCCAAACTGTTCATCACAGTGGCAAGCATTCCCATATGGTCAGCCCGGCTGCGCTCCATCTTGCCCACGCCGTCTTTCACGCCGCGCCAGAAGTTTCCGCCGCCGACCACAACACCGACTTCCACACCCCGCTCTATGCAAGATTTGATCACTTCTGATACCTGCCGCATCATGTCAAAGTCTAACCCTATGCCCTTCTCTCCTGCAAGGGCTTCGCCGCTTAGTTTCAGTAGAACTCGCTTATACGCAGGGGCTTTTTCCATAAGTCTCTCCATCCGCCGCAATCGCGGTCTCTAAGTATAGTTTATCTCTTTCATTTTAAACCATTTCCCTTGAGAAAGGAAGGGTTTTGTTGAAATTTTTCAGACATTGGATAATGCCTTTTGTAGGGGCGAACTGCGTTCGCCCGCGGCTATAGTGTCCACCGCACAATTGGTAGTTGAAACATGCGGGCGAACACAGTTCGCCCCTACAGGTGCATCCATGGTTGCGGGACGATTGCCATCGTCTACCCCCGCTCATTCCGCCGGAAATAATCCATCAAATCTTCCTCATCTTTAATCTCCAGTCCGCGCTCCCCAGCTAGACTCTCCAGATGATGGGTAAACTCATGGGCAACCGTGCTCCGGAGCTCTTCATAAAAATCCTCCTCGCTCAAATGCCCATACACCCGCTGGAACGACCCGAAGTAGATATAAATATACCGTCCCATCACATCACGCCGATACTCGCCCATGGTATAGAGGTCATTTCTCCGCGCATGGGGGCTGATTTTCGCTTGTGGCAAGAGACTGATTCCGCCGTTTAAATCCTCAAAAAACTCTTCGGGAAACTCTGCACCAATCTGCTCTAACATCTCATGGGCACGATCAATGGTAATCAACTCTCTACACCCCTTTAAACTTGCGGCTTTCCGTAACGGCAAGCTCGTCACAGCGGTTGTTGTGCGGATTATCCGCGTGTCCTTTTACCCAGTGGAACCGCACCTTGTGGCTCTCCATCAGGTCTAGTAGCGTTTGCCACAAGTCCGGGTTTTTCGCAGCTTCTTTCTTGTTGCGCATCCAACCGTCTGCGCGCCACTTATAAACCCAGCACTTCTCAATGGCATCGACAATGTATCGGCTATCGGTGTACAAATCCACCTGACACGGTTCTTTGAGTTCTTCCAATGCCTTGATGACACCCATTAGCTCCATGCGATTGTTTGTGGTCTCCGGCTCCCCGCCGGAGAGTTCTTTCCGATGCGCGCCATATAGGAGAATCGCCCCCCAGCCGCCGGGACCGGGGTTCCCGCTACACGCACCGTCTGTGTAGATGCTAATTTGTTTCATCATCAGTCGCGTTCGTTTGGTCGGGTGACACATCCTCTATAGGTTCGGATGGCGGGACGATGTGGGCATCGTCCCCTACAGAGGCGGTGGAAGGCGGGATGCCGAGGTCGGCATCCCCTACAGGGGTTTCCGCGTCTGCTTCCTCTTCGTCTAGAGGCTCGGTTCTGGCGATGGAGATTACCTTGGTATCATCGGCAACTCTCATCAGGCGCACCCCTTGTGTCCCTCTGGAATAGGTGCTGATATCTGCCGCCGCCATGCGGATGATGGTGCCGTCATCAGAGATAACCAGTACATCGTCCATATCGTCTACAACCTTGATGTCGGCAATGTCGCCTGTTTTCCCTGTAATATTGTAGTTTTTCAGTCCAACCCCGCCACGGTTTTGCGGCACACCGGTATCTCCACGGAGATATTCCAAGATATCTGTCCGCTTGCCATACCCATTCTCCGTTACGGTAAGAAGCGCTCCGCCCTCACGTGCACGCGCTGCGCCCACACAGTAGTCGCCTTGGCGCAGACGAATCCCGCGAACACCCGCGGCATCGCGCCCGGTTGGACGTACATCTTTTTCACTAAAGCAGATCGCCATCCCTTTGCGGGTCGCAATTAAAATGTTTTGCTCCCCATCTGTTCTGCGGACTGCAATTAGCTCATCTTCCTCATCAATCCGAATCGCACGGATTCCATTGGTGCGAATATTCTTCAGTGCAGAGAGCCGCAGACGCTTCGTTGTCCCGCTCTTTGTTACCATGACCAGGAACTCGTCATCCTTTTCCAGACTATCCACATGAATCATGGCGCTGACTTTCTCCCCTGCTTGTAATTGGAGAATGTTCACAATATTCGTCCCTTTGGCGGTTCTGCCCGCCTCCGGAATGCGATAGCCTTTCTTGCTGTACACACGCCCAAAGCTGGTAAAGAAGAGAATCAGATCATGGGTAGATGCAGCAAAGAGCGTCTCCACATAGTCCTCTTCCCGCAAGGTTTGCGCAGTGATCCCCTTGCCGCCCCGCTTTTGGGCACGGTAGGTGTCCGCCGGCATCCGCTTGATGTAGCCCGCATGGGTCAGCGTATACACACAGTCTTCTTCGTCAATGAGGTCTTCGATATCAATCTCATCCTCATCCCATGTGATCTCTGTCTGCCGCTCATCACCATACTTGTCGCGGATTTCTGTTAATTCCGTGACAAGAACGTCCTTGAGCATCTCACCATCAGAGAGCAGGAGATTATAATAGGCAATCTTTTCTTGCAGATCATTGTACTCCGCCTCGATCTTTTCCCGCTCCAAGCCTTGAATCCGACGCAAGCGCATGTCGAGAATCGCCTGTGCTTGGATTTGGGTGAGCCCAAAGCGTTCCATGAGTCTTGTGTCCGCATCGTCATAGCTCTCACGCAGGATTTTAATAACCTCGTCAATGTTATCAACGGCGATCATCAGCCCCTCAAGCAGATGCGCCCGCTCCATAGCTTTACGGCGATCATACTCGGTGCGTCTTGTGATCACTTGAATCTGGTGGGCAATGTACTCGTCTAACACCTCACGCAGGGACAAGAGTTTCGGCTGTTTCTGGTCATTCACCAGTGCCAGCATGACAATGGAGAATGTGGTCTGCATTTGTGTCATCGAAAACAGGCGGTTGAGCTCCACCTGTGGATTTGCATCCTTTTTCAGCTCAATGACAACGCGCATCCCATCTCTATCAGACTCGTCCCGCAGTCCGGAGATGCCGTCTAAGCGCTTGTCTTTGACCAGATCAGCAATATTCTCAATTAGCCGCGCCTTGTTCACTTGATAGGGTAGTTCCGTGATGATAATCCGAATCCGACCCTGACCAAATTCTTCCATCTCTGTCCGCGCACGGACTCGGACACGACCTTTTCCTGTGGAATATGCCGCACGGATTCCCGCATATCCCATGATGATGCCCCGGGTCGGGAAATCAGGTCCTTTGATGTGTTCCATCAAATCATCCAGCTCAGCTTCCGGATTGCGAATCAGACAGATGGTTGCGTCTATCGTCTCCCGCATGTTATGGGGCGGGATGTTTGTGGTCATCCCAACCGCAATTCCCATGCTGCCGTTGACCAGCAGATTCGGGAAGCGGGAGGGCATAACGCGTGGTTCTTTCCGTGTTTCGTCAAAGTTTGGTACCAGATCAACGGTCTCTTTGTCAATCTCCCGCAGAAGTTCGCCGGAGAGTCTGCTCATTCGGGCTTCTGTGTAACGATAGGCCGCCGCCGGATCTCCGTCAATGGAGCCAAAGTTTCCGTGTCCGTCAACCAATTTATAACGCATGGAGAAATCCTGCGCGAGACGCACCAGCGCGTCATACACAGAGGCATCCCCATGTGGATGGTACCGACCAAGCACGTTACCAACAGTGGTAGCGGACTTGCGGAATGCCTTTTCCACAGTCAAGCCATCTTCGTACATGGCATATAGAATCCGCCGATGTACAGGCTTGAGTCCGTCCCGCACGTCGGGAAGGGCGCGCCCGATGATGACACTCATCGCATAGTCGAGATAACTGTCTTTCATCTCCCGTTCCAGTTCAACGGGAACAATGGTCTGGTTCGGATAGGATATATCCGGATTTTTTTCTTTCCTCGCCACGATATATTACCTACCTTTACACATCAATGTTTTGTACAAACTGGGCGTTTTCTTCGATATAGATCTTCCTCGGCTCCACTTTCTCGCCCATGAGGACAGTAAAAATCTCATCCGCTCGCAAGGCATCTGCGATTTCGATTCGATTCAAGATGCGGGTTTCCGGATCCATAGTGGTTTCCCACAGTTCGTGGGGATCCATTTCACCAAGACCTTTGTTGCGAGAGATGTCAATCTTCGCTTTCTCATCCCCGCCGCGCATTTCAGCGGAAACCGCATCACGCTCGGCATCGGAATAGGCATAGCGCGTGTTCTTTCCGCGAACCAGCTTATAGAGGGGCGGCTGTGCCGCGTAGACATGCCCATGCTCCAAAAGCGGACGCATGTAGCGGAAGAAAAAGGTGAGTAGCAGTGTGCGAATATGGCTTCCATCCACATCGGCATCGGCCATGATGATGACCTTGTGATAGCGCAGCTTAGAAAGATCAAAATCTTCCCCAATCCCCGCACCCAAAGCTGTGATTACAGGCAAGAGCTTGTCATTGCCATACACCTTATCCACGCGGGCTTTTTCTACGTTTAGCATCTTACCCCAGAGTGGCAAGATCGCTTGAAACCTGCTGTCGCGCCCGCCCTTGGCAGAGCCGCCCGCAGAGTCACCCTCGACGATGTAGACTTCTGTCAGCGCTGGGTCACGCTCATTACAGTCAGCAAGCTTCCCAGGGAGGGTCGCTCCCTCTAGTGCATTCTTCCGCCGGATATTCTCTCTCGCCCGCTTCGCCGCTTCCCGCGCACGAGATGCTGTGAGGGCTTTGTCGATGATAATCCGCCCAACTGCCGGGTTTTCCTCTAGGAAAACATTTAGCTTCTCGCCTACAATTTGTTCCACCAAGGTTCGCATATCGCTGTTACCCAGTTTTGACTTGGTTTGCCCCTCAAACTGCGCTTCTTGCAGACGGACAGAGATAATCGCAGTGAGTCCTTCTCTGCAATCTTCCCCTGTGAGCTTTTCCTCGCCTTTCAACAGTCCGGCTTTTGCCGCATAGCCATTGAGCACACGAGTCAGCGCTGATTTAAAGCCAGTCTCATGCATTCCACCCTCATTGGTACGGATGTTATTGGCGAAAGATAGAAGCATTTCACTGTAGCCATCGTTATATTGCAGCGCAATCTCCGCCTCAGAGGTTTCACCCCGACCGGAGACGTAGATGACATCCTCATATAAAGCTGTTTTGTTCTTGTTGATATCCTCTACAAACTGCCGAATACCGCCCTCAAAGAACATCTCATCTGTTTGTTCTTTGCCAGAACGCTCGTCAATGGTACGGATTTTGAGTCCTGCATTCAGATAGGCTTGTTCTTTCATCCGCGTTTGCAGGGTATCGTAGTTATACTCCGTTGTATCAAACACCATGGAGTCCGGCTTAAAGCGGACGGTGGTTCCCGTACGGTCAGTCTCGCCGATCACGGTGATCGACTCAACAATATCCCCGCGAGAGAACTTCATCCGATGTACCTTACCGCTCTTATGCACTTCAACCTCAAGCCACTCAGAAAGTGCATTAACAACAGCTGCACCCACACCATGGAGACCACCGGAGACCTTATAGCCCCCGCCGCCAAACTTGCCGCCGGCATGAAGCACTGTAAATACAACTTCCAGAGCGGAAACTCCGGTCTGCTCTTGGATATCCACGGGAATTCCACGCCCAGTGTCAGACACTGTGATGATATCATCCGCACCGATGATAACCGTGATATCGTCACAAAAGCCCGCAAGGGCTTCGTCAATGGCGTTATCCACAATCTCATACACCAAGTGATGCAATCCACTCTCACTTGTCGAGCCAATGTACATTCCCGGTCGCTTCCGAACAGCTTCCAGTCCTTCCAAAACCTGTATCTGCGACGCGTCATAAGAGTCGCTGGTTCCGCCTACTCGTTCCAGTTTATCCATTTCTTCTGCCATCTGGTGCCTCCTGATTCATGTTCAAACCCAATGCCTGCACTACGTTTTTGCAGTGTAGCGGTGGATAGTTGACTAAGATATAGGGTAGTTCTTCCATCTATATTCACAAGCACAAGGCTCTTCGGAATATCCTCTGCAACAAGCGCAATCTGCTTTGCCTGATCTGCTTGTTTTAGAAATTTACGCGTGATATGTGAACTGGACACATTGTCCAAATCAAAAATACCGATCACATCTTTCTGGCGAACAATCAAGTCTTGCCCTAAGTGCAAATACATGAGATCACTCACTCACCTTTCCTTGGGTGACGGTTAAAACTTTTCCCTTGGTGCGCTTTGCAATCCCTTTGTCCTCGCAACAGGTGATAAACACCTGACCATTTTGAATGCGATTGAGCACAAAGTCCTGCCGACCCTCGTCTAGTTCACTGAGTACATCATCTAAGAGTAAAAGGGGATACTCCCCTCGGTCTTCAAATAAAATATCCCGCTCAGCAAGCTTGATGGAAAGCGCCGCTGTCCGCGTCTGTCCTTGCGAAGCAAACGTCCGCGCTAGGGTTCCGTTGATTGAAATCACAATATCATCCTTGTGCGCCCCTGAGAGACAAAGCCCCGCGTCAATCTCCGCCTGACGGAGTCTTGTTTGCTGTTCCATCAGTTGCTCAAACAGTATCGCGGGTTTTGCAGTGAGATCTGTGATTGTTTTCACTGTTTCGTAGGTAAGCAAAAGTGTTTCGCTCCCACCAGAGAAATCAGCATGAACACTTGCGGCAACAGGTGAAAGCTTTTGCATAAATGCCGCTCTATAATAAATAAGTTGAGCACTGGCTTTCGCCAGATTTTCATTAAACTCATCCAAAGCGGAAAGCAATGTGGGTTTCTCTCTATGATCCTTTAAAATCCGCGTTTTATGTTCATACAGCCGATTAAATTCAGACAACCAAAGGGCATATTTCGGTCGAATCTGGCAAAGTGCCGCGTCTATGAAGCGTCGCCGTTCAGAAGCGCCTCCTCGAACAAGACTCAAATCATCAGGAGAGAACAACACTACAATTACTTTCCCAGATAAATCCATACTCTTCTGCTGTCGCACACCGTTGAGAAAGATATCTTTCTTTCGTCCGCGCTTTAGATGCAGCTGGATTTCTTGCTCTCTGTTCTCTGAATAAAAGCGGGCATAGATCTGTGAAGTGTCAATATCAAACCCAATCAGTTCCTTGTCAAAACGAGTCCGAAAACTCTTAGCGCCTGTCAAATAGTAGATTGCTTCAAGCAGATTCGTCTTCCCCTGCCCATTTTCACCGATGATCACATTTGTCCCAGGTGCAAAGCAAATTTCATCTGCCGCATAATTTCGAAACCCGGAAAGGCTCAGCGAATGGAGGATCATGCTCCGGCCTCACGAACCAGAACTGTAATACCTTGTACCACAATTTTATCGCCAGGTACACATTTTTTGCCCCGTATGGCACAAACTTCACCATTGTAAAAGACCAGACCATTTTGGATTAAACGCTTTGCCTCTCCACCGGAGCTAACCACGTCTGCAAATTTGAGCAGTGCGTCTAGTTTTATAAAAGGCGTTTGAATCTTAATTTCTTTTTCCATTAATTCTCGCCCGCCTTCAGCCTCACTGGCAACACAAGATAAGTAAAATTATCCGCATCCTCTATTGGACAAATCACACAAGGAGAGACACTGGTGCCAAGAGAAATACGAACCGCATCAGCAGGCGCTGCCTTTAGAGCTTCCAGTAAATATTTGTTATTAAATCCAATTTCAAGGTCTTTCCCATCACCCGCAAGCTTACACTCATCACTAGCTTTACCCAAGGCGGTTGCTGTGGATAGGTTCACAACACCATCTGCAAACACACATCGCACCGGACTCTTTAGCTTTTCGCTAATGATCAGCGACACACGATCCACCGCATCCATAAACACTTTTTTATCCACAGTTAGGTGAATTTTATTGGTCTGTGGAATTGCCTGCCTATAATTGAGGAAGTCGCCCTCAAGTCGTCTTGAGATCACAATGGTACTCCCAATAGAAAACAAAATGTGCTTTGATCCCAAGCTTATTTTAACCATATCTTCTGAATCTGAGGCAATCTTCTCCACTTCCGAAAGAGCTGACCCCGGCACGATAAAACTACAGTCTGCCATATCGGCTTTCTCCAACTGTTCTTTTCGAAGAGCAAGACGATATCCATCTACAGACACAATGGTCAGTGTACCACCCTCTAGCTCAAATAAGCTACCGGTGTGGACAGGACGGCTCTCATTGTCACTGACTGCAAAGATTGTCTCTGCAATCATCCGTTTGAGCACATTTTGTGGAATATAAATCGTATTTTGCTCATCCACAGAGGGAAGCTCCGGATAATCTCCGGCAGGGGTACCAAGAATGTTAAACTTACTCATCCCACAGGTAATCGTTGCCATATTGTCATTGCTAATAGTGAATACAATGATATCGTCCGGCAATTTACGGACAATATCACCCAAAAGCCGTGCATTGAGCACAATGCTGCCAGCTTCTGTTATCTCAGCGGGAATCTCTGTTTTGATTCCGGTTTTCAGGTCGTAGCCGGAAATACGTAGTCGATCGTCCGCCTCTAACAGCAGTCCCTCAAGAGCGGGAACTGCACTCTTTGCAGAAGCCACCTTACTTGTAACTGTAATTGCTGCTAAGAGTTGCGCTTTTTCACAGGAGAACTTCATTATTTCAAATACCTCCATTCATGTGTTTATCTCTGACAAGAGAAATAACTATGATAATAGATTAGTCGTAATAGTCGTAGTAGAAAATTATGTGGAAATATAGGGAGAAAGCTGAAAATATAAGGAATCAATATGTGGAAATATTTGTGGAAAGTGGGGGCAAAACATCAAATGCATGTGAAAAATAAGTTATCCACAGGTTTGTCCAAAGATATCCACATGAAATTGTGGATAAAAAAAGACATCCTACGCACGCTCTGTAATGTTATTTTGAATATCTCGGATTGTACCTTCAAACTCTAGCTTTTCCTTGACCATGTCTTCAATCTTTGTGATGGAATTCAAAACAGAAGAGTGGTCCATTCCACGTCCACTCTTACCCTTGTATTCTTTTCCAATGCTAACCAAAGATAGATCAGTCAGTTTACGGATTAAGTACATGGATATCTGGCGGGCTAGAGCTGTATCGCGGGTTCTACCGCTGCCGCGGATATCTTCCTCAGAGAGCCGATAGAAACGAGCTGTCTCTTGAATGATAACCTCTGGTGTTGGTAAAAACTCACTCTTAAGCATATCTTTGATGGCACGCATAACAGACTCTTTGTCCTCAATGTGATCACCCAAAAGCTCACGATAAGCGGTGAGTTTCTTCACAGCGCCTTCAATCTGGCGGATGTTAGAGGTGAAGTGTTCAGCGATGCTGTTTGCGAGCCCCTTTGGAAGAGAGAGACCAAGTTGAAGCGCCTTACTGTTGATAATTGCCATTCGCGTCTCATAGTCCGGCGGACCGATGTCAGCTAGGAGTCCCCATTCAAAACGACTCTGCAAACGGTCTTCTAAGCTGAGAATATCCTTCGGCGGTCGGTCAGAGGTGAGAACAATCTGACAGCCGGACTCGTATAGTGTATTGAACGTGTGAAAAAACTCTTCTTCCGTCCGGTCTTTGCCTGCGATGAATTGAATATCATCTACAAGCAGAAAGTTCGCAGAACGGTATTTCGCACGAAAGGCCTCATTTTTCTGTGTTTGGATCGCGCTAATCAGTTCGTTGGTGAACTCTTCCCCTGTGGTGTAGATCACATGAATGTTTAGATCTCTCTGCTTTGCCGTGTGCCGAATCGCGTGCAAAAGATGGGTCTTCCCAAGACCGGGATGACCATAAATAAACAGCGGATTGTAAGCTGCTGCTGGTTTTTCTGAAACCGCAACCGCTGCCGCGTGTGCAAATTTGTTGTTGGAACCCACCACAAAACGATCAAAGGTGAGCTGGGGACGTTCTTCTATTTGCGGCTTTGGCTCTAGGTCTTCGTCTTCCCCTAAAATGAGCAAATCAAACTCGCCGGAGAATAACTCGAATAAAGCCTCTTTCAAGGGGATGAGAAAGCGAGTCTCGATGACCTCTTTTTTAAAATTAGACGGACAGCGAATTACAAGACAATTGTCCCCCAATTCAACTGCCTCAATATCTGAAAACCATGTGTCGATGGCAGTTGGTGTAAGCGTTTCTGACGAAATTGCGAGTACACGTACCCACACGTCTGAAGCTGCATTCATCTATCTCTTACCCCCTTGGATCATATCAAAGCATATAACCAAATTATTATACCAAACAGAGGGATTTTTTGCAATGTTTTTCCCCCTTGTTTTTCATCAGTCTCTACCCTTGAAAAAAGAGGTAAAACAAAGTAAAATAGAAAAGCATAATACCTCCGGCTGTGCTTGCAGCGGGGGGCAATCTGTTTTAATCAAAAAAGAGGGTTTTCCATGCTCACACAACTGACCGACTCTAGTCAAAATGCAGCTTTTTCCGGTCTGACCGATGCGCTCCGTGCAGGGCGCTTTCCCATCTTAGTCAGCGGCGCGGGAGAAGTGCATAAGGCGCACCTTGTATCTGCGATACACAAAAAAGAGAAACGCCCCATCTTGCTCATTGCAGCAGACACTGCCGAGGCGAGCCGGCTGGGACGTGATATTGAGGCGTTCACAGGCGAAGCAGTCCGATATTTGACAAACCGCGAGCTTCGTCTATATCCCGCTATCGGCATGTCCCGGACGATAGAGCAAGAGCGGATTTCTACCCTCTACGCCATACAATGCGGTACAGCGCCTATTGTGATTGCAAGTGCGGCTGCCATACAACAGCGATGTATTCCGCCTGCCACATTGGAACAAGCCGCTGAAACAATGCAGAGAGGTATCAGCACAGACCCACAGGCACTCATAGACCGACTTATAGGGGTGGGTTATCAGCGCACAGAACAAGTTGAATCTCCGGGGCAGTTCGCGCTGCGGGGTGGGATTTTAGATGTGTTTTCTCCTGCCCACGAACGACCAATCCGCGCAGAGTTTTGGGGTGACGAGATCGACTCCATGGCACACTTCGACCCGGAAACCCAGCGGCGCACCCAAGAGATAGAAAAAGCGCTGATTCTCCCAACAGCAGAGACACTGCCATCCTTACACCCAGAGGGTACAGCAGGTGCGATATCGGCACTCAAAGACTTGCACAGCCGCGTACTGCGCCGCAAAAAAGCGCCAGAGGGTCTGGCAGCACAAATTGAAACAGATATTGAGAGCCTGGAGACAGGCAGGGGGCTGTCCTCAGCCGATCGCTACATGGCGCTATTTTACAAGGATTTCACTTGTCCCCTAGATTATCTTGCAAAGAACGCAATCATCTTCTGCTCCGAACTCGGACGGTTGGTCGATCGAGGGAAAAGCTATGCAGCTGAGCAAAGAGAAGAGATATTAGCGGTGCTGGAATCCGGAAAGATGGATGGAAATCTGGCAGATTTCTCCAGACCATTCCCTGAGATATTTGCTGATATTACTCGCCGTCCAACGATTGTAGTGGAGCATTTAACCGGCACATCTCACGGCTTGCAGTTCTCGCCAAGCGCGCTTGTGAGCTTGCTTGCCAAACAGCTTCCGTCCTACGGCGGCAGTATGGAGACAGCAGAGGGCGACATCCGTCATTATGTGCTGGCAAAGTATCAAACCGTTGTGCTTTGTAGCGAGCCGGAACGTGCAAAAAAGCTTGCCGAGCGTCTCTCTGACACAGGAATGGGCGTGTCCCTTGCCCTCTCGCCCACAGAAGACCTGCCGGAACCCGGCACCTGTATGGTTGCAGTGGGCAGTTTATCTGCTGGAATGGAGTATCCCACGGCAAAACTTGCAGTGATCACCGAGGGGCAGATGCTGCATGTATCCACACGTCCCAAAAAGCGGCATTCCAGCCGTATGGGAAGCAAAATTGCAAGTTATACAGACTTGACTCCCGGTGATCTGGTTGTCCATGAGCACCACGGCGTGGGTCGTTTTGTCGGAACGATACAGATGGACGTGGATGGTCTGAAGAAAGACTATATTAAAATCGCCTATCATGGGACAGATAGTCTCTACGTTCCGGCGATGCAACTGGATTTGGTGACCAAATACATCGGTTCCGGCGGCGAGGATAAGGCGGTACGCCTCTCAAAGATGGGCGGTGCGGACTGGACGCGGGCACGGTCAAAGGCAAAGAATGCCGCAAAAGAGCTGGCCCATGAGCTCATCCAACTTTACGCAGAGCGTCAACGTCAAAGAGGACACGCCTTTGCACCGGACTCCGCCTGGCAAAGAGAGTTCGAAGATGCCTTTGAATACACCGAGACAGATGACCAGCTCAGTTGTATTGCAGAGATCAAGAATGATATGGAAAAAGCCATTCCCATGGATCGCCTCCTCTGTGGTGATGTGGGATATGGAAAGACAGAAGTTGCCCTGCGGGCTGTGATGAAATGCGTACTAGACGGCAAACAGGCGGCAATCTTGGTACCAACTACAGTCCTTGCCCAGCAGCACTATACCACCATCGTCCGCCGTTTTACAGGCTATCCGGTGCGGATTGAAGTCCTCAGCCGCTTCCAAACGGCAGGACAGGCGAAGAAGATTGAAGAAGCGGCGGCAAAAGGGCAGGTAGATATCATCGTCGGCACACACAAGCTATTGCAAAAACGGATTAAATTTAAAAATTTAGGACTTCTCATCGTAGACGAAGAACAGCGCTTTGGTGTCAGCCACAAAGAGCGCCTCAAAGAGATGGCAAAGGATGTGGATGTCCTCACCCTGTCCGCAACGCCCATCCCTCGTACGCTGAATATGGCGCTCTCTGGTATTCGTGACATGTCCACCATTGAACAGCCGCCTCGCAATCGGCAGCCGATTCAAACCTATGTCATGGAACACGACTGGGGAGTCATCGCTGAAGCAATCCGCCGTGAGCTTGCACGCGGGGGGCAGGTATATTATCTGAAAAATCGCGTGGACGGACTCACACGCACAGCGGCGCGGATTCAAGAAATGGTAGAGGGTGCGAGAGTCACAGTGGGACATGGACAGATGGACGAACAAAGCCTCTCATCCGCCATGGAGAGTATGATCAGCGGTGAGAGTCAAGTGCTTGTCTGTACAACCATTATCGAGAGCGGGATTGATATTCCCAATGTAAACACCCTCATCATCGAGGGTGCGGATAATCTGGGACTTGCCCAACTGCACCAGATTCGTGGTCGAGTGGGACGGTCAAATCGTTCGGCGTTCGCCTATCTCACCTACCGTCCGGATAAGGTGCTCTCAGAGCTTGCCACAAAGCGGCTTTCTGCGATTCGGGAGTTTGTCGAGTTCAACTCCGGCTTCAAGATTGCTCTGCGCGACTTAGAAATTCGCGGTGCGGGCAATATCTTAGGACGGGAGCAATCCGGACATTTGATGAGCGTGGGATATGACATGTATCTCAAGCTTCTAAACGAGGCGGTACTAGAAGAAAAAGGCGAAACCCCGCCCCCTCGCGTAGAATGCACCGCCGACCTAGTAGTGGATGCCAACATTCCGGAACGCTACGTGACAGAGCCCGCCCAGCGGATGGACCTTTACCGCCGGATTGCCCACATCCGCAGCGAGGAAGACGCGGAAGACGTGATCGACGAACTCCTAGACCGCTACGGCGAACCGCCGGGGAGCGTGATGACCCTGATCCAAGTTGCCAAACTCAGGGGCATCGCGACGGCGGCAGGTGTGACAGAGATATCCCAAAAAGGCGGACACTTGCAGTTTAGCTTCGTGGCAGAGACTTTTTCTCTTGAGCGGATTTCAAGCGTATATCAGCTCCCCGGCTTCCAGACCCGCGTAAAGATTCTAGCGGGAGAGAAGCCGGCAATCCGCCTCAAGCTGCTTGCAGAGAATCCGGTGATGAATCAAGCTGAGGCGTTTATCAAAGCCTATGCTGTGAATGCGTGATGGGATTGCAGGGGGTGCCTTCATTGCTCCGCCCTAAGCCTCCTTTGGAAAAGGAGGCTTTTATCTCCGAATCCCAAATACAAACCACTTGTACCCAAAATAGTTCATGATCGCCGTCACGCCTGTGATGGCGATTTTTCCAATGGGTGCAGACATCCCTGCCTGGATGAGCAGGTGCATTCCTAACACACTAACTAGGAGCGATGCCAAATTGACCAGCAAAAACTTCCCTGCTTGGCGGGTGATTGCCGCTTGGACATGGTCGCGGAAGGTGAGCTTGCGGTTTAAGATAAAGCTACAGATCACACCTAGAGTGTAGCTGATGCCTTGGCAGACCGCACCCGCGAGAGGCGTGAGGAAGTAGAGCAGTTGGAAGGCTATAAAATCCACGCCTGTATTGATCCCGCCCACGATTACATACAGCAAGGGGCGCTGATAGCGCCCAATCAATTGCCGAATACTTTGTGTCTCTTTGGCGATGAGAATCACCCCTTTTTAGAGATCGAGGAGCCAATCCCATACATTGTGATAGACATTGTCTTGGGTGGGGCTCAGTCCGGCAACTACACCCCTTTGAGTTGCAACTGCCAGATTGCGAAATCCGATTGTGGCAATGGGAGCTTCCGCGAAAATGGCGGCACCCATCGCGGTTGCCATCTCACCCCGGTTTGACGGCATGGAGGCGAGGAAGTCATCAATCACTCTGGGAGAAACAAGTCCCTCTATGCCGCCAAACGCCAGTTCCCCATGTAGGATAGGGCTTAGGTCAAAATCTGGTTGCAGGCGGACTTGCCCGTAGAAGAGGTCGAAATTACCTCCCCGCAGTGCATCCATAAATTGGGTGTAAGGTACGTCCAGTATTTCGACTTGATAGCCAAGGGCGCTGATATTTGTGGCAATAAAGCTTGCAACATCCAGCCGCATGGTGTTTCCGGATGCAACCAGGAGAGTTAGTCTCGTGCGGGGTGCTTGGGCTTCTTCTATTTCTCCACCTTCTGCAGACCCATCTTCCGGATCTTGCTCTTCGCGTTCAGCTTCCGGTTCTCTGGGGATGGTGTGCGTTCCTGCCAACATCTCCCGCGCAAACTCTAGGTCAAATTCATGTTGGAGAGCTAGGAATTCATCATAAAAGGGTAGGATGGGGTGGATGGGCAGGGTTGAGCTTACCGCGTTTCCGCGCATGATGTTTTCTGTGATATACGCCCGATCAATTGCGCGACTAATGGCTTGGCGGACTTCTAAGCGCCCTGTTTCCGGGCGGTTCACATTGAAACCGATGAAGTCGATCATACTTGCTTCCACTTGGCGGAGCTCTCTAGTCCCAGCGATTCTTGGCTCTCCTGTCGTGGTTGGGTCAAGGGCGACGATATCTAAGAGACCGGAGTTAAAATGCGCTGTCAGTTGCTCCACAGTACCGATTTCCGCCAAATAAATCGTATCTATCGGAAGATTTTCCCTGTAGCGATGTGCACTGAAAGCCTCTAGACGTGGGAGCCCCTCGTCATAGGGATGGAAGAAAGGGCCTGTCCCTGGCGGAACCGTGTTGTATCCTGTGCCGCTTTGGATAATGGGGAAGGTAAGCAATACCGGCAGATTGCCGTGGACGCGGTTTATAAGGATCTCAAATGCGTAAGGCGAGGTTTCGCCCTCGGCGTTTTGTACGCGGTTATAGTCTGTGATTATTTCAAGACGGCTGCTGAACAGTGCAGAGCGCCTAGCACGGTTCATAGAGTAGATCACGTCCGCTGCCGTCAGCGCTGCACCGTTGTGAAAGGTGACACCACTTTTGATTTCGATTAAAAAGCGGCTGCCATCCACAGTTGAGATATTCTCCGCAAGGACTGGAATCGCTGTGAACGCTTCATCCAAGGCAAAAAGTCCTTCATAAATTAGCCCCGACACTGCTAGATTGTCACGGCTGGTGCTGGTGTATGGATTGAGGGCATCTTCCGGGACGAAACTGATTGACAGACGACCATCACGGATGATGCCGTCTTCTGTTTCATCTTCTGGGACAAACACCGGGCCAGTCGAATCATCGGATTCCTCATATTCTTCACCGGCTATAAAGGCACAGCCAGCCAAACTTGTACCAAATAGTACAAGCGCCAGCAGGAGGGCAATGCATTTTTTCACCTGTGTCTTCATCTTTCGTTCCTCTCTCTTCGGCGAATGATAGCGGCCTGTACACCGCGCTTGCCCGCGGTCACACGATGTGACCAGAATAGATCGGGATTACACATGGTGCAATATTCGGAAACTGTTATATACTCTGCGGGTATCCCCCTGCGTATGAGCAAGCGGCGGTTGGCTTCTTTTAGGTTTATCATGCTCTTCCCAAACCCTTGATCTGTAATGCAGGCTTCGGCATCTACATCCAAGGCTTTGCGAACTGCCATGGGCACCTCCATGTCTGTTTCAAAACAGCAAACACCGATTCCGGGGCCGATGGCTGCACGGATATATTTCGGTTCTGTGCCAAAAACACAGAGTTTCTCCACTGCTTTCCCTGCGATATCCAGCACCGTGCTGCGCCAGCCTGCATGGATGGCAGCAACTGCACCGGTGTGCTCATCCCAGAGCAGAATGGGGATGCAGTCCGCAGTGAAAGCCGCGAGCGTCACATCCGGCGTGTTTGTAACGAGGGCATCTCCTTCTTCAAAGGGATGGGAGATATCTACAAAACAATCATCCGCACCCACTACGCGCACAGCATCGCCATGTACTTGACGGGAGAAGACCATTTGCTCCCGCTTTGTTCCAAGTATTGCCGCGATGCGGGCATAGTTCTCTGCAACAGCCGTCGGGTCATCACCCAAAGCCATCCCTAGATTCAAGGATTCATAGATCCCCATGCTCACACCACCCATGCGGGTTGTGAATGCGTGGGGAACTGGGATGTTTTCGTCTGCCAGATAGACCAGATCACCGGATTTGCGTGGGACGATTGCCATGGGGCCTCCTTTGGGTAGTGATGTCTAGGCTCCTTTTGTAAAGGAGCTACCACAGGCATTCCTTCCGCCACACCAATCGGTCTGCGGCTTCGCCTTGCCCTCTTGGGGCATCAGTTATGTCAGCGAAGCTGACTGAGGATTGCCCTTGAAATTTTTGAGCTGTTGCTTGATGTAAGAAATCCTCCGTCAGGCTTCGCCTGCCACCTCCTTTGGAAAAGGAGGCTTTTGCGGGCGGGATGACCCCGCCCCTACAGTTATTCCACCAAGCCTAGGCATCTTTCCCGCAGCAGTTCTTATACTTGATCGGTGACCCGTCCTCGCGGATTCTGCCACAGGGACAGGGTTCGTTGCGGCCGATTTTCTTCTCCACACGCACAGGTTTTTTCTTCACATTCCCTTTTTGCATCCCTGCTACAGCGTTTTGTGCGACGGATTTTCTCTGGAGACTCTGGTCTGCTTGATCTTTCTTCACCTGGACTGTATACACACGGCGGACAACTTCTTCTTTAATGCCCTCCACCATAGATTCAAACATTTCAAAGCCTTCTTGCTTATATGCATCCACCGGTTTGGTCTGTCCATAGGCGCGCAGGCCGATGCCTTGGCGGAGTTCTTGCATGGCATCGATGTGTTCCATCCAAAACTCGTCTACCACGCGGAGCAGAACAATCCGCTCTAGCTCGCGCATGACGGATAGAGGCTTCCCTGGCTCTAGTTCCACTGTGCCGAGTTCTGTTTCACGGCGTTTATATACATCTTCCGCGCGGCGTTCGATTTCTTCGATCAAGGTCTCTCTGTTAAAGTTTTCCAGCTGTCCCGGGCTGGGCTGCCACACACCAGGGGCGAGGAATATACCCTCAAAAGGTGCAATGACACGCTGGAAATCTGACTTTCCAAAGGCTTCACCCTCTGTATAGCTCCGATCTACTTGCGCATCGATGACATCATCAATCATGCTTTGGATATTGTCTTTGATATCTTTCCCGTCCAGCACCAGTTGACGTTGTTTATAGATGAGCTCTCTATGGCGATTCATGACATCGTCATATTCCAGAACGGTTTTCCGTGATTGGAAGTTCCGGCTCTCTACCTGACGTTGGGCGTTTTCAATGAGGTTGGAGAAAATTTTCATGTCCAGCGGCGTGTCTTCATCAAAGCCGCCCCGCTGCATGATGGATTCAAAGCGGTCTTGGGCGAAGAGACGGATGAGATCATCCGTTGACGCGAGATAAAAACGGCTTTCCCCTGGGTCGCCCTGACGACCGGCACGCCCGCGGAGCTGGTTGTCAATCCGGCGAGATTCGTGGCGTTCGGTACCAAGGATGAACATGCCACCTACTTCGCGCACCTTGTCCGCCTCGACTGCGATCGCCGCTTTGTGCTCTGCAAGTTTTTGAGTAAAGAGTGCTCTGGCGGCATTGATGTCTTCGTCCTCCGTTTCCGCAAAGCCTGTGGCATCTACGATTACTTCGTCCGTATAACCCGCCTTGTGCAAGTCCGTCCGCGCCAAATATTCCGCGTTTCCGCCCAGCACAATGTCCGTACCACGACCCGCCATGTTGGTGGCAATGGTGACAGCGCCCAGCTTACCCGCTTGGGCGACAATTTCCGCCTCTTTCTCATGGTTTTTGGCGTTTAGCACGCTATGGCGCACTTTCTCTTTTGTCAAGAGCTTGGAGAGATGTTCACTCTTCTCAATGGATACCGTACCCACCAGCACAGGCTGGCCTTTTTGATGGCACTCCACCACTTGGCGGATGATCGCTTTATCTTTTCCGGCTTCAGATTTATAGATCACATCCGGCAGGTCAATCCGCTGGAGTCCGCGATTTGTGGGGATCTCTACGATATCCAGACTATAGATGGTCACAAACTCTTCCTGCTCTGTCATTGCTGTCCCCGTCATGCCGGAGAGTTTTGCGTACATACGGAAATAGTTTTGGAATGTAATGGTGGCTAGCGTTTTTGATTCTCTGGCAACGGTCACGCCCTCTTTGGCTTCGATCGCTTGGTGCAAGCCCTGTGAGTAGCGGCGACCCACCATGAGACGGCCTGTGAACTCGTCAACAATGACAACCTCGCCATCCCGCAGCACATAGTCAATGTCGCGATGCATGATGCCATGGGCGCGGATGGCTTGATTGATGTGGTGCATGAGGGTGCCGTTTTCCAAGTCTGCTAAGTTATCTACTTCAAAATAGTGCTCCGCTTTCTTAATCCCACGGGGAGAAAGTGTTACGGTTTTTCCTTTTTCATCTACGACGTAGTCTGCATCTAGGTTTTCATCAATCTCTTCTTTTTCATCTGTAGAGGCATAGACCTTGCGCTTGAGCCCTTTCACAAAATGTTCAACCTGCACATACATGTCTGTGGACTTATCTCCCTGTCCGGAGATGATAAGCGGTGTTCTGGCTTCATCGATTAGGATGGAGTCTACCTCGTCCACGATGGCAAACACGTGTCCGCGCTGTACCATGTCTTGCTTATAGAGCGCCATGTTATCACGGAGATAGTCAAAGCCCATCTCGTTGTTTGTGCCATAGGTAATATCCGCCGCATAGGCCGCGCGGCGCTCAGCCGAGGAGAGTCCTTGGACGATAAGCCCAACCTCTAGTCCCAGAAAGCGGTGGACTTTTCCCATCCACTCACTGTCACGCCGTGCCAGGTAATCGTTCACCGTGACAACGTGTACGCCTGTTCCGGCAAGGGCATTGAGATAACTGGGCAGGGTGGCGACTAAGGTCTTTCCCTCGCCCGTTTTCATCTCTGCAATACGCCCTTGGTGCAAAACAATGCCGCCGATGAGCTGCACTTCATAGTGACGCATTCCAAGCACGCGCCACGCTGCTTCTCGCACGGTTGCAAATGCATCTGGCAAGATGTCATCCAGCGTCTCTCCTGCCGCGAGGCGCTCCTTGAGCCAAGGTGTCTTGGCCTTGAGTTCTTTATCTGACAGTGTTTTATATTCCTCTTCCAGCGCTCCGATCTGCGCCACAAGCGGCATGATGCGCTTTAATTCTCGGTCGCTCCGGGTACCGAAGAGTTTGCCCATTAGTCCCATAATTCGTTGGTTCCTCTCTTGCGTACTTTATAACAAAATATTATAGCATAGAAATATGAACAAATAAAGGGGAATGCTGTTGGTGCTCAGGGCAACAGCATTTACTATTCACCGAGCGAGGAATATGGTAAACTACCCTTGGTGATGCGGAATGGAGCTAAGGAAATTAAAAGAAACGTTACAGGCAGTAGTCGACCCGCGGCGGCGTT
>Ga0136643_10000126_pt1 | contig 73966 bp, 83 predicted proteins | sample TergutLab28metaG_FD_96883 | JGI IMG/M metagenome (GOLD analysis project Ga0136643, IMG submission 96883) | Labiotermes labralis P1 segment gut microbial communities from Petit-Saut dam, French Guiana - Lab288 P1 (version 3) (version 3) | ecosystem: Host-associated > Arthropoda: Insects >... | reverse complement strand
GCCTTTCCCCCAAGCGCGCTGTGCCCGCCGGCATCCCGCGCCCGGAGTATGTCGGCAAGCCGCTGCCCGCCAAACACACGGGCGGCGACGTGTACTCGCCCGAGGACGTCGAGCTGATCCGCGCCTCGGGCCGCATCGCGGCGCAGGCGATCGAGCTGGTCGGTCAGCACGTGCGGCCGGGCGTGACGACCGACGAGCTGGACCGCATCGGCCATGAGTTCCTCGTGGCCCATGGCGCCTACCCCTCGACGCTCGGCTACCGCGGCTACCCGAAGTCGATCTGCTCCTCGCTCAACGAGGTGATCTGCCACGGCATCCCCGACGACACCGTCCTCGATGAGGGCGACCTCGTCAACATCGACATCACCGCGTACCTGAACGGGATGCACGGCGACAGCAACCAGACCTTCGTCGTCGGCGAAGCGCGTCAGGAGGTCGTCGACCTGGTCGAGCGCACGCGCGAGGCGCTGAACCGAGGCATCAAGGCCGTGGCGCCCGGGCGCCAGGTGAACGTCATCGGGCGGGCTATCGAGGCCTACGCGAAGCGCTTCGGCTACGGCGTCGTGCGCGACTTCACGGGGCACGGCGTGGGGCGCTCGTTCCACTCCGGCCTGATCATCCCGCACTACGACTCGGCACCGCGCTACGACACCGTCATGGAGCCGGGCATGGTCTTCACGATCGAGCCGATGCTGACCCTGGGCGGCATCGAGTGGGACATGTGGGCGGATGACTGGACCGTCACGACCCGCGACAGGTCGCTCACCGCGCAGTTCGAGCACACGCTCGTCGTGACCGAGCGCGGCGCTGAGATCCTCACGCTCCCCTAACCGCTAGCCTGTGGCCATGACGACGCAGGTCAAGCACGCCATCGGCATCGACATCGGGGGAACCGGCATCAAGGGCGGGGTCGTCGACCTCGAGACCGGTCAGCTGGTCACCGATCGGGTGAAGCTCCCCACTCCCGAGGGCGGCAAGCCCGACGACATCGCCGAGGTCACGAAGAAGGTCCTCGAACAGCTCGATGCCGACCCCGGTCTTCCCGTGGGCATCGACTTCCCCGCCGTCGTGCGGCACGGCAAGACGATGTCGGCGGCGAACGTGTCGAAGAAGTGGATCGGCTTCGAGGCCGAGAAGTTCTTCGAGCAGGCGATCGGGCACCCCATCCTCTTCGTGAACGACGCGGATGCCGCGGGCTACGCCGAGACCGAGTACGGCGCCGCGAAGGGCCGCCAGGGCGTGATCATGCTCACGACCCTCGGCACGGGCATCGGCTCGGCGCTCATCGTCGACGGCATGCTCGTGCCGAACACCGAGCTCGGCCACCTCGAGATCGACGGCCACGACGCCGAGAAGCGCGCTGCGTACTCCGCCAAGGAACGCGAGGACCTCAGCTGGGAGAAGTGGGCGAAGCGCCTCACCACTTACTACTCCACGCTCGAGAAGCTCTTCTCCCCCGACCTGTTCATCGTCGGCGGCGGTGTGAGCAAGAACTTCGCCGAGTGGGGGGATCTCGTCAAGATCGACACGGAGCTGATCCCGGCGCAGTTCCTCAACAACGCCGGCATCCTCGGCGCGGCCGCCCTCGCCGCGAAGCAGCGCTCCTAGGCGTCCTGAACCGCAGCCACGACGACGCCCGCCGGAACTCCGGCGGGCGTCGTCGTGAATCAGGAAGCGGGCCGGCCTGTACGCCGGGTTCTGTCCGGCCGGCGAACCGGCCGGGACGGCCATCTCTCTCGGCGACGCGTTGCCGCGCCGCTCTAGCGGTCTACCCGAGGACGAGACGAGCAGTCTCATGGCCCTCTGTCTGACCTTGCTCCGGGCGAGGTTTACCGAGCCGGCCGGGTCGCCCCGGTCGCTGGTGGGCTCTTACCCCACCGTTTCACCCTTACCTCACGACTGGAAATCGTGCGGCGGTCTGTTCTCTGTGGCACTGTCTCGCGGGTTGCCCCGGGTGGGTGTTACCCACCGCCCTGCTCTGTGGAGCCCGGACGTTCCTCGGCAGCCCGAAGGCTGACGCGACCGTCCGGCCGACCCGTTTCCTGTCCTTCGATTCTACGAGTTCTCGTCGCGGACCAGGATGGCACCCGACTCGCCGTCGACGATGACGTCGTCGGGCAGGGCGCTGCGCACGGCCTCGCGGTCGTTCGGCGCGAGGGTCAGGTTGCTGCCGAGGTTGACGCCGGCGCGCACCGCGGCGGCGCCGATGCCGTAGCGCGAGCGCTGCCGGTCGTAGAGCGCGAGCAGCTCCGGCTCGATGCCCTGCGCGACGACCATGCGGTCGGCCACGGCGTCCTCGCGCTCGCGCTCGAGGTAGGCGATGCCCGAGGTGCGGGCCGTCGCGAGGGAGTCGACGGATGCCTGCAGCTGCTCCTGCTCGGCGCGCACGGCGCCGAGCTCCCCCTCGGCCTCCTCGAGGCGCTCCATGACCTCGAGCTCGGCGTCCTCGAGCGTGCCGCGGCGGCGCTGCAGCGATGCGATCTCCGCCTCGAGCGCCTCGATGTCCTTCGGCGAGCTAGAGGCCTGAAGGCGCTCGGCGTCGCGCTGGAGGCGCTGCGCGACCACCGCGAGGTCGGACTCGAACCGGGCCTGCTCGGCCTTGGCATCCTCGACCCGGCCCGTCGCCTCGACGAGGCGCGCACGCAGCTGGTCTCCCTGCGGTGTGAGCTCGGCGAGCTGCTTGTCCTGCGGAAGGTTCTTCAGCGAGTGCGCGATCTGTGTGAGCCGGTTGTCCTTCTCCTGCAGGCGGAGCAGTTCCTTCTGCTGTGCGGGGGTCGCCTTCATCGGTGGTGCCTCTTCTCGGGTTCGGGTCGGGTCTGCGAGCGCGTCACTGGATGACGGCGAAGTCCCACGGGTCGGTGCGCACCTCGCTGACCGTGACGGATGCCTCGGGCAGGGCCGCACGCAGCTGCGCCGCCGCGGTCTCGAGCCAGAGCCACTCGCTCGCCCAGTGGGAGACGTCGACGAGGGCCGGGCCCGCGCCGAGACGGTGCGCCTCGCGCGCTTCCGACGCGGGGTGGTGGCGCAGGTCGGCGGTGATGTACACGTCCGCGGCGAGCACGGCCGGCTCGGCGAGCAGCGAGTCGCCCGCGCCGCCGCACACCGCGACGGTGCGCACCGGCTGCTCGTAGTCGCCCGCGACGCGCACGCCGCCTGCGGTGGGGGGCAGGATGTCGGCGAGCACGCGCGCCAGACGACCGAGCGTCGTCGGCTGAGCGAGCATGCCCACCCGGCCGATGCCGGTGCCGGGTGCGGCGGATGCCGAGATGGGGGTCTGATCGGTGAGGCCCAGCCTGTCGGCGAGCACGGCGCTCGTGCCCTCGGCGACCACGTCGGCGTTGGTGTGGGCGGAGAGCAGCGCGGTGTTCGAGCGGATGAGCCTCGTCAGCATCGAGCCCTTGTAGGTCGTCTCGGCGACGGTCTTCACCCCGCGCAGCAGCAGCGGATGGTGCGCGATGACGAGGTCGGCGCCGGCGTCGATCGCCTCATCGAGCGAATCGGAGACCGCGTCGACCACGAGGTGGATCGACGCGACCGACTGGCTCGGCGAGCCGGTGACCAGGCCCGGCGCGTCCCACGACTCGGCACCGGCCGCGGGCCAGAGCCGCTCGGTGATCGCGAGCACCTCGGACAGGGCGTAGGGCATGCCGCAAGCCTACCGGCGGCCGAACGGCCACCAGCGGCGCCGTCGGGGCACCTCGGCGGCGGGCTCCGGCGGCGGGGCCGCGGGCAGGACGAGCGCGGGGGGCGGTGCGGGCTCGGCCGCGACCGCGGTGTCGGCGCGGTCGGTGTCGTCGACGACGCCGTCGTCCTCATCGAGCTCGGTCCGGTCGAACCGCGGGGTGATGTCGACCGTGCCCGTCGCCGCGACGATGGGCGCGGAGGCCTCGACAGGGGCCGTCTCGGCGGCGAGCGAGGTGGTGTCTGTGATGACCGGCACGAGCGAGAGCGGCGGCAGGGGCTGCGGTTGCTGGGGTGCGGGCTCAGGTGCGGGTGCAACCTCGGGCTCCGGCACGGCCGCGGGCTCCAGGCGCTCGGCCGAGAACACCGAGAACACCTGCGTCGAGACATCCGAATAGCTGCGCGCGGGTTGCGTGTCCTGTGCGGCGGCGATCGCCGCGGGGTCGACCCACGGGCTGAAGCCGGGCGCGTTCGCGGGCTCGGTGATCGGCTCGACGGCCCAGTCGATGAGTTCATCCGTCGGCGTGGAGTCGGTGTCGGGCTCTTCCTCGCGAGCGAAGCCGGGGACCTCATCGGCCGGGGCCGCGTGGACGGCCTCGGGATCGGCGGTGGGTTCGGCCTCGGGCTCCCGGGGCGGGGTGTTCTCCGCTTCGACGACGGGCTCGGCCTCTGCACGCCCGGCCGGCTCGACCTCCTCGTTCGCGGGCGCCGCTGCGGCGGCCGCGGCCTGCGGAAGCTGGATGACGGGGATCGCACCGGTGCGCTGGATCAGCAGCTGCTGCAGCTCGGTGATCGCTCCGAGCGTGTCGTGCGTCGCGTCGAGCTTGCGCGTGATGGCGGTGATCTCGGGGTCGTCGTCGTCGTCGTCGGGCTCGCGCGAGGCATCCATCTGCCCGGCGATCGCCGCCGCCTCGGCCAGGTTGCGCTTGGCGGAGGCGAAGGGGGCGAAGTGGTGCTCCATGGCCGTGGCGATGGACTCGTCGTCCATGCCGGCGTCGTGGTGCGACACGCCCCCATCGCCGCTTTTCTGCATGTGACCAGCGTATCGACCTCCTGTCCATACGAGTCCAGCCGTCCGGCATCCGAATGTCGGCGGCCGCGCATAATCTGAGTGCGTGACCGAGCCGATCGAAACGCCCTACGAAGACCTGCTGCGCGACGTCATGGCGACGGGCGCGCACAAGAGCGATCGCACCGGCACGGGCACGCGCAGCGTGTTCGGCCGTCAGCTGCGCTTCGACCTGAGCAAGGGGTTCCCGCTCATCACGACGAAGCGTGTGCACTTCAAGTCGGTCGCCTACGAGCTGCTGTGGTTCCTGCGCGGCGACAGCAACGTGCAGTGGCTGCGCGACAACGGGGTCAGCATCTGGGACGAGTGGGCCGACGCCTCGGGCGATCTCGGACCGGTCTACGGTGTGCAGTGGCGTTCGTGGCCGACCCCCGACGGGCAGCACATCGACCAGATCGCCCAGGTCATCGAGACCCTCACGACGAACCCCGACTCGCGCCGCATCATCGTGAGCGCCTGGAACGTCGCCGAGCTCGACCAGATGGCGCTCATGCCCTGCCATGCGCTGTTCCAGTTCTACGTCGCCGACGGCAGGCTCAGCTGCCAGCTCTACCAACGCAGCGCCGACCTCTTCCTCGGCGTGCCGTTCAACATCGCGAGCTATGCGCTGCTGACCCACATGGTCGCCCAGCAGGCGGGGCTCGAGGTCGGCGACTTCGTCTGGACGGGCGGCGACTGCCACATCTACGACAACCACGTCGAGCAGGTCGCCGAGCAGCTCACGCGCGAGGCCTACGCGTACCCGCGGCTCGAGCTGAACCGGAAGCCCGACTCGATCTTCGACTACCGGTACGACGACTTCGAGGTCGTCGGCTACCAGCACCACCCGGCGATCCGCGCCGCGGTCGCGGTGTGACCGCCGAGGCGCGCCGGCGCGCTCCGCTTGCGCTCATCTGGGCGCAGACGACGGCGGGGGTGATCGGCGGCGGGGGCGACATCCCGTGGCACATCCCCGGCGAGCAGCGCCGTTTCCGCGAGCTCACCACGGGCGGCACGGTGATCATGGGGCGCAAGACCTGGGACTCGCTGCCCGAGCGCGTGCGCCCGATGCCGGGGCGCGACAACATCGTCGTCACCCGCAGCGCCGACTTCGTCGCGCCGGGCGCGACGGTCGTGCACTCGGTCGAGGCCGCGCTCGCCCTGGCCGACCCCGCCAAGCAGGCGTGGTGCATGGGCGGCGGCGAGCTGTATGCGCAGACGATCGCGTTCGCCGACCGTCTCGAGGTGACCGAGATCGATGCGGAGGTCGCAGGCGATGCGTTCGCGCCGGCGATCGGTGCCGACTGGCGTCAGGCATCCGCCGACCCCGAATCGGGCTGGCACGAGAGCCCCGAGGGCCTCAAGTACCGCTTCCTGGCCTACGCGCGGTAGGCGTCCGGCCTACTTGTGGTAGGCGTTGCGACCCATTGCGAAGGCCGCCGAGATTCCGAGCACGCCGCCCACGAGGGCGATGAGTCCGATGACCGACCAGAGCACTGCGACGATTGCCATGGCTCCAGTATCCCAGACACCGTGACGCCGCATCGCGCCATCGCTTGACGTCGCGTCGGGGCGGCGGTTGAGTGGCGGTATGGCGGATGAACCCGAGAAGCGCATCTACGAGGTCAACGAGGTCGTTCTGGGGTGGAAGCCCGCGGATTCCGCGCAGGCCGCCCTCGACTGGGTGCTCGAGCGCATCGACCGCCTCGCGGCGCCGCTGACGCTGCTCACGGTCTTCGACGCCAAAAAGGACTACACCGCGGAGCGTCGCGCCGAGGTGGCGCAGCAGGCGGATGCCGTGATCGCCGGCATCCGCGCGAAGCACCCCTCGATCACGGTGACGAGCCGCATCGTCGACGGCGACCCGGCGCAGACCTTCGCCGCCGAGACCGACCCCGACAAGCTCGTCGTCATCGGCACGGACCGCCGTCGCGGTCTCTCGGTGCGCTACGCGTTCTCGTTCGGCGCACGGCTCGCAGCACGCGCCAACGGGCCGGTCGCGCTCATCCCCCACGGCTCCGAAGCCGAGGGCGCGGGCGTGGTCGTCGGCGTCGACGGCACGCCGGCCTCGCTCGCCGCCGCCCGCGTGGCGGCGCGGATCGCCCTCGCGCGCGGCGACAAGGAGCTCGTCGTCGTGCACGTGTGGCAGGAGCCGACCCCGTGGCAGGACGCCTACCTGCCGCCCGACGACACCTTCCTCGAGTCGCTGCAGCGGGTGCATCAGGACGTGCTCGACGAGTCGACCGCGCAGTTCGAGGCGCAGTGGCCCGAGCTCACGATCACCAAGCGCCTCGTGCACGGGCTCGCGCCGTGGGGCCTGCTCGACCAGGCCGCGAAGGGCTCGCTGCTCGTGGTCGGCACGCGTTCGTCGCGCGGCATCCAGCGCTTCTTCCTCGGCTCGGTGAGCCACACCGTGGTGCTCAACCTCGAGGGGCCGACGATCATCGTCCCCAACAAGTAGCCTGCGGCCAGGATGACCGCTCGAACCGACACCCAGGACGACCTCGTCGCGCTGAAACACAAGCCTCTGCACCTGCTGCGCTACCTCGACGAGCACTCGGGGCTTCCCGGCCCGCGCGCGAACCTGACGCTCGTGGAGGCCTTCGCCGACGTGGTCGCAGAGGACATCGTGTGGCAGCTGGCCGGCTCGCCGGACGAGTTCCGCCGTCTCTGCGCCGCCGCGGCCATGGGGCGCCTCTACCTCGAGAGACCGGAAGACGAGAGGGTGCTCGACCGGATCGAGGTGCTCGCGAAGGACGACAGCTGGCGCGTGCGCGAGGGCGTCGCAATGGCGCTGCAGAGGGTGGGCGACACGTCGCCGGCGCTGCTGCTCGACCTGGTGCGGCGGTTCCTGGGCGGCTCTGCGCGCGTGGTGCGCGCGGCGATCGCCGGCATCTGCGAACCGCGGCTGCTGCGCACGCCCGAGGTCGCGGATGCCGCGCTCGACGCGTGCCGGGCGGCCACCGACCACGTCCGGGCGGTGCCGTTCGAGGCGCGGCGCCAGGAGGACGTGCGGACCCTGCGCCAGGCGCTCGGCTACTGCTGGAGCGTGGCGATCGCCGCAGCGCCCGAGCGGGGGCTGGCGATGTGGCGGGAACTCGAGGCCCAGGCCTCCGGCGACCTGGACATCGCCTGGATCGTGCAGGAGAACAGATCGAAAGCGCGGTTGCAGCGACTGCTCGCGCGCTGACGGATCTACCATTCCGTCATGAGGAGGGGCCCACTCGCCCTGGCCGCCTGCGCACTCATGATCGCGCTGGCCGGGTGCTCGGCTGCGGCCCCGGGGGCGGGGGGCACAGCGGCGCCGAGAACCACAGCGGCCACCCGACCGCCCGCCCAGACTCCGCGGCCGACGCCCTCGGCAACGCTCGGTGCGTCGCCGCTTCCGACCGCATCGCCCACCGGCCGGGCCGCCTCGCCGAGCCCCGCCCCGACGCCGACGCCGACGGCATCCCCTGCGGCCGGCCCTCTCGCGGGCCTCAGCCTCGAGCAGATCGTCGGTCAGCTCTTCATGGTCGGCACCACCGCCGCGGCTGCGCAGTCCGGCACGCTGGCCGACGTGACCGACCTGCACGTGGGCGGCGTGTTCCTCTCCGGCAGGTCGACGGCGGGCGCGGCCGTGACCTCCGCAGTGACGGCGCGGCTGCGCGCAGCCGATCGCGACGGCGTGCCGCTGCTGGTGTCGACCGACCAGGAGGGCGGCGAGGTGCAGGTGCTGCGCGGCGCCGGCTTCGCCGACATCCCCTCCGCCCTCGCGCAGGCCGGCACGCAGCCGGCTGCCCTCGAGGCGAGCGCGGCGAGCTGGGGCGCCCAGCTGCGCGCGGCCGGCGTCAACATGGACCTCGCACCCGTCGCCGACGTCGTCGTCTCGCCGGCGCAAGCGAGCGCGAACCCGCCGATCGGCCAGCTCGACCGCGAGTACGGCTACGGCGAGGTCTCGGCAGCGCAGCACGCCGGCGCGTTCGCGGGCGGGATGCTGCGGGCCGGCGTCGTGCCCACCGCGAAGCATTTCCCGGGGCTCGGCGCCGTGACCCAGAACACCGACTTCCGCGCGGGAGTCACCGACACGACGACCACGTCGTCGAGCCCGTCCGTGGAGGTCTACCGTCAGCTGATCGCCGGCGGGCTGCCCGTCGTCATGGTCTCGACGGCGGACTATGCGCGCATCGCGCCCGGCATCCCGGCCGCCTTCTCCCCCGCCGTCGTGACCGGGCTGCTGCGCGACTCGCTCGGCTTCCGCGGTGTCGTCATCACGGACGACCTCTCCGCCGCCCAGCAGGTGGCCGCGTGGTCGCCCGCGCAGCGCGCGATCCTGTCGATCGCGGCGGGTGCGGACATCGTGCTGGTCTCGGCGAGCCCGCAGGTCGCGCCGCAGATGATCGCCGCGGTGGTCGCGAAGGCGCGCACCGACGCGGCGTTCCGGGCGCAGGTGGATGCCGCGGCCACCCGCGTGCTCGACCTCAAACGGCGCTATCTGCCCCGGTGAGGACGCGGCGGCCGACCGCCGAGCGCATGTGTTTGACCTGGGTGACCGCGACGAGCACGACCACGAACGCGAGCAGCACGATGCTGACGTGGCCGTGCCCGAAGCCGAGGCCGAGCGGCTTGTCCACACCGAGCCAGTCGGCGATCGAGGCGCCGAGGGGCCTGGTCAGGATGTAGGCGAACCAGAAGCTGCCGACCTCGCCCCAGTGCAGTCGGCTGTAGCCGAGCCACGGGATCAGGATGACCACGAGGAACACCACGGCCGAGCCGAGGTAACCGAGGTGGAAGTACGTCGCGAACATGTCGCCGGCGGCCGTGCCGAGCGCGAAGGTCGCGCTCACGGTCGCCCAGTAGAACAGCTCGCGCGGCGTCGTCGTGATGCTGTGGATGTCGAGCGTGCGCTGGCTGCGGTTCCACCAGACGAGCACGATCGCGAGGATGACGGCGAAGCCGATGCTGCTCGCGTAGTACGGCACGCCGAGCGCCACATGCAGGACATCCGCCGCCATCGTGCCGAACACCGCGACCATCGTGACGGCGAGCCAGTACAGCCACGGGCGGTAGCGCCGCACCATGAGCTGCGCGACGATCACCACCGCGAACACGACGAAGGTGGCGAGCACGGCGACGACGGGGTCGATGGTCTTCACGAGGAAGTCGCTCAGCGACTCTCCGAGGGCCGTCGTGAGCAGCTTGGTCACCCAGAACAAGGCCGTGACCTCGGGCACCTTGATCGCCATGCGTCTCATGCCGCCAGTGTGCGCAGAGGGGCTATGAGAGACCTCTAAGCAACGACGGCGGCGTCCGGCGCGAGCGGCGGTGCGCCGTCGGCCCGACGGGGCCCTGCGGCGCGGCCGAGCCGCTCGAGCCCGCGCTGCACCACGAGGACGAGCAGCAGCACGGGGTAGATGATCGGCAGCAGCGGCAGCTCGTAGACCATCGGGATGCGGATCGCGTTCCAGAGCAGCACGAGGATGCCCGCGCCCTCGGGCCCGAAGAAGTACATGTAGTTCGCGTGCGGGTCGACGAAGGCCCGCGCCAGCACCGTGATGCCGAGCACGATCATCCCGAGGATCGTGAACCAGACGAGCGACAGCGCGGCGTCGCGCCAGCGCGGGCGGTACAGGCCGAGCGCCGCGAAGGTGAACGGAATGGCGGCGTTGAAGCCGTGCACGACATAGAACAGCGACCCCATCGACCACACGTGCGTGCCCATGTAGGAGGTGCCCGGCGACGCGAGCGCGAGGATGCCGGCGACGGCGCCGGGGAAGAACAGCAGCGTCTGCAGCGGGTGCGCCCACCGCTGCCTGTCCGCGAGCATCGCCGGCACGAGCAGGATCGTCGCGAGGGTGCAGAAGTGCAGCGGCCAGTTCGTCGAGAACGTGAAGCCGGGGAACCGATGGCTCGCGATGCGGTCGAAGGTGAACCAGGTCGAGATGCCCCAGTTCGCGAGCGCGAGCCCGAAGAGGGTGAGGCGCTGGGTGCGGACGCTATGGCGACGGAGCACGGCCCACAGCCCCACGAACGCCGCGGTGAGCAGCACGAGATAAAGAGCCCACGTCGTCGTGAATGGCGTCATGGCGAGAATCGTAGAGGTGCCGCGGGCGTGCGGAGAAACGGTGGGCCCTGCCGGGCTCGAACCGACGACACCTGCGGTGTAAACGCAGTGCTCTACCAACTGAGCTAAAGGCCCTCGCGGCGATTCTATCGGCGGCGGAGGCGAGGCATCCTCGACCTGGCAATCACCGCAGGATCGGCGCGGATGCCTTGAGGCGGGGTCCTCGGTGCGGAACCGTGGCTGACTCCTGATCGCCACCGGAAGGAAGCACCATGCTGACCCTGACCGAGAACGCCAGCACCGTCGTCAAGACCCTCGCCGCCCGCGGTGGGACGAGCGACGAAGGGGGTCTGCGCATCAGCAGCGCCGCCCCCGAGTCCCGCGAGTACGCCGTCGAGGTCGCGCCCCGCCCCGCGGAGGCCGACACCGTCGTCGAGGCCGATGGAGCGCGCGTGTTCCTCGAGCCGACCGCCGCGCTCGCACTCGACGACAAGATCCTCGACGCGGAGGTGAGCGGGGAGGGCAACGTGCGCTTCTCGCTCGCCGACCAGACGGCGCTGTAGTCAGCGCCGGAGCGCCACGGGTCTCGGCAGTCCGAGATCCTCGACGAGATCACCCAGAGCCCGGTCCAGTTCGGCACCGGCCTGGGTGATCTTGTTCATTCCGAAGCCGCGCAGCTGTGCGCTCGGCACGTCGAAGCCGAGCACCGTGCCGGCGTCGCGGGCGGCGTGCGCCTCGATGCGCAGCGGCGCGTAGAGCAGGGTCGCGGGGTCGTGGCGGAACAGCCGGGCGCCGATCGCATGGTTGACGACGAGCCACACGGCGCTCGGGGTGTCGCTGCCTGCTGCGCGCAGGAGCTCGGCGGGCCGTGACGACCACACGCGCACGAAACCGCTCGGCGCATCCCAGGCGAGGCCGCGCGTGAAGGACGACCAGTCGCCGTCCTCCGCGAGACGCGCGAGCGCGCCGTCATCCGTCAGCTCCGGAACGGCCTGCTCGAAGGCGGCGACCAGCGCTTCGAAGCGCGCGTTCGAGACCAGCTCGAGGCGCGTGCCCGCGTAGTCGTGCGCGTGCTCGGTCGCCTCGTAGCTCATCGCGCGGCGGCGAGCAGCGCGAGGGCGTCGCGGTATGCCGCGAGCTGCCGTGCCTCCCCCGGCGCGGTCTCGAACGCCGCGCGCACGACACCCGCCTCGTCGATCAGGAACGTCGAGCGGTTCGCGTAGCCGCGCTCGGGCAGGAAGGCGCCGTAGCTCGCGGCGACGGCCCCGTGGGGCCAGAAGTCGGCGAGCAGGGGGAAGTCGAAGCCCTCGGCATCCGCCCACGCGCGCAGCGCCCACTTCGAGTCGACGGAGACGCCGATGAGCTCGACCGCGGCGTCGGCGAACAGCCCGATGTTGTCCCGCAGCTCGCACAGCTCGCCCGTGCAGGTGCCCGAGAACGCGAGCGGGAAGAACACGAGCGCGACGGGTTTCACACCCCGGAACCCACTCAATCGGATCGGCTCGCCGAACTGGTTCGGAAGCTCGAAATCGGGGGCGATGGCGCCGATCTGCACTGCCATGCGCAACAGCCTAGGCTCGCCTTGGAGGGCGCACGGCCACGTCGTGCGCGCTACTAGGCTGTCCCTCGGCGCGGTGTCGCAAACCGACAACCATGCGCCCTGCACAGGTACTGACCGGCACAAGAAAGAGGTCGAAGTGACTGTTAACCACCAGGATCCGTACTCGGTGACGAACATCGACTCGGACCCGGAGGAAACCGCCGAATGGCGCGAGTCCCTCGATGGCCTGGTCCGCTCCGCCGGCCCGGAGCGCGCCCGCGAGATCATGGTCAGCCTGCTGGGCCGTTCCAAGGAACTGCACCTCGGTGTGCCGCAGATCCCCACCACGGACTACGTCAACACGATCTCCGCGGCCGACGAGCCCGAGTTCCCCGGCGATGAGGAACTCGAGCGCCGTTACCGCCGCTGGCTGCGCTGGAACGCCGCGATCATGGTGCACCGCGCACAGCGCCCCGGCGTCGGCGTCGGCGGCCACATCTCGAGCTACGCGTCCTACGCCTCGCTCTGGGAGGTCGGCTTCAACCACTTCTTCCGCGGCCAGGACGACGCCTCGGGCGGCGACCAGCTGTTCCTGCAGGGCCACTCGAGCCCCGGCGCGTACGCGCGCGCCTTCCTCGAGGGGCGGATGTCGGAGCAGCAGCTCGACGGCTTCCGCCAGGAGAAGTCGCGGGCACCGCACGGCCTGCCCTCGTACCCGCACCCGCGCATGCTCCAGCACTTCTGGCAGTTCCCGACCGTGTCGATGGGGCTCGGCCCGATCAACGCGATCTACCAGGCATCCTTCAACCGCTACCTCGCCAACCGCGGCATCAAGGACAACGACTCGCACGTGTGGGCGTTCCTCGGCGACGGCGAGATGGACGAGATCGAGTCGCGCGGCCAGCTGCAGCTCGCCGCCAATGAGGGTCTCGACAACCTGACCTTCGTCGTCAACTGCAACCTGCAGCGCCTCGACGGCCCGGTGCGCGGCAACGGCAAGATCATCCAGGAACTGGAGAGCTACTTCCGCGGCGCCGGCTGGAACGTCATCAAGCTGATCTGGGGCCGCGAGTGGGACTCGCTTCTCGACGCCGACAAGGACGGCGCCCTGCTCAACCTGATGAACGTCACCCCCGACGGCGACTTCCAGACCTACAAGGCCGAGAACGGCGGGTACATCCGCGAGAACTTCTTCGGCCGCGACCCGCGCGCGCTCGAGCTCGTCACGGACTACTCGGACGACGACATCTGGGCGCTCAAGCGCGGCGGCCACGACTACCGCAAGATCTACGCGGCGTACAAGGCCGCGGTCGAGCACAAGGGCCAGCCGACCGTCATCCTCGCTCACACGATCAAGGGCTACGGCCTCGGGCCGCACTTCGAGGGCCGCAACGCGACCCACCAGATGAAGAAGCTGACGCTCGACGACCTGAAGCTGTTCCGCGACACGATGCAGATTCCGCTGACGGACGCGCAGCTCAACGAGGGCGACCACTGGCTGCCCCCGTACTACAACCCCGGCCCCGACGACGAGGCGATCCAGTACATGCACGAGCGCCGCCGCGCGCTCGGCGGCTATCTGCCCGAGCGCCGCTCGAAGTACACGCAGCTCGACATGCCCGACGACAAGGCCTACGCGATCGCGAAGCGCGGCTCCGGCCAGCAGGAGATCGCCACGACGATGGCCTTCGTCCGCCTGCTGAAGGACCTGCTGCGCGACAAGAACTGGGGCCCGCGCATCGTCCCGATCATCCCGGACGAGGCGCGCACCTTCGGCATGGACGCGTTCTTCCCGAACGCGAAGATCTACAACCCGCACGGCCAGCACTACACGTCGGTCGACCGCGAGCTGCTGCTGTCCTACAAGGAGAGCGCGCAGGGCCAGCTGTTCCACGTCGGCATCAACGAGGCCGGCGCCACCGCGGCGTTCACCGCCTTCGCGACGTCGTACTCGACCCACGGCGAGCCGCTCGTGCCGGTGTACATCTTCTACTCGATGTTCGGCTTCCAGCGCACCGCCGACGCCTTCTGGGCGGCCGGAGACATGCTCGCCCGCGGCTTCATCATCGGCGCCACGGCGGGTCGCACCACGCTGACCGGCGAGGGCACGCAGCACATGGACGGCCACTCGCCCGTGATCTCGTCGACCAACCCGGCCGTGATCACCTACGACCCGGCCTATGGCTACGAGATCGGCCACATCGTGCGCGCCGGCCTGGAGCGCATGTACGGCGGCACGCACCCCGAGCCGAACGTCATGTACTACCTGACCGTCTACAACGAGCCGATCGTGCAGCCGGCGGAGCCCGAGGACGTCGATGTCGACGGCATCGTGCGCGGCATCCACAAGGTGCAGGACGGCGCGGCCGACCGCGGTGTCAAGTCGCAGATCCTCGCGTCCGGCGTCGCGCTGCCGTGGGCGCTCGAGGCCCAGCAGATCCTCGCGGACGAGTGGGGCGTGTCGGCGGATGTCTGGTCGGTGACCAGCTGGAACGAGCTGCGCCGCGACGGCCTGAAGGCCGAGGAGCACAACTTCCTGCACCCCGAAGAGCCCGCGTGGAAGCCCTACGTCACGGCGAAGCTCGCCGAGGCCGAGGGCCCCATCGTGGCGGTCTCCGACTTCAGCCACACCGTGCCCGACCAGATCCGCCAGTTCGTGCCGAACCGCTTCGCGACCCTTGGCGCGGACGACTTCGGCTTCTCCGACACGCGGGCCGCGGCGCGCCGCCACTTCTACATCGACAGCCACTCGATCGTCGTCCGCACGCTCGAGCAGCTCGTCGCGGAAGGCAAGCTCGACCCGTCCGCTCCGCTCCAGGCGATCCAGCGTTACGACCTGTTCAACGTGAACGCGGGCACGTCGGGCAACGCGGGCGGCGACGCGTAAGGTGGCCCGCCGCACCAAGGACGAGACCCTCGTCTGGCTGCGCAAGATCTCGGGTGAGCTGTCCTCGGCGACGCTGAAGCGTCTCGAGGACACCCTCCCGTGGTTCAGCGAGATGCCGCCCGGCCGCCGCAGCGCGGTCGGGCTGGTCGCGCAGGCCGGCATCACCTCGTTCATCGACTGGTTCGAAGACCCGACGGCCACGCCGTGGGTCGCCTCCGACGTGTTCGGTGCGGCGCCGCGCGAGCTGCTGCGCTCGATCAGCCTGCAGCAGACGCTGCAGCTGATCCGCATCGTGGTGAGCGTCGTCGAGGATCGCGCCAAGGACGGCGGCGAGATCCTGCGAGACGCGATCCTGCTGTACTCGCGCGAGATCGCGTTCGCGTCGGCGGATGTCTACGCCAGGGCGGCCGAGGCGCGCGGCCTCTGGGACGCCCGCCTCGAGGCCCTCGTCGTCGACTCGATCCTCACGGGCGAGTACGACGACGAGCTCCCGAGCCGCATCGCGGCGCTCGGCTGGCACGGCCACGGCGAGGTCTCCGTGCTCGTGGGCACCGCGCCGCGCATGCTCGACGTCGACCAGATCCGTCGCATCGCGCGCCACAAGCACGCCGACGTCCTGATCGGCGTGCAGGGCAGCCGGCTCGTGGTCGTCATCGGGCGTGCGGGGAGCGCACAGCCGAGCGACGATGAGGAACAGACATCCGCGCCCGCTCCCGTCGGGTTCCTCGAGATCGCGACGGCGCTCGAGCCGCACTTCGGGCCGGGCTTCCTCGTGCTCGGACACGGCGTGGCCTCCATCGTCGACGCGTCGAAGAGCGCAAAGGCGGCACTCGCCGGCTTCGCCGTCGCCAAGGCGTGGCGCAACTGTCCGCGCCCCGTGCACGCCGACGACCTGCTGCCCGAGCGCGCGTTCGCGGGCGACCCGGTCGCGCGTGCGACGCTCGTCGGGCGCATCTTCCAGCCGCTCAAGGCGCACTCCCCCGAGCTGCTGAACACGCTGTGGAGCTACCTCGACAACGGCCGCAGCCTCGAGGCGACGGCGCGCGAGCTGTTCGTGCACCCGAACACGGTGCGCTACCGGCTCAAGCGGGTCTCCGAGATCATCGGGTGGGACGCCACGGGTGCGCGCGAGGCGCTCATCCTGCAGTCGGCGCTCATCATCGGTGCGATCGCCGAACCGGACGGCACGAACCGGCGGCGCCCGCTGCGCTAGTAGGACCCCGACAAAGGTTCCGGCCGTTCTTGGTTGCGGTCTGCCACAAGACGGTCGGCGTCTTCCGTCAGGATGGAACGCGTGATCGTCTTCGTCGCGCCCGGTCAGGGCTCCCAAACCCCCGGTTTCCTCGAGCCCTGGCTCGCCGACCCCGAGGCGCGCGAGCTCCTCACGAGCTGGTCGGAGGCCATCGGCGTCGACCTCGTCGCGCACGGCATGACGAGCGACGCGGACACGATCCGCGACACGGCGGTCGCCCAGCCGCTCATCGTCGCGGCCGGCCTGCTCACGGCGCGCGCACTGCGCGCCGCCGGGGCCGAGATCGGCGCGGTCGCGGGCCACTCGGTCGGCGAGATCACTGCGGCGGCCGTCGCGGGCGTGCTGAGCGAGGCGGACGCGCTCGCGTTCGTCCGTACCCGCGCACTGGCGATGAAGGATGCCGCAGCCGCCGTCCCGACCGGTATGAGCGCTGTGCTCGGCGGCGACCTCGACGCGCTCGTGGGGCACGTCACCGCGCTCGGCCTCGAGGCCGCCAACTACAACGGCGGCGGCCAGGTCGTCGTCGCGGGCGAGCTCGACGCGCTCGCGAAGCTCGCCGAGGAGCCGCTGCGCGGCACCCGCGTCGTGCCGCTGCAGGTCGCCGGCGCATTCCACACCCGCTTCATGGCCCCGGCCCGCGACGTGCTGCGTGCCTCGGCATCCTCGTTCACCCCCGCCGACCCGTCCATCACGCTCTGGACCAACAAGGACGGCTCGGTCGTCACGTCGGGCGCCGAGTACCTCGAGCTGCTCGTCGGCCAGGTCGCGAACCCCGTGCGCTGGGACCTCGACATGGAGGCGTTCGCCTCCGCCGGCGTCACGGGTCTCGTCGAGTTCGCGCCCGCCGGCGCGCTCGTCGGCCTCGCCAAGCGCGGCCTCAAGGGCGTGCCCGCCGTGGGCATCAAGACCCCGGACGACATCGCGGCCGCCCTCGAGCTGATCGGCTCGGGCGCCTGATGCCCGCGCTCGTGCAGTCGCAGGGTGCGCAGTTCACCCGCATCCTCGGCGTCGGCGCCGCCCGCGGCGACCAGGTCGTCCCCAACGCGGACATCGTCGAGGCGATCGACTCGTCGGACGAGTGGATCCGCCAGCGCACCGGCATCGAGACGCGCGTGCGCGCGTCCCGCGATGTCTCCCTGCTCGACATGGCGACGGATGCCGCGCGCGAGGCGATCGCGGAGTCGGGCATCGACGCCGCCGAGATCGGCGCCGTGCTCGTCGCGACCATCAGCAATCCCACGCAGACCCCGTCCACGGCGGCCGTCCTCGCCGACCGCGTCGGGGCGAACCCCGCGGCCGCCTACGACCTGGGCGCCGCGTGCGCGGGCTACGCCTACGGCATCACCCAGGCCGATGCGCTCGTGCGGGCGGGCGCGGCGAAGTACGTGCTCGTCGTCGGCGCCGAGAAGCTCTCGGACATCATCGACCCGACCGACCGCTCGATCTCGTTCCTGCTCGCCGACGGCGCGGGCGCAGCAGTCGTCGGGCCCAGCGACTTCCCCGGCATCTCCGCCTCGGTGTGGGGCTCCGACGGATCGCGCGCGAACGCCGTGAGCATGAGCAACACCCTGCTCGAGTTCCGCGACGGCACCGCCGGCTGGCCGCACCTGCGGCAGGAGGGCCCGAGCGTCTTCCGCTGGGCCGTGTGGGAGATGGCGAAGGTCGCGCGCCGTGCGCTCGAGGTCGCCGGCGTCGAGGCATCCGATCTCGCCGCCTTCATCCCCCACCAGGCCAACATGCGGATCATCGACGAGTTCGCGAGCCAGCTGAAGCTACCCGAGTCGGTCGTCGTCGCGCGCGACATCGCGACCACGGGCAACACGAGCGCGGCGAGCATCCCGCTCGCGACGCACCGCCTGCTCTCCGAGCACCCCGAGCTGTCGGGCGGCCTCGCCCTGCAGATCGGCTTCGGCGCCGGCCTCGCCTTCGCGGCACAGGTCGTCGTTCTGCCTTAGCCGCCTACCGACCTACGAACGGGCCGTTCACGCTGTGCTCACTAACTACAATGGTGGGCGGTCACACGACATATCTAGGAGAACCCACCATGGCACTGTCCACCGAAGAAGTCCTTGCCGGCCTGGCCGAGCTGATCAACGACGAGACCGGCATCGCCACCGACTCCGTTCAGCTGGACAAGTCCTTCACCGATGACCTCGACATCGACTCGATCTCGATGATGACGATCGTCGTCAACGCCGAGGACAAGTTCGACGTCAAGATCCCGGACGACGAGGTCAAGAACCTCAAGACCGTCGGCGACGCCGTCGACTACATCGTCAAGGCCGGCGCCTAAGCACCGCTTCGCGCACGCGGTCGGCGCCTGGCCCCTCAGGTCAGGCACGACCGCGTGCGCTGTTTCACCCTCAGTCTTTCCAATCAGTCAGTGAGGAACATCGTGGGCCAGAAGAAGATCGTCGTCACCGGTATCGGCGCCACCACGCCGCTCGCGGGCAACGCGCTCGACTCGTGGAAGGCGCTGCTCGCCGGCCAGTCCGGTGCGCGCACCATGCAGCACGAGTGGGTCGAGAAGTACGAGATCCCGGTCACTTTCGCGGCCGAGGCGCTCGTGCGCCCCGTGGACGTGCTCGAGCGCCAGGAGTTCAAGCGCCTCGACCCGTCCGCCCAGTTCGCCGTGATCGCGGCGCGCGAGGCCTTCGCCGACGCCGGCATCACCGACTACGACCCCGACCGCCTGCTGGTCGACTGGGCCACGGGCATCGGCGGTGTGTGGACGCTGCTGGATGCCTGGGACACGCTGCGCGAGCGCGGCCCCCGCCGCGTGCTGCCCATGACCGTGCCGATGATCATGCCGAACAGCCCCGCCGCGGCGATCTCGATGTCGCTCAAGGCCCGCGCCGGCGCCCGCTCGGTCGTCTCGGCCTGCGCCTCGTCGACCGAGTCGCTCGCCAACGCCTACGACCACCTGCAGCAGGGCATCGCCGACATCGTCATCGCGGGCGGTTCCGAGTCGTGCATCCACCCCATCACGGTCTCGTCGTTCGCCAGCATGCAGGCGCTCTCGAAGCGCAACGACGACCCGGCCCGCGCCTCGCGCCCGTATGACAAGGACCGCGACGGCTTCGTCATGGGCGAGGGCGCGGCGGCGCTCATCCTCGAGACGGAGGAGCACGCGAAGGCCCGCGGCGCGAAGATCTACGCCGAGGTCGCCGGCGGCGGCGTGACCTCCGACGCTTACCACATCACCGCTCCGTCGGCTGAGGGCGGCGTCCGCGCCACCCGCGCGGCGCTCGCGCAGGCCGGCCTCGAGCCGGGCGACATCGCGCACGTCAACGCGCACGCGACCTCGACCGGCATCGGCGACGTGTCCGAGGCGAGCATCCTCTCGACGATCTTCGGCTCGCACCTCGACGACGTCGCGGTCAGTGCCACGAAGGGGGCGACCGGCCACCTGCTGGGCGGCACCGGTGCGCTCGAGGCGATCTTCACGGTGCTCGCGCTCACGGAGCGCGTCGCTCCCCCGACGATCAACCTCGACAACCTCGACCCCGAGATCCCGTTCCAGCCGGTGACGACCCCGCACGAGCTGCCCGCCGGCGACATCGCGGCGCTGAGCAACTCCTTCGGCTTCGGCGGCCACAACGCCGTCGTCGCGTTCAAGTCGGTCTAAAGACGAAGACGAGGGCGGGGGATGCCGGTCGAACCGGCATCCCCCGCCCTCGTTCTGTCGTGAATCAGCCCGCGTAGGAATGCAGCCAGATGACCTGGCTGCCCTCGCTGGCGTGGCGGAAGGCTTCGAGCTCGTCGTCCCACTGCTGGCCGAGGGCGATGTGAAGCTCGCGCTGCAGTGCGAGCGCGTCGCTGCCGGCCAGTTCCATCGCGTAGCGCATGCGGTCCTCGCCGATGACGACGTTGCCCGCCGTGTCAGTCTGGGCGACGTGGATGCCGAGCGACGGGGTGTGCAGATAACGGACGCCGTCGGTGACCGCGGTCGGGTCCTCGGTGATCTCGTAGCGCAGGCCGTCCCAGCCGTGCAGCGAGCTCGCCAGTGCCGCGCCGGTGCCGATGCGGCCTTCCCAGTAGAACTCGGCGCGCATCGCGCCGCGCAGCACCGGCTGCTCGGTCCAGTCGAAGTTGACGGCGCGACCGAGCACCCCGCCGACGGCCCACTCGAGGTGCGGGCAGAGCGCGCGAGGTGAGGAGTGCACATAGAGCACCCCTCGGGTGTTGACACCCACACTGTGTGCAGTTGCAGTCGCCATCTCGACCCTCCGTCTTTCCGGTGCGGCTTCCCCTCCGACCGATGACGGCGTCGATGTCGACACGGGCATTGTGACATAGCACACGGGTGAATCCCAAGCGTGTAACTCGATTCGCGGTGTGTCGGTGCGCCGACTTCGACCTACCCGGTAAAGATAAACGGATGTCTGTGCGCAACAGCCTTCTCGCGATCCTGACGCTCGGGCCGTGCTACGGCTCGCAGCTCAAGGCGGAGTTCGAGCGGCGCACCGGCGGCTCCTGGTCGCTGAATGTCGGTCAGGTGTACACGACGCTGGCCCGCCTCGAGCGCGACCGCCTCGTCGAGCGGCTCGAGCCCGACCCGCACGGCCGGGAATTGTTCGCGACGACGGATGCCGGTCGCGCGGCCGTCCTCGCGTGGTTCCGCTCCCCCGTCTCTGCCGGCGGGGCCCAGCGCGATGAGCTCACGATGAAGGTGCTCGTCGCCCTGACCCTGCCCGGTGCCGATGTGCCCGGCATCCTTGACGCCCAGCGCGAGGCTCTGGTGCCGACCGCACCCGAGCCGGGCGTGCCCTTCGCCCGACTGCTGGCTCTCGAGGCGCAAGACGCGCATACCGCTGCGCAGAGGGCGTGGCTCGATGCCGTCGACCATCGGCGAGGCGAGGCGCCGGAGCCCTATGGCCTCAGCCCCGATCTGCCCAAACGCGGACGCCCGCAGCGCGGTGCCTGAGCGTCGGCCGCCCGTGGTGGCCTAGAACTCGTGCAGGAGCGAGCCGTCGGGGCGGACGGCCTGCTTCTCGCCCGCGCGGATCGGCACTGCGAAGCGGTTCTGCTTCGGGGGCATGGGGCAGTTGAACTGGTAGCTGAAAGCGCACGGCGGCAGCACCGCGAGGTTGAAGTCGAGCGTGATCGTGCCGTCGGGGTTCGGGGCGACGAAGAGAAAGCGGCCGACCGAGTAGGTCTCGTCGCCGTTCGTTGTGTCGCCGAAGACGAGCTGCAGGGCGCGGCCGGACTTGAAGGCGGCGAGGTTGTAGGCGACGCCGTCCTTCTCGAAGGTGATCTCGCCGGGGATGGCGGTCTCGCGCTCGTCGCCCTCGTCCTTGATGTGCTCGAAGCCGATCGTGAGGCCCTCGACGGGGGTGAACTTCGCCTGGATGACCCACTCGGGGTCGTACGCGTAGGCGTCGATGGAGCCGAACGCGACGAGGTCGTCGGCCTGGGCATCCCACACGCGCAGCGCGTACTCGGTGCCCGCCTCGTTGACGATCACCGTGCCGGTGGTGTGGTCGTCGAACACGATCGTGCTCGGCTTCTCGGCGTCGCGCGCCGTGATGACGACCTCGCCGTCGACGACCTCGCCGTCGGCCGCGATGCCGTCGGCCGCGCTCGCGACGAGGCGCAGGCCCTTCTCGCCGGCAGGAAGCGGGTAGTAGGTGCCGCCGACGCCCCACACGGTCTGTGCGGACTCGGGGTCGCCCGCGATCCATTGCGTGTTGACGAGCGCGAGGCTGCCCTGGGGCTGTTTGACCGATTCCTCGCGGCGACGGCGGAAGTTCGCGAGCCGCTCTTCCGGAGTGGGCTGCGCTGGCGTGGTCGTGGCGGTGTCGGTCATGCGTTTCATCCTAGGTTTCAGGGTCGGCGATTCCGGGGTTTCCATTCGGCCTGGCGGCCTCAGTCAACCGGCGAGCTGCACGGCGGTCTCAGTCAACCCGCGGGCGACACGGCGATTCACTTCGCGTCGGCGTACGTGTCGACGACTGCCACCGTCAACGGGAAGTCGACGGGGAATGTTCCGAAGAGCAGCCGCCCCGCCGTGCGCGCCGACTCGCGGACGATCTCGGCGACGTGGTCTGCATATTGCTCAGGGGTGTGCACCATGATCTCGTCGTGCAGGAAGAACACGAGATGCGGCGCGTTCTCGAGGCTGCCGTCGCCCAGCTCGCGCAGGCGCAGGCGGATGTCGGCCATCCAGCAAAGCGCCCATTCCGCGGCCGATGCCTGCACGACGAAGTTCCGCGTGAACCGGCCCCAGTCGCGCGCCCGCGATCGCGCGCGCCGCTCGTCGACGGCCGAGGCGCCGGGCTCGCTCGCGCGCTGCTGAACCTCGCGCCAGGACTCCCCCGGCCGCGGCGAGGTGCGGCCGAGCCGGCTCACGACCTGCTCACCCCGCTCGCCTTCCGCTGCGGCCTCATCGACGAGCGCGATCGCCTGCGGGAAGGCCCGCGTCAGCCGCGGCTTGAGCCGGGCAGAGTCACCCGTCGTCGCGCCGTACATCGCGCCGAGCATCGCGACCTTCGCCTCATGACGGCTCGCGACGACGCCGGCTGAGACGACCGCGTCGTACAGGTCACGGCCGCGCCCGGCATCCGCCATCGCCCGATCGCCCGCGAGCCCTGTGAGCACGCGCGGTTCCAGCTGAGAGGCGTCGGCCACCACGAGCTTCCAGCCGTCGTCGGCGACGACCGCGCGCCGGATGTTCTTCGGCAACTGCAGCGCTCCCCCGCCGCTCGTCGCCCACCGGCCCGTGACGACGCCGCCGACGACGTAGTCGGGCCGGAACCGGCCGTCGTGCACCCACGCCTCGAGCCAGGCCCAGCCGTTCGCGGTGAACAGACGGTAGAGGCTCTTGTATTCGAGCAGCGGCTCGATGACGGGGTGGTCGAGCTCGCGCAGCTCCCACTTGCGTGTGGAGGTCACGTCGAGGCCGACGCGGCGCAGGGCGGCGAGCAGCTCGGTCTGCGAGTCGGGGTTGAGCGTGGGCGCGTCGAGCAGCTCGCGCACGCGTGCGGCGAGCGCTTCGAGGCGAGCCGGATGCCTGCCGAACGCCACCCGCGGCCCGAGCGCTTCGGTGAGCACCCGGTCGTGCACGTCTTCGCGCCAGGGCATGCCCATGAATCGGATCTCCTCCGCGACGAGCGCGCCCGCCGACTCGGCCGCGAGAAGCAACCGGATGCGGCCCGGCTGGGTGGCGCCGGCGATCGCCGCGAGCTGCGACTGGAACTCGCGCACGGGGTCGAGCGGCGCCGCCACGACCGGGGCGTCGACATCGAACAGCGCGGGCGCTTGCGGGCTCGCCTGCGGCGCTGCGACGACGGTGCTGTCCCACCCGGAAGCGGGTTCGCGTGCCAGCTCGGACCCGGCCGTCAGCACCGAGGTGCGCAGGATGCGCCGCGACAGCACGAGGTCGACGCAGCGCTCGACGCGGACGCCTGCGGCCAGCAGCGCCGGGTACCACTGGGCGGTGCTCGACCAGACCCAGCGCGGGCGGCTCTGCTCGGGGGCATCGGCCTGGACATCCGTCGGCTCATGCGCCTGCACATAGGCGAAGAGGCCGTCGCCATCGAGATCGACCTCGCGGTGCACCATTCCCGCGGCGTCGAGCTCGGAGGCCGTGACGCCCCCGTCGCCCCGCCGGGCCAGAACGATGTGCATGCCTCAAGTATCGAACATACGACCGACATTCAGTTCGGCTGCAGCCACCGCACGAGCCGTGTCGCGAGTTCGTAGGGGTTGGCGTTCGCGGTGTCGACCGCGATCCGCTCGCCGCCCCAGTCGAGCAGCGCCTGTCGCCGCGGCAGCAGCGATTCCCAGGTCGGCTCGCGCAAGGCGCGATAGCCGCGTTCCCGGCGCTCGAGGCGCAGGCGGTGCAGGGCCTCGTCACTGCACGTCACCTCGATGAAGACGAGCTCGACATCCGCACGCTGCGCCAGCCGCTCCCACTGCGCGCGGGCGTACGGGTGGTCGTTCACGGCGTCGACGATGACGCTCGCACCGAGCGCGAGATTGGCCTCGGCCGCCGCCTCGGCGGCCAGATAGGCGGACAGGCCGACCTCGTAGCTGTTGGGCAGACCGGCGCGCAGCATCGCGTCCTCGAGGTCGTCGACGGCGAGGTGCACAGCGGGCAGCATGCGTGCGAGTTCCCGCGCGACCGAGCTCTTCCCGCTTCCCGGCAGCCCGGCCATGGCGATCAGCATGGCCGTCACGCTAGCAGCGGCCTCCAACCGCGGGCGGATGTCTCAGCCGATCAGGCCGCCGGGACGGCCTCGTCGGATGCGGCCCAGTACGCCTGCTCGACGGCGCCGTCGAGTGCGGCCTCGACCGCTTCCCCGCCCTGCCGGTACGCGCCGCCGAGGTCGGATGCTTCCGGGCGCCACCCGCCGAGCAACCCGCGGCTGAAGAAGCCGTGGCCGCGCAACCGCACATCGATCTCGTGCAGCAGCTCGTCGCGGCCGTCGGTGGCCTCGGGGCACGCCGGGGAGAAATCGCGGGTCCAGGTGGTGACGGGCGGATGCGGTGCCGCACCGAAGGCGCGCAGCGCATCGACGACGTGCCCGATCGCGACGGGCTCGTCGATCTCGCCGCGGCCGACGACAGGCAGTTCGGCGATGACGCTCCAGTGGCCCTCGGGGGCGAGCTCGGTCGTCACGGTGAGGCGCTCCCACGGCGCGACCTCGGCGGTGAGCGCGGATGCCAGGGCCGCCGGCTCGTCGCCGCGGAAGCCGAGCCCCACGGCCAGGAGCCGTCGAGCGCGCAGACCCGCGCCGAGGTCGCGGGCGCCGGCCCAGCTGAGGGCCATCGGCAGCGGCGCGCTCGAGACGCAGGTGCGGTAGGTCACGGCGTGGCCGTCGGTGAAGATCGCCGTGCGGCGGGCGACGTCGACGTGGGCCACACGCGTCGAGAGCCAGAGCCGCTCGACGTCGACCAGGCGCTCGGCGATGGAGTTCCACTGGGCACCCGTGGCGCCGGCGACGCTCCACGAGAAGCCGTGGTCGTCGAGTTCTGCGGCCGCGGCGCCGCCGACGCGGTCGGACGAGTCGACGACGAGATAGTCCGCGCCGCGCTGCTCAAGTCGGGCGGCGGCGCCGAGGCCGGTGGGGCCGGCGCCGATGACGAGGAAGTCGACAGTGTCGAGGCGGCGTGCGGAAGGGGCACCGCCGGGTCGGTGAGCCATGTTCGTCCTTGAAGGTAGGGGTGCGCTCGGGTACGCCCCCCATTAGGAGGACACCCTATAGCCAGCGGTCATGGTGTGCGTGAACGAAACGCGAACACCCGCGACTGCGGTCGGTGCGCGGCTCACACCAGCGCCGCGGCGAGCGGCCGGAACCACTGCCGGAAGGCCGCCGAGTCGTCGCGCAGAGCCGAGCTGACGGCGATCGTGTGCGGGCCGATGATCCAGGCCCCGCTGGTCGCGAACGGCAGCACATCGAGCTCGAGCCGGAACGAGCCGGACCGGCGATGCAGCTCGTGTTCGCGCTGCTGGACGGTGTCGACGACATCCGCCACCCGCAGTGCGTGCCGGCCCGCGTCGGACCGCTCGAACTCGTGGACCCGCTCGCGGGCCCAGGCGGAGGCCTCGTCGTAGGTCGCGAGGATGACGTCCTGCAGTTCCACGGCGCGGTCGAAGGCCGCGAAGTGCGGGGGCTGCAGCAGCCCGTCGCGCGGCAGGCGCTCGCGGTCGGCGGCGGCCCGGAACCAGGCGAGCCACTGCGCGGCCACGGTGTCGCGACGGGTTCGCTCGGCGGCATCAGCGGCGCGTGCGGGCGCTGGCGATGACGGCATGGCCGGCGCTGCGGCCGCCGCCGGAACGGGCTCGAGCGCCGGGACCAGCCGGGGCAGCGCCGGATCGCCGACGTCCTCGAGGCCCGCGAGATCGCGCACGGCCAGCGCGACCAGCAGGTCCCACGGGCAGCCTTCCGTGACCTGCCATCGCAGGGTGCCCTCGACGAGCATGACGGCATTGTAGATTCGCGGGTCCACGCCCGGGGCGCCCTGTCAGAAGTCGCACGGCGAGCCGATCGAGGGCTCGGGCCACTGGCCGGATGTCGGTGGCCTTCGCTAGCCTCCCCGCATGAACAGTCCGGCGTCGAACCCGCGCCTGAACCGGGTCAACCTCATCTGCCTCGGCGTGACCGATCTCGTCCGTTCCCTCGCGTTCTATCGCGACGGCCTCGGGTTCGAGACCCCGAACACCGACGACAACCCCGAGATCGTCTTCTTCGACAACGCCGGGACCAAGCTCGAGCTCTATCCGCGTGAGCTGCTTGCGGCCGACATCAATGCGGAGACGCCGCCGCCGACCGTCGACACGCAGGCGGCGTTCACGGGCATCACGCTGGCCTACAACGCGAAGAGCGAGGCTGAGGTCGACGCGGTGTTCGCGAAGATCGAGAGTCTCGGCGGCACGATCGCCAAGGCGCCCGAGCGCGCGTTCTGGGGCGGTTACAGCGGGTACTTCCGCGACCCCGACGGCTACTACTGGGAGGTCGCGTATGCCGACAGCTGGAAGTTCGACGACAACGAGATGCTGATCATCGAATAGGCCGGGTGCGGCCTCTCGTCGCTCACTCCGTCGGCCCGTGCAGGCTGCGGCCGCCCTCGAGCAGCGCGATGTACTCGCCGATCTTGCGCGCCCGCGTCTCGGCGCGCGTGATGCGGCCGAGTCGGAAGGTGAAGGCGAAGGCATCTTGACGCGTGAGGGTCGCGTAGTGCGCCGCCGCGGCGGGTGACGCGTCGAGCGCCGCTTGGAAGTCGGGCGGGGTCTCGGCGTCCTTCTGCCGATATGCCGCTTCCCACCGGCCGTCGGCCTTCGCCTGCTCGACCGCCGCGATTCCCGTGGCCCGCATCAAGCCCGCGGCCTGCAGCCGGGCGACATGGTCGCGATTGATCTGCGACCAGGGGCTGCGCGCCCGGCGCGGGGTGAAGGCCTGCAGCAGGTAGTCGTCGTCGAGGCGTCCGATCTGACCGTCGATCCATCCGAAGCACAGCGCGACATCGAGCGCGTCGGCGTAGAGGATGCCGGGCGCCGTGCTGTTCTTCTTGCGCAGTTGCAGCCGCACGCCGTCGTGCGGCGGGTCGTTCTCGAGGAACGCCTCCCACTCGGCGGCGGTGACCGGGTGGAAGACCGGCTTGTCCGCGAAGGCCGTCATGATGGCTACAGGATGCCAGCGGCGGTGGCGATCCGCACCGCATCGAGTCGCGAGCGCGCGCCGAGCTTGTCGTAGATCGACCCTGCATGCCGTTTGACCGTGCCCTCGGTGATCGAGAGCTCGACGGCGATCTGCTGGTTGGAACGGGCCTGGGCGATGAGGCGCAGCACCTCGAGCTCGCGCGCGGTGAGCGGTGGCAGCCGCGGGCCCGTGGGGGTCGGATCTGCTCGTGGCTCGAGGCGGCCGACGAGCGCGTCGACGTAGTCGGTCGATGCTCGGGTGACCTCGGACCGGAGGGTCGCGTTCAGAGCGCGGGCGACCGCGAACTGCTCGGCGAGGGGAGCGGCCGCGACGAGTTCGGGCAGCGCGACGTCGAAGAGGGCATCCGCAGCGGCCAGGCTGGCGGAGGGGTGGATGCCCTGGCGGGCACGTCGGGTGCCGATCGGCGCCTCATGCTCTTCGTGTTCCGGCCTCGGCGCGTCCCCGTCGACCCCGAGGCGCGCGAGCACACGGCCGACGAGACGGCCGATCTGCCCACGCAGCTCGTCACGGGCGACGGGGTCGGCGACAATCGGGTTCTGCTCCACGCGCAGCCGTGACTCGACGGCATCCGCTATCACTGCGATCAGCCGTTCCGTGTCGTCGACGTGCACGCTCACCCCTCCCCTGTGAAGAACCTAGCCGCCTCGCTTCCCTCGGATGACGTGCTTCGGGCTTCAGTGCAGGATCCGGAGCGTGTTGTCGCCGTCGTCCACGAAATAGAGACCGGTGTGCCGCGGCGCGAGCGCGAGCCCGAACAGGGTTCCGGCGCCCGCCGGCTCGAGCAGCTTCGTCACGACCTGCGTGCCCGAGGGGCTCGTCTCGACGGCGTTCCCATCGCCGGCGTTGACCGAGAGCACATCGCCGTTGGGGCCGAGGGCGAGTCCGAGCGGCTGGTTCAGCGAGCCCCCGATCGAGACATCCTTGCCCGTGAACGCCGACTGATGACGCGTCAACGCACGCGGGATGGCCGCGATGCGGTTCTGGACCGTGTCGGCGACGTAGAGGATGTCAGTGCGCGGGTTGAAGGCCAGCCCTGTCGGCCCGATGACCAGCGCTGCCGGGTCGGAGTGCTCGGGGAAGCCGGACGCGATGACGACCGGCTCGCCGGCGTGGGGTCTGCCGTTCCTGCTCTCGAGCCCGCTGAGCTTGATCCGCACCACGGTGCCGCGGTCGACCACGGCTCCCCCGGCGGCGACGGTGCCGTTCAGCACGTTCGTCACGAAGAGCTCGGCGGTGGCGCCGTTGTCACGCGCTGTCATGTCCCACGGGCCGTTGATGCGCGGGCCCGAGATGGTTTCGCGGACCCTGCCGTGGCTGTCCAGAACGAGCAGACATCCGGACTGCGCCGTCGCCGCGGAACCATCGGAGGTCGGCAGGCTGCCGACCACGACCCAGCCCGACCGCAGCACGGTCAGCGCGGTCGTCAGGCCGATGCCGCCGGGGCAGGCGCCGGGCAGCTGCGCGCCGTCGATCTGGGCGAACAGCGACTGCGCCCCGGACGGGCTGATCTGCACGATGGTCGTGCCGGTGCCCTGCAGGTTGCTCGCCGCGTTGAAGTTGCTGACCAGCACCGACCCGGCGTGCAGCTCGCCGACCGTATGCGGCACGACGGCGATCCCATAGGGATTCACATCGCCGTTGGCGGGGACCGTCGACGAGACGACGTCGATCTTGTTCAGCGAGCCGAGGAAAGGCGAGGACGCCGACGCGGATGACGGCGCGGTGCCGGCGACGGCGAGAAGCAGCGCGCCGGCGACGCCGGCTGCGCGGATGGATGGAGACATGGAGCACCCCTCACGATCACGAAGTAAAAGCTCCTACGCACGGCTTCACGAAGCGGCGTCAGGATCGGTTCACTTCGACGTGCCGGCGTCTCCTGTTCAGTTGCGGGCCTGGACCCCGGTCACCTCGACACTGTCATCCGTCTGGTACACACCCTTGCCGAGATCGATCAGTACGAGCCGGTTCCCGAACGGGTCCTCGACGACCGACACCGTGCCGACGGGGATCTCGATCCGCGGCTCGATGATCCGGCCTCCGGTCGCCTCGATCCGCTGAGCCGCCGCAACGGCGTCGCGCACGAGCCAGTTGGGCTCGGCCGACAACTGCGTGGTCAGGACGATCTCCGTCCGCGACTCGGGGCACGCGAGCGCGGCTTGGCCGATCGCGTCATTGCGCCAGCGCAGCCGGTGGCCGAGGCGGTCACGGTAGAAGGCGACGCCGGCGTCGAGATCCGGCACGGTGAAGGTCACGGCATCCACCGCCAACAAGAGCGGCTCGTCTGCATCCGAGCGCTCAGCAGCTTCGTTCATGCGGACCAGTCTTCTCGGCATGTCCGACTCCTACCGCTTCGGCCGCGACCTTGGCCGGGTTCGGATGCTCGAGCCGCCAGGTTTGGTCGACCTTCTTGAATTCGGCCGTGTTACACGAGTGACGTAACGACACTCATGTCGCTCGCTCGATTTCCTGCCAATACGCGTAGAGCGCCTGCTGGTGCCCCCGATTCAGTAGGGCCCATTCCCGTACCGCGTCGCTGGACGGTGGCGTCGGCTTGAACATGCGCGGTTTGCCGTACAGCAACCGATAGGCCGCCTCCTGCTCGCTGAGGAGCCGCGCGGGGAGGGACTCCGGCTCCGCATGAAGGTGAATGACGAGGGCGGCCTCAAGCGTGCCTCGACTCACAGTGGGCGAGTCTCGCGGCCGATGCCCGTTGGCTCGCCACTCCACAGTGGCGAGCATGCGGGCGGTCCCGGCGACCTCGCTCGCCAATCTGAGGAAGTCGACCCGGGCCTCGGGCAACTCGGACTGCAACGCGGCTCGCAGACGCTCGTGCCCGGTGATGTCGAGCAAGTCGTCTGGGTCATCGGCTCCGAATGCGACTGCCGAACTGACTCGGGCCGCGATGGCACGCGCTTGTTCGAGAGGCCGCGCGAGGAAGTATCGTGAGGCGTCCTGATCACGCCGCGCTGAAGCGGTCATCCGGCATCACCCCCGGGCGAACCTGACAACAAGCGAGACACCACCGCCCACACCCGTCACGATACGACTAGAAGACATACACCGTAGTGACGAACGCAGGAGAACCCGTGCAGTCATAGAGCGCTCCGTGCGAATGGATTCGTGTTCGAACGAGGCGAATACGAGCGGGTCTTCGCGGATGCCAATCCATCCGTCAACGCGCTCTGAACAAGACACCCTTACAGCAGGCTTCCGTGTTTCGTGGCCGCGGCTGCGGGTTGGCGGAGGCCGGCCGCCCCATGCCCGACTACAACGTGCGGGCGTAATCGTACGTCGGCCACCCCGTGAATCCGAGCGACTCGTAGAGCGCACGGGCTGGCCCGTGGAACGGATCGCCGCCTGTTCCGATGTGAACCACGGTGATGCCGTGCTCCCCCATGCGGTCCAGAACGCGCTGGCATAGGGCCCGAGCTATGCCTCGGCCTCGAGCGCTCTCACGCACGGCGACCATTTCGAGTTGCCCGGTGCTTTCCCGGGATACATCCCAACCGACGTAGCCGAGAACCACGCCATCCTGCTCGGCGAGCGTGATGAACTTCCCCGTGGCGGGGTCGTGCAGGGACGGAATCTGCCGTCGGTAGTCGTCTTCCCAGTGCGGATGATCGTGCGTCACGATCTCCGGCCCCCAGATGGCCGGAAGATCTTCCTCGAACAGGGGCCGGAAAACCGAGATCGTCAGGTCGATCAGGGCCGGCAGATCCGATGATTCGCAATCGCGGATGAACATGCTGCTTCGCTTTCTTGACACACACCGATGACGCCACGCGACCGAGTCAGTCGGGTGGCTCGTGTCGGCCGACAGCGGCCGACGAAATCAGCGGCGGGTGCGCCAGCTCGCGAAGCAAGACATACCGCGAGGCTAGTCGCATCGCGATCGGAAGCGATGACCCGCGCCGGCGCCGGCGGTGGTCGCCTCAGAAACGATGCCGCGTCTGGCCGAACACGCCTTTGGCCTGGGCGAAGACCTTCGTCGGGGCGACCCGGAACACCTCGCTGCCGATGCCGTTGTTGCTGCCGTTGTCGTGCTGCACGAAGTGGCCGTCTTCGACGAAGTAGTGCCAGCTGTCGCCGTCCCACCTCTCGCCGAACGCGGCCGCGACGCGGGCGAGTTCGGCGTCGTCATGGACGGGCTCGGCCTTCCCCTCGACGATCACGTCGATGCCGCGGTTCCAACTCGCGTCCCCGGTCGTGATGACGACGTACGGGTTGGCCGTCAGATTGTGGTACTTCTGCTCGTGGAACCCGGTGGTGAAGTACGCGGCGCCGTCGACCCACACGGTGACGAGCGGCGTGACATGCGGGCGTCCGTCGACACGGACGGTCGAGATCCAGGACATCTGCGCCTCGCGCAGGATCTGCTCGGTGTCGGCCCAGCTCGTCGGCTGTGCCTCCGGCATGCTGAATCGCCGGTCGATGGTCGTGATCGGTTCGGTCATGGCAATCCCCTCCGCTCTGTGGTCGTAACCACGATGGCGGAATCGACAGGATGCCGGAACTGCGGCAGGTGGCGCGTGAACCCGCGACCGCCGATCTCCTTGACCGTGCCTGACGTTGCCAGCTGCGTTGTTCACGCCGGCGACGACAGCACGGTGGTCGAGGTTGAGCTCTCGAGTTGTTCGCGAAGCGCGGTCCTGGCGCGGTGGTAGCGGCTGCGCACCGTGCCGTCCTTGAGTTTCAGGACCCGCGCCGCCTCCGCGAGACTGAGCCCATCCCAGTGAACGAGGGTGATGATCTCGCGGTCCACCTCACCGAGGGTGCGCAAGGCCTCATGCAACCCGTCGAACTCCGAGCTGTCGATGAAACCGGGCTGCGACTCAGTGGCGAGGATGCCGCGCAACCGGTCCGCCAGCGCGGCTCGCCGCTTCTTCCCGCGGTAGTAGTGCAGCAGGGTGTTCCGGGCGATGCCGAACATCCACGGGCGTACCTCTCCGGCGTCGGTAGGCAGCGCAGCGATGCGCTTCCACACGGCCAGCAGCGTTTCCGCCAGCAGATCGGCCGCGTCCTCCGTCGAGTCGACGCGGCGTGCGAAGTAGGCGAGCAAGTCCGGGGATGCGTCCCGCACCGCCGCCTCGATCCGCTCGGTTCCCCTCCCGCGCCGACTCATTTGTGCGCCGGCGCGTCGCAGCGGAAACCGGTGGCGACGACCGCTCGCCCGGTGGCACCCGGTGACATCCACGGGATTCCAGGGAACGTCGCTTCGACGAAGTCCTTGAGCGCCGAGTCCAACGCGACATCCGTCTGCCGCTCTCCGGCTGCTTGATTCGGGTCGGCAGGCGACTCGTCATAGATGCGCTGGCCGAAGCCTGCCCAATCGTGGGCGCTGACCGCGGCATCCAGAGCCGCCGGGTCGCTCGGCAGTGGATCTTGGATCTCGATCCATGCCTTGCAGATGTCGACGGTGCCGGTGTCGCTCGTCCAGTCGAGCGGGATCGGCGTCTCGTTCCGGATGTTCCCGAGCGGCATGCTCACCTCGCCCCAGTGCGACATCGTGACCGCAGTGGTGCCGGCGCCAGCAGTCAGTACCAGAGCGGCTCCGGCGAACACAGCCGGGCGCAGCCATCGCGGCAGTGGCCGCTTCCCGTGTCTGAGGCGCACCGGCATCGTCTCCATAGCCAGTCGTCCTGCCTCGACGGCGGCCACCTCGGACAGAGGCTCAACTGCGGACTCCAGCGCCTCGTCCAGTTCAATGTCGTTCATCGGGTTCCTCGGTTCGTCGAACTCTTCACCCCGTCATTCCCGGCAGTCGGCGAATCGTTGCACGAAGCAGGGAACAGCGAAACGGCGGCCATGACTGGCCGCCGTTCCCAGCGATTGCGTGCGAAGTAGGGCGGGCGGGACTTGAACCCGCGACCCAGGGATTATGAGTCCCCTGCTCGTCTAAGGGGCTTTTCGGGGTGGGGCGGCGGGGCGAAAACCGCGGAATTACGCGGATTTTGCCTTACTGAGAATCGCGGAAATCACAGAAGGTGTTGCCATTTTGTTGCCACGCGCGGGCGCGGCTCAGGATCGGCAGGTGGCGGATATCCGCCACCTGCCGACCAGGCTGCATCCCACCCGTTCGCGCCGGTCTCGCCTGCCTATGCCGCCCCGGCCATCTGGGCCTGCTGCTCGGCGTCGATGCGGCGGCGCATCTTGCGGTTGCCGACGGGCAGGCCGTACCAGTCGCGGATCTGCTCGGCGGTCTTTTCCAGCAGGTCGACTAGCTCGGCGATGTCGTCGCGGTTCAGGTCGATGGTGGCACCGGCGCGCTGGCCCGGCTCGGCGTTGCGGATGTGGATGGTGACGGGGGTGGGGGTTGTCATGTCGGCGAGCGTAGAGACAAAGGCGTGCCTTGCAGCGCCGCTACAGAGGCACCTGCCCAGCTCGCCGCCGTACCCTGAAGACACCGACCCCGACGCGGTGCCCAAGCGCCGGGCGTCATGCCCCCGACGCGATTGCTGCGCGTCGGGTGCCAGAACCCCAGCGCGTATGCCTCGCGCTGGGGTTCACTGCTGTCACTAAGCCGTTTCGTCGCCGCCTGTCACCGCCTGAACCTCGAACCCCAGCCCGTCGGTGTCGAGAGTCAACCCGTCGGCCCAGGGCTCTGCGGCGAACATTCGCTCGAATTCAGCGAAGTCGGCGACCAGGAAGGCCAGCACGCCAGGCACACTCGCGTGCGTCACGGTGACGTTGTACGCGGCAGGGCGCGGCTCGCTCGCCAAAATGATGTTCGCTTTCTCGATCACGCGGGCTGGGTCCATGCTGAGCGCTTCGCCACCGATGACATCCATCTGAAAGCCATCAGGCACGCGATCGCTGCGAACAAACCACGCCCGAGCGGCAGTGCGACGGGCCATCTCATCTTCGAGAGAATCGCGTGCCCAATCCTTAATGGCGTTACCGAAGGCGTTGGCGTCAAAGCTGAAAGACATGCGGCCATGCTTGCGTGGGTAGAGGTTGACGGGCAGCCCCTGACAAGGGGGCGGCGAGGGCATCCAGCTTGACGCCACCGAAATGGTGCGCCGCGCTGAGCGCGCACTGGGCCAGGCCATCCGACAGGGGCAGGCGGCGGGCGCGATTCGGGGCCAGGGCAACCCGCCCGGGACGAATCAGATTGGTGAACATCGACAGCCGACCTTCACCAATCAGGCATCCCCCTACGACTACGCCACCCATACCGAGTTGCACGGCGATGGCCGTGAGGGCGGCGGGAACGGGGCCTACGCAATGGCCGATGTTAGGGCCTGCCGCGTTCGACCCAGGTGGTGTGAGCCTTCATGGCGTGGGTGATGGCCAGGCGCAGCACCCAGTAGGCCAGCAGCGTCCAGAAGATGAGGGCGAGCAGCCCCGCGGCCACGTACATCGTGATCAGTGCGGTGATGTTGATGTGCATGCCCGCAACTTAGCGGGCGTGGGCGGCACGTCGGTGGCCCGCGTTCGGGTTAGCGGCCCTGGTGGCGTCTGAAACTAAGCCGAAGGGCGACATAGCAGTGCAATGGCGTGACATAGCGCGCTATGTCTCACGAGTAGATATCACTAAGCCGCAGTGGGCGGAGATCCTGGGCGGGGAGGGGGTACCCCCACCCCCTACAACTGGTCGCCAGCTCAGCCTGGTTGACGCAGCGATTTCAGCGCGTCAGCGTTCGCTGTCTGATGCCGCCCAGTTTCTTGTCGTCTCAACGCTGCCGCTGTGCTCAGCGCGCGCCCCTCGCCTGCTATTGCAACTGCGGTGCGCTGCACGTAGCTCGCTGATCAGCTTGCCGCCGAGCGCCCTCGGCTGAACGTGATCAGCGGTGAACGCCATCGGGTCGGTATACGGCAGCGAATAGTCGATGGGCTTGCCGCACAGCCAGCACGGCTGTCGGCGATGCCGCAGGGCACGAGCGCGCTTGCGGTACTCGTTGTCGTCGTAACCGCGGCTTGGCATCGCGCCTGCCTTCCCTGCGTGTGGTCCCCGGGGCGTGACACCTCGAAGCGCCCCGGGGATGTTGTGGCCCGGGGTGGGTGCTGGACGGTCGCCCACCCCGGGGGCTTGTTTTCAGTCCTCGCCGGTCTCGCCCGGGTCGCCCGGGGTGGTGGCAACGGTCAGCTTCACGATGCGTTCGGGCCGCACGGCGTTCTGGCCGAAGCGCCAGGTGCAGCGCACGGCCATGCTGTCGGATTCGAACAGGGCGTGTTCGCTGGTGGCGGTCTGCACGTCGCCGACCGCCGAGACGATGGCGGTTTTGTCGATGACCAGCAGGCCGGTGGCGGGCATGGCGGGGGTGGTGACCACGGGCAGGCTGAGCACGCGGCGCACGATGTCGCTGGTGCCTGCGCCCAGCAGGTTCTCGTTCGACCCGCTGCCGGTCTTGATCTTCGCCAGCGCGGCCCATGCCAGCGGGCCGGTGACGATGTTGCTGGCGGTGCCGCCTGCCTCTTCGATCAGGGCGATGGCATCGATGAGGCCGTCCAGGTTGGTCACCGGGGTCAGGATCTCGCTGATGTCGGGGATGTTCAGCAGGCCCGCTGCCGGGTCGCCGTCGGCGGTCGGGGCGGGCTGGTTGAGGTAGGCCCAGTTCGCCTTGGTGACGACGGCCCGCTGGATGGACTGGCCGATGCGCTGGGCGGCACCGGCCTGGCGGAACTGCTCACGGGAAAACTGGTTGAGGTCGGCAACCTTGCCGGTGCGCACGACGCATTCAGCGAGCGTCGGCGAGCTGACCGGGATGGGCGCGCCTTCGCGAACGAAACCGGCATCGCCGTCGGCGGCGACATAGGGCACGCGCACGGTGGGTTCGTCGCCGTCAACGCGCCCGGCGACGGTGGATGTCTGAAGCACCAGGGCGTCGGGTACGGCGTCGAGCGCCGCGGTGGCTACGAAATCGGGACGCCAGGAGAATGCGGCGTCGGTGGTGGTGGTGATGTTGTTGGGCACGGGGGTGCGCCTTTCGCGGAGATGTTCTCCACGTGGGCACCTGGCCGCGCGTGCTGGCCCTCAGGGCCATTCGTGACGGCGGGCGGACACCTGGCCCGGCATCCGCCGTCACGAATCAGCGTACGCCTTACGGCAGATTCAGCGCACTACGCAGGGCGCGGTCGATTCCCCCGCTGGTCAGCGGGCCGGTGGACGGTTCTCGCTTGACGGGCACGCCGCTGGTCATCCCCGCGGCGACCTTCGCGGCATCGCTGCCCTGCCGCGTCGAGATGCGCTCGGGCATCTGGCCCTGACTGGCCACGTACAGGCCGCGGTCGGGCGTGGTGCCTGCCCGTACCCCGATGCGGGCGGCGGTGTCGGCCACGGCTGCGGTCAGCTTGTCGGCGTCCAGGTTGCCGTCATCGTCTGCCAGGTTGGCGAAGCCGTACCCGGCAGCGGCGACCGCTTCCGGGGTCACGTCGGCACGGGCGAGCGCACGCGCCAGCATGGTGCCCTGGATGCGGGCGAGCTGCGCCCGGGCGTCATCACGCTCGGCTTCGGCTTCCCGAAGCTGGGTGCGGTAGCGGGCCGCCTCACGGTTCGGCGTCTCAGCCGGTTCGGCAGGCGGCCCGCTGACGGCCTTGGGGGCTGTCTCGGTATCAGTGGGCGGGGTGGGGTTCACATCGCCCTGGGCGGCGGCCTGGGGCTGCTCGGTGGGTGTTTCGGGGGTCTGGTCGGTCACTGCTCGGTCCCTTCGGGGTTGGTGGGGTGGTTGGCCTGGTAACTGGCTTCGGCCAGGCGGGTGATGTAGTCAGTCAGGCCGCCGTGGTGGTCGTCGTGCCAGATCTCCATCGACAGGCCCGCGGCCAGCGCCGCCAGGTTGGCGATGATCACGTACACGGATTCATCGGCGACCAGGGCGGCGTCCAGGACGGCCCCGAAGGTCTCAGGGTTGCCGTCGGCCTTCGCGGCGACCAGTTCGGCGATCAGGCTGCCGCGGCGCATTGCGTCGGCGAGCGTTTCAGTCATGCGTGGTTCCTCTCGTTGGTTGTTCTTCGGTCCTGCTGGGTGGCGTGCCGGGGGTGAGGGGTTCAGGTGCGCCGCCGCGCCGCGCCTATATATAGGCGCGGCGCGGCGGCGCACCTGAACACCCCCGTTCACCCCTGCGCCGTCGGTGCGCCGTCACTGCGCCGCGGCGCACCTTGGCGCACCCATTCGATGTAGGCAGCGCGTGCCCTGGCCCGGGTGAGGCCCAGCCGCCGTTCGGCATCGTTCTGGCTTGTCGGGGGCGGGTCGAGCGCCACGGCCAGGGCCATGTCTTCGGCGAGCTGATCGGCGGCATCCGGCCCGGCAGGCGGCTGCCACACCACCCGTTCCAGCACCACCGAATCCAGGTGTGGGGCCACCCGCAGGCCGTGCAGCTTCATCGGCGCGGCATCCTTGGCTTTGCCGCCGTCGCTCGGGTAGCTGGACATGGCGAACATGTCGCGGTCGCCTTTCAGCGTCCACACCATGTCAGCGTCGTCACGCCAAGCCCCCGCCCCGCGCACGGTGCCGTTGGCCTTGTCAGTGTGCTTGACCAGCACCACCGACCCGCCCGGGGTGCTCGCGGCGATCTCCCGGCAGGTGCGCAGCACGTCGGATGCCTCGGCGTTGTCGTTCTCGGATGCCACCGGGGCCAGCGTCGACTGGGTGTCGAGCACCACCACGTCGATGCCGTCGGCGGCCACCCGGGCCTTCAGCCGGGCCACCGATGCCGGGTCGCGCAGGTTCACACCCGCGGTCTGAAGGGCGAACCTGCCCCGCGGCAGGTCGACCCCCATGCGATCGGTGGCAGCGTCCAGGCGCGCCCGATAGCCGCTGCGGCCCTCGCCGACCGCATAGAGCACGCGCCCCTGCCGGGTGGGGAACCGGCCCAGCCAGTCGCGCCCCGCGGCGATGTGCAGGCACAGGTCCACGGCGGTGACCGTCTTGCCGGTGTTGCCCGGCCCGGCCAGCAGCATCACCGCGCCCTTGGGCAGCACGCCCTCCACCCACCACTCGAGTGTCGGCATCTCGGCCAGGTCCACGGCGTCGAAAACCTCATCGTCCTCAGCATGCGCGGCGGCATCCTCAGCAGCCAGCAGCGCCCGGGCTTCAGCGGCCACCCGCAGCTTCTCCACCGCCTTGCGCACTTCGCTGGCGTGCAGGTCCACAATCGCCGGCTGCTCGGCGTCATCACGCCGCAGCACCTTGTCCAGTGCCCGCTTGAATTCGTCCCGCGGGTCGCCTGACGCATGGCTGCGACTCAGCCATGCGGCGCGGATGGCGTCCAGCGCCTCGGTGGCGTTCGGCTGCCCGTCGGCGGCCAGGTTCCACCACAGGCGCACCACGCCCAGCAGGTCACTGTTCCCGCAGGTGCGGGCGCGTGCGATCAGGTCGGCGAACGTCTCACCGGGGCCGAGCTTCGCGGTGGCCGGGGTGGCGGCCTCGCCGCTGCTCAGGCTGTCCAGGTCAACCTTGCCACCGGTCAGCAACGGGGGCAGCTTCGCGGTCACCTGGTTGACGTGCGGCACCGGGTTGACTTCCACGCTGCACTTGCCCCGCCCCAGCCGATCGACGCCCGGCAGCACGCCGTCCAGCAGCGGATAGCTGCCGCGGTGCCACCAGTGCACACCGTTGCCAGACCGCGAGATCGTAAACGGCACATCCGGCCCGAAGGCGATGCCCGCGGCAGCGAGCGACGTGAACCCGTTGGGCTTGTCGGGGTGTTGGTCGACATCGAGAATGACACACCCGCTGCGGTCAGGGGCAATAGCGGGCTGGGCGTCGGGGTAATCGAGCGAAAACCAGGTCGCGATCGTCTCAGGGTCGCGGGTGGCGAGCTGCGGCCACCCCTTCGGGAACGATTCAGGCCCGAGCTTCCCCGTCACCGGGTTAGGCGTCGCGGGGAACACGTACCAGCCGCGTTCGGCGTGATCGAGCGCCCGCAGCATCATCGCTTCGGTCACGACAGCACCCCCCAGCTCGCGCCGGTGCTCGCGTCGGTGGTGACCACCAGCCGCCGCCGCGGCAGCCCGGGGCGGCACTGAATCCAGATCGTTTCGCCGCGCGGGAAGCTGACGAACAGAAGCTGGTCGCAATCAGCGCACCGCAGGTAGCCCGTGAAGCCGGGGAATGTGGGGCCGTTGCCGCGGTCTTCTACCCCTTGTAGAATCGACGTCGGCTGATTGAATTCACTGTGGTGTGCTGCCCCGGGTTCCCTTCCCCGGGGCATCTCCATTTCTTGCACTTGTGCTCTCGCATTCTCGGCATGTCCCTTGGTTGATGGGCAGGTGGTCAGAACTGACCACCTGAGTGGTGGCTAACTGGCGACTGGTGCGGTCCCAGCGCGCTCGGATGCGTTAATCCACGCGATCACGTCGCTGCGCCGGTATCGCACCGTCTTGGGCGCAAGCTTGATGCACCGCGGCCCGTTGCCCCGGAATCGAAGCTGTGCCAGGTGGTTCACGCTGACGCCCGTGAACGCGGATACGTCGCTCGGCTTCATCAGCGGGTCGTTTTCCATGTGATCCCCTAACCGTGTGTTGTGGTGACACCCACATGTTGTTCCTCGTGCGAAGCGATGTCAACAACAATTTTGTATTTCGGTAATGACTCGGTGTAATTTTGAGTTATGGACATGCCGACTACCGAGACCAGTGACTGGGAACTGCGGTTCCGCAGCCGTATGCGAGCGCGCCGCGACTCGCTGAAGATCAGCCAGACCGAGTTCGCCCGAACGATGAAGGCGGCGGGCTTCGCATGGCACCAGCAGACCGTGCAGCGCGTCGAAGCTGGCGAACGGCCCGTGCGACTGAATGAGGTGGCCGAGATCGCGCGGCTGCTCGGCACGTCGGTGTCGGCGCTGACCGAGGCCGCCGATGGGGCCGAGCAGATCGCGGCCTACGTCGCCATCCGCGAGGCAAGCGACCGGCTCGCGCAGGCCGCGTTCGATATGACCGCGGCACTACAGCGCCCCGCGCTAGCCGAGATCGAGGCGCTGCGCGAACGTCGTGAATCGGACCTGGCCGAAGTCGCCCGTGTATTCCAGTTCGCCACGAATACGCCACGGAACTACGACGGGCTGGCCGAGGTCGTGGCGGCCTACGTCAAGCAACAGGAAGGCGGCGAGTCGGATGGGTAGCGTGCACCCGTACAAGACGGCCCAGGGCGATCAGCGTTACCGGGTGATCTACCGGAAGCCGGACAACCGGCAGGGGCAGAAGCGGGGCTTTACGCGCAAGCGGGATGCCGAACTGTTCCTGCACTCGGTCGAAGTGAAGAAGGCTACGGGCGAGTACATCGACGCCAGCGCTGGCCGTGTGACCGTGGGCAAGCTGGGGGCGGCGTGGCTGGATGGCCGGGCGCACATCAAACGGTCGTCGGCGGTCGCCTATGAGTCGGCCTGGCGCATCCACGTCGAACCGAAGTGGGGCACCGTCGCCGTGGGTGATGTGAAGCCGAGCGCGGTGCAGCTCTGGGTCAAGGAACTGCACTCCCCCACCGCGCCCGGTGTAACACCTGTTACACCGGGCATCGCTGGCCGACCGCGCAAGACAGGTGGACTGTCGGCGGCGATGGTGCGGCGGTGCTACGACATCCTGGCTGGGATTCTCGATGCGGCGGTGGATGACCGGCACATCCCGCGCAATCCTGCCCGCGGTACGAAACTGCCGCGCAAGGTGAAGCGCGCCCACCTGTACCTCACCCATGAGCAGGTCGACCGGCTCGCTGAGGCTGCCGCCAACGACAACGCGCTGATCATCCGGCTACTGGCCTACACCGGGCTGCGGTGGGGTGAGCTAGCGGGGTTGCACGTCGGCGACCTCAACATGCTGCGCAGGCGCGTGACCGTGAACCGCACGGCCTCGCTGGTCGGCGGGCGCGTCGAGCTTGGCTCGCCCAAGGACTATGAGCAGCGCTCGGTGCCGTTCCCCGAGTTCCTGGCTGAACCGCTCGCCCGTCAGTGTGAGGGGAAGGGGCACGACGACATCGTGTTTCCGGCCAAGGGCGGTGGATACCGTCGCACGCCGACCGCTAACGCCCGTAGCTGGTTCGAAGGTGTCAAGGCGCGCGCCGGGCTGCCTGCCGCGCTGACGATTCACGACCTGCGCCACACGGCGGCGTCGCTGGCGGTGTCGGCGGGCGCGAACGTCAAGGCGGTCCAGCGGATGCTGGGCCACGCCTCGGCGGCCATGACGCTGGATACCTACGCCGACCTGTTCGATGACGACCTGGACGCCGTTGCCGGGGCGCTGGATAAGGCCCATGCCGCCACGGATGTTGCCATTTTGTTGCCACGCACCGTTTCCGGTACTTAGTCGGAACCCGACTAAGTACCCGAGATCCCAGTGTTTTCTAGGTAAGTAGGGCGGGCGGGACTTGAACCCGCGACCCAGGGATTATGAGTCCCCTGCTCTAACCGGCTGAGCTACCGCCCCTCGGCCACGTGGCCCGAGTCCTCCTCGTCGGAGTCGTACTCGGTGACCGGGTCCACGACCGGCTCTCCACGATACAGACACTCGAAGGTCGTCAGAGTCCGCTCGATGTCGTGGGCCTGGATGAGCCGCAGCGACGCGCGCTTCATGCCGGTGAACTCGGCATCCGGCAGCGTCAACCGACGCTCGAGCTTGGCCGCGAGGTCCTCGATGTCGTCCGGGCGGAACAGGTAGCCGTTCTCGCCGTCGTGCACGAGGTGCGGCAGAGCCATCGCGTCGGCGGCGACGACGGGCCGACCCGACGACATCGCCTCCATGGTGACGATGGACTGCAGCTCGGCCGTCGAAGGCATCGCCAGGACATCCGCGCGCGTGTACGCCGCCTTCAGCTCCTCGTCCGAGACCAAGCCGGGGAAGACGACCCGCTCGGCGATGCCGAGCTGCTGGGCGAGGCGGTCGAGATGGTGGCGCTGCTCGCCGTCGCCGACGATCTCGAGCTGCCAGTCGAGGGATGCCGGCAGCTGTGCGACCGCGCGGAACAGCACCTCGAGGCGCTTCTCGTTCGTCAGGCGGCCGACGAAGACGATGCGGTTGCCGCGACCATCCCAACGGGGCGTGTAGTCGTCGACGCGCACGCCGTTGCCGATCGCGTGCACTCCCCTGATGCCGGTCGCGTCTTCGAGGTAGTCCGCTGCGCGCCGGGTGGGGGTCGTGACGGCATCCGCCCGCTTCAATATCTTGCCCTCGTCCCACCAGGCCCACTTCACGAGCAACGGCTGCAGGAAGCGCGGGACCTGCGTGTGCTCGATCATGTTCTGCGGCATCGTGTGGTTGGTGGCGATGACGCGGATGCCCCGCTCGGGCGCCGTCACCGACAGCCCTCGGCCGACGACGAAGTGCGACTGGAAGTGCACGGCGTCGGGCTTGACCTCGTCGAGGATGCGAGCGGTGTTGCGACGGATCGTCCACGGCATCATGTAGCGCAGCCAGGGGTGCGGGTACCAGCGCAGCGAGAACAGCCGGTGCATGCGCAGACGCACGCCCTCGTGAAGCTCGTCCCACTCGCCGGTCTTGAAGATGGTGCGCGACGGGGCGATGACGTGCACCGTGTGCCCCCGCTCGACGAGGCCCGCGGCGAGGCGCTCCGCGAAGCGCGCGGCCCCGTTGACATCGGGGGCGAAGGTGTCGCAGCCCAGCAGGATCGTCAGGGGTCGTGCGGGCGTGTCACTCGGTTCGGGCACGTCGGATTTCCTCATCGGGGATCGGCAAGGGGTAGGCGCATCAGTCTAGGCGCGGGGCTCGGAGATCGGCCGCGGGCGCGGCCGGTGAGCGCAGATTCAGGGTTTCCCCTGAATCTGCGGGTGATGACGGGCGAGCATCACGACGCCCGTGACGGCGACCATGCCGGCGATGACCCAGACGACGGCCGCCCAGGGCGCGACCTGCACTGCCTCGTTCAGGATCACGATGCCGATCGTCACGGCGACGAGCGGGTCGATGACGGTGAGACCGGCGATCACGAGGTCGGGCGGCCCCGAGGCGTATGCGTTCTGCACGAAGTAGGCGCCGAGCGTGACGGCCGTGATCAGCGCGATGATGCAGACCGCCGTGAGGATGTCGAACTCGCGCTGCTCGACGCGTGCGATGACGACCTTGGCGAGCGTGACGACGAAGCCGTAGAGGAAGCCCGCCGCGACGATGTAGACGAGCGCGCGCATCCGCTTGCGGTAGATGAGGAACAGCACGCCCGCGATCACGAGCACGCAGCACAGGATGAGCAGGATCTCGATCAGCTCGCGGTCGGTGACCGGCACCTCTCGTGCCTGGAACGCGGCGACGACGACGAACACGCCGACGCCCAGCACGCACAGGAAGATGGAGAAGACGGACAACCGGTTGAGGTTCGTCTTCGTCACGCGCGAGTTGATGATCGCCGTGACGACGAGGGCGACGGCGCCGAGCGGCTGGACCACGATGAGCGGCGCGAACGCGAGGCTCGCGAGCTGCAGCACCACCGCGGTGCCGAGCATGAGGGTGCCCGTCACCCAGCTGGGGCGGCGCAGCAGCAGGCGGAGCTGGCGCAGGTTCAGGCCGCCCTGGGCGGCATCCGTCTCGGTGTTCTGATCGACCTTCGTCACGCCGGCGTGCTGCAGCTGCGCCCCGACCGAGAGGAACACGGCCGCGACCAGTGCGAGAGGGATGCCGATGAACTGTCGAGGGTCGAGGGCGAGTTGGTCGAAGCCTCGGATTGCGGTCAGGGCAGCGGCGAGCACCTCATGAAAGTACAGGACACCCGCCCGATATCCTGGGCGAATGGCCGTACTCCCGATCCGTATCCAGGGTGAGCCCGTGCTTCACGAGCCCGCCGCGCCCGTCACCGTCTTCGACGAGGAGCTGCGGCAGCTGGTCTCCGACATGTTCGAGACGATGGATGCCGCGCCCGGCGTCGGCCTCGCCGGGCCCCAGGTCGGCGTCGACAAGCGCCTCTTCGTCTTCGGCTGGACGGACGACGACGACGTCGAGCACCGCGGCGTCGCGATCAACCCCGTGCTGTGGATCACCCCCGCTCCCGTCGGCGAGGCCGACGACGAGGAGGAGATCGAGGGATGCCTGTCCTTCCCCGGTGAGCGCTTCCCGCTCCGCCGCTCGCCCCGCGCGCGCCTCGAGGCCCTCGACCTCGACGGCAAGCCCTTCGAGATCCACGCCGAGGGCTGGCTCGCGCGCATCTTCCAGCACGAGTACGACCACCTCGACGGCATCCTCTACATCGACCGCCTGCCCCGCCCCTTCGACCGTGAGTGGCTCAAGATCAGCCGCAAGCGCGGCTGGGGCGTGCCGGGCAACCAGTGGCTGCCGGGGGTCGAGAAGCTCGAAGGCTGAGGCATGCCCGGGCGCCGTCTCGATTTGGTCAGTGTGCGCCCGAGCGGTTAAGCTATTCCTTGTTGCCGGTTCATCCGGCCGCATTCCTCGATAGCTCAATTGGCAGAGCAATCGGCTGTTAACCGATAGGTTCTTGGTTCGAGTCCAAGTCGGGGAGCTGAGAAAAGGCCCGCGCGAAAGCGCGGGCCTTTCTCGTTGTCCGGGTGACTCGGTGGTCGGGCCGGCGGCCGGCCGCGCTACTCGAGCTCGAGCGCCCGCGCGAGTTTGCTGACGTAGGGGTGCGACGGGCTGCCGAAGACCTCGTCGATCGCCCCGTAGCCGACGACCACGCCGTCGTGCAGCACCGCGACGCGCGCGTCGAGCTTCCGCAGCACCGCGAGATCGTGCGTGACGATCACGGCCGCGAAGGCCGGGTCCTGCTGCAGGCGCTTCACGACGGACAGCACGGTGTCGCGCACGGTGACGTCGATGCCGGCCGTCGGCTCGTCGGCGATGAGCACGTTCGGACCGAGCACGAGCGAGCGCGCGATCGCCACCCGCTGGCGCTGGCCGTCGGGCAGCTCGTACGGGTAGCGGTCCAGCACCGAGAGCGGCAGGCCCACCGAGTCGAGCAGCTGCAGCGCCCGGTTGCGCGCAGCCTCGTGGTTGAAGCGCTTGTCGCGCTCGAAGATGGGCTGCTGGACGAGCTCGGAGACCGTCGCCGTGCGCTCGAGGCGATCCCCGGCATCCTGAGGCAGATACGCGGTGTGGAAGGTGAGCCTGTTGCGCTTGCGTGCCGACAGCGTGCGCAACGCGATGCCCCCGACATAGGCGTCGCCGCCCGTGATGCGGATGTCGTAGCCGCCCGGCCCCTTGCGCGCGAGCTCGCCCGCGAGCACCCGCGCGAGCGTCGACTTGCCGCCGCCGGACTCCCCCAGCACCCCGAGGATCTGCCCCGGCCCGACCTCGAGACTGACGCCGCGCAGCGCGTTCGCCCGCCCGCTCTTCGTCTTGTACTCGGCGGCGAGGTCCTGAACGACGATCGGTGCGCTGGCGTGGGGCGTGCGACTCACGTTTCCGAGCCTACCCAGACGCCGGCTACTCACCGCGAAGGCGACGGCGCTCGAGCTCGAGCTCGGCCATCGCGCGGCCGATCGTCGCCCGGGCCTCGGCATCGGACGGGTCGGTGCGCTGCAGACGGCTCTGCAGCTCGGCCTTGAGGGCGATCATGTCCTTCTGGATGAGCGCGGCCACGATCGCGCGCGCCCAGATCTTCGCCCCCTCCTCGGTGCGCTCAGGGATCGGCGAGAGCGCGAGCTGATCGACGACCGGGCGGAACTGCTCGGGCAGGTCGCCGCGGATGCGGGCGAACCAGTCCGGCGCGCCGACCGCATCGGAGTTGGCGACGATCGCGGTCTTCACGAGCTCGAGCGTCGGGTTCGTGAGGCGGGCCTGCAGAGCGCGGGCGCCGAGCTCGGGCCCCACGGCCTCGGGCAGCTGCAGCACCGCCATGAGCGCGAGCCGCTCGGTCTGGGTCACGGGGTCGGAGCCGAGGTCGGCGAGCGTGATCGGCGTGAGGATCGGGCCGGAGGCGGGTGCGGATGCCTCGCCGCGCGGCTCGGGAGCAGGGGCATCCCCCGCGGCCCGCGCCCGGTGCCCCGCGGACCGCACCGCCTGCTCGGTCTCGCGCAGCTCGGCCCCGGCCATGCGGGCGAGCTCGCGCGTGTACCCCGGTCGCAGGGCGGAGTCGCGGATGCCGGCGACGATCGGCGCGCCCGCGCGCACCGCCGCGACGCGGCCCTCGACGGTGTCGAGGTCGAAGCGCTGCACGACCTGGCGCAGCATGAACTGGAACATCGGCGACTTGTCGGCGATCATCCGCCGCACGGCCGCGTCACCCTGTGCGAGCCGCAGGTCGCACGGGTCGAGCCCGTCGGGGCCGACCGCGACATAGGTCTGCGCCGTGAAGCGCTGCTCGTCGGCGAAGGCGCGCGTCGCGGCCTTCTGGCCGGCCGCGTCGGGGTCGAAGGTGAAGACGACCTCGCCGCCCGTGCCGTCGTCGCCCATGATGCGGCGGATGAGCTTGATGTGCTCGGTGCCGAACGCCGTGCCGCACGTCGCGACTGCGGTCGTGATGCCGGCGAGGTGGCACGCCATCACGTCGGTGTACCCCTCGACGACGACGACTTGCTTGTCCTTGCTGACGTCGCGCTTCGCGAGGTCGAGGCCGTAGAGCACCTGGGCCTTGTGGAAGACCGCGGTCTCGGGCGTGTTCAGGTACTTGGGGCCGTTGTCGTCGTCGAAGAGGCGACGGGCGCCGAAGCCGAGGGTGGTGCCCGTGACATCCCGGATCGGCCAGATCACGCGCCCGCGGAACCGGTCGTAGACGCCTCCGCGGTCGTTCTGCGAGACCAGGCCCGCGGCCGCGAGCTCGTCGTTCGAGAAGCCCTTGCTGTGCAGATGATTGGTGAGCTCGTCCCAGCTCTTGGGTGCGTAGCCGACCCCGAAGCGGGTGGCCGCCGCCGCGTCGAAGCCGCGCTGGCCGAGGAACTGCCGACCGGGCTCGGCGTCGGGGCCCGTCAGCCGGGCGATGAAGAACTCTTCGGCGGCCTTGTTCGCGGCCAAGATGCGGGCGCGGGTGCCGCGGTCTTCGCTGGCATTGCCGCCGTCCTCGTAGGTCAGCTGGAAGCCGACGCGGGCGGCGAGGCGCTCGACGGCCTCGGCGAAGGGCAGGTGGTCCATCTTCTGGAGGAAGGTGACGACGTCCCCCGACTCGCCGCAGCCGAAGCAGTGGTAGAAGCCCACCTGCGGCCGCACGTTGAAGCTCGGCGACCGCTCGTCGTGGAAGGGGCACAGGCCCTTCATCGAGCCGACGCCCGCGGGCTTCAGGGCGACGTAGTCGCCGATGACGTCGGCGATGTTGGTGCGCGACTTGACCTCGTCGATGTCGGATTGACGGATGAGGCCGGGCATCCTCCAATTATGTCCGGCAGATGCACCCCGACGGGTCGCGGCGGGATGCCTGTCAGCGGTTTCCGGCCGACTACTGCTGCACGAGCTTCGCGAACCAGGCGATCGCGCTCTGGTCGGTGAGGCTGGCCACCTGATCGACGACGACGCGCTTGCGGGCTGTGTCGTCGGACGCCTGGGCCCAGTCCTCGGCGAAACCGAGGTCGAGGTGCTCCGGCCCGGTCGCGAGCAGCGCGTCGGCGAGACCCGAAAGCAGCTCGCGCTGCCGCCGGTAGACCGGCTGACGGTCGTTGTGGCTCATGATGAAGGCCGCCGTGAGGCCCTTCATGACACCGATCTCGGCCGCCTCGTCGGGTGGGACGACCACCTGGGCCGCGTAGCGCGCGAGGCTCGGACGCGGATAGGCCATGCGTGTGGCGGCGGTCGCGTTCTTGGCGAAGCGGCCGATGAGCTGGCTGGTGAGGTTCTTGAGGCGCGCCTGGTCGAGGCGCGAACCGGTCCAGGTCGGCAGCCACTGCGGCATCGCGCGCAGACGGGCGAAGGCGGCCTCGAGCTCCTCATGGGTGAACTCGTCGCCGACCCAGTCCTGCACCTTGGCCATCAGGGCCTCGTGCGCGGCGGGGTCGCCGAGCTGGTCGACATCGATGAAGCCGTTGACGACGGCATCCTCGAAGTCGTGCACGGAGTAGGCGATGTCGTCCGACAGGTCCATCACCTGGGCCTCGATGCAGCGCACGCGCTCGGGCGCGCCGGAGCGCAGCCACTCGAAGACCTCGATGTCGTCCGCGTAGAAGCCGTACTTCATGCGGCCGCTCGCATCGGCGACCGCATGCTGCAGGGGCCACGGGTACTTGCACGCGGCGTCCAGGCTCGCGCGGGTCAGGTTGAGGCCGTACGGCCGGCCGTCGGGCCCGAACACCTTCGGCTCGAGCCTGGTCACGACGCGCAGGGTCTGCGCGTTGCCCTCGAAGCCGCCGATGTCGGCGGCCCACTCGTTGAGCGCCTTCTCGCCGTTGTGGCCGAACGGCGGGTGGCCGAGGTCGTGCGCGAGGCACGCCGTGTCGACGACGTCGGGGTTCAGCCCGAGGTTGGTTGCGAGCTCGCGCCCGATCTGGGCGACCTCGAGCGAGTGCGTGAGGCGGTTGCGCGCGAAGTCGAGGCCGATGGTCGGGCTGAGCACCTGCGTCTTCGCGGCGAGACGGCGCAGGGCGCTCGAGTGGAACAGGCGCGCGCGGTCGCGCGCGAAGTCGCTGCGACGCCCCGAGTGCTCCTCGTGCAGCCAGCGCTCGGTGTCGAACTGCGAGTACGAGCGCGGTTCAACCACCACTGTTGTGAGCCTCATTCGCGGAGATGTCGGCGCGGGTCGCGATGTCGACCTCGCGGGAGTTCAGCCAGCCGTCGGGCAGCGTCGGGGTGCGCGGGCTGCCCTGGCGGCCGCGCGCACCCTCGGCGCCGTCGCCGGGGTACGGGGCGTCCAGGTCCATCTGGGCGATGAGCTCGTCGATCTCGGCGAGGCTCGACGACGTCGCGAGCTTCGCGCGCAGCTCGCCGCCGACCGGGTAGCCCTTGAAATACCAGGCGACGTGCTTGCGGATGTCGCGGCACCCGCGCCCCTCGTCCTCGAAGAACTCGACGAGCAGCTCGGCGTGCCGGCGGAACGCGGCGGCGACGGAGCGCAGCCCGGGTTGGGACTTGGACGGGTTCGGTCCCGCGCCTTCCCGCCACTCCCCCCGCATCGCCTGGGCTAGATCGCCGAACAGCCACGGGCGGCCCAGGCATCCTCGACCGACCACCACGCCGTCGGCGCCCGTCTCGCGCATCATGCGCAGCGCGTCGTCGGCGGACCAGATGTCGCCGTTGCCGAGCACGGGGATGTCGAGCGCGTCCTTGAGGCGGGCGATCGCGTCCCAGTCGGCGTGGCCCGAGTACATGTCAGCGGCGGTGCGGCCGTGCAGGGCGACGTAGGCGGCGCCCGCGTCCTGTGCGGCGCGGCCGGCATCGAGGTAGGTCAGGTGGTCGTCGTCGATGCCCTTGCGCATCTTGACCGTGAGCGGCAGGTCTTCGGCGGCGGCCTTCGCACTCTCGACGATCTCGCGGAACAGGCCGAGCTTCCACGGCAGCGCGCTGCCGCCGCCCTTGCGGGTCACCTTGGGAACCGGGCAGCCGAAGTTCAGGTCGACGTGCTCGGCGAGGCCCTCGGCCACGATGATGCGCACCGCGTCGCCGACCGTCTGCGGGTCGGTCGTGTACAACTTCACCGAGTGGTACTTCTCGGACTCGTGCCGCCCGATCAGGCGCATCGTCTCGGCGTTGCGCTCGACGAGCGCACGGGTCGTGATCATCTCGCTCACGTAGAGACCCGCGCCGAACTCGCGGCACAGCCGGCGGAACGCCGTGTTGGTGATGCCCGCCATGGGCGCCAGCACGACGGGCACATCGACCTGGTGGTCGCCCAGGAACAAAGGCGCGGCGGCGAGGGTTGCGGTGGACATCGATTCCAGTTTCTCAGATGGATGCTGAAGGAGGGCGCGCTGTGAGCGATCGCTTCGCAGGTTTGACGGGCACGGAGCGGATCTCGGCGGATGCCGCGGCCCGCGGTCTCGAGGTGCGCGTGGTCGCGCGGCCCGAGGCCGGGTCGCTCGCCGAAGCGGCCGCCGTGCTCGGCATCGCACCCGAGGTGATCGTCAAGACGCTCGTCGTCAAACGCCACGACGGCTCGTTCCTGTTCGCGCTCGTGCCCGGCGGGCGGAAGATCTCGTGGCCCAAGCTGCGCGCGCTCGTGGGCGTCAACAAGCTGCAGCTGCCCGACGCCGCGCTCGCCCTGGCCGCCACGGGCTACGAGCGCGGCACGATCACGCCGCTCGGCTCAGCGCAGGACTGGCCGGTCTACGCGGATGCCACGATCACCGGCCACGAGGTCGCGATGGGTGCCGGCGCACACGGTCATTCGGCCTTCATCGACGGCGACGCGCTGATCGCGTCGTTCGGCGCCGTCGTGGGCGACATCACCGACCCGGAGTAGGGGCGTCTTCATCGCGCTGGTCGACTGAGGCCGTCTGCGGCCGAATGGAGGCCCCGAAGTTCGGAATCTCGCACACCCCGTCGACGCAGACCGCGGCCTCGGCGTCGCCGAGCGGGACGAGCTTCATGCTCCGGCCTCGGTCTCGACATCCGCGCCGCGCTCGGACCAGACCCGCTCGAGCACCTGGGCGAAGGTCTGCGCCTCTTGCGCCCCCGAGACGCCGTACTTGCCGTCGATGACGAAGAACGGCACGCCGTTGATGCCGTACTCGATCGCGGTCTGCTGGTCCTCACGGACGGCGGGAAGGAACTCGTGCGCCTCGAGGGCCGCAGCAAGGGCATCCTCATCGAGGCCGATCTCGCCGCCGAGCGCAGCGAGGTCGGCGACCGTGCCGACGTGCTTGCCCTCGAGGAAGTAGGCCGACAGCAGGCGCTCCTTCATCTCGAGCTGCTTGCCGTGCGCCTTCGCGAAGTGGATCGCCTCGTGCGCCAGCACCGTGTTCGTGTGCTGCAGGTTGTCGTAGTCGTAGTTCAGGCCGACGGATGCCGCGATGCCGGTGACCCGGTCGAGCATCTGCTGGGCCTGGCCCCGGTCGATGCCCTTGTGCTGAGCGAGGAAGTCGGCCTCACCGCCCTCGAAGTCGACGGGCGTGTCGGGGCTGAGCTCGAAGGAGTGGTACTCGATCTCGACCCCTCGGCCCTCGCCGGCACCCGCGAACAGACCCGCGCCGCCTTCGAACTTGCGCTTGCCGATGTAGCACCAAGGGCACGCGATGTCGGACCAGATGTCGATCTTGATGGGCGCGGGGGCGTCAGTCATGCATTCGGCAACCGGAGTCGAGGCCCAAAGTATTCCATTCGCTAGTCGATCTCGCGCCCGTTGATGAGAGAGCGCAGTCCGAGCGCGCGGCGGGTGGCTTGCAACTCGATCGTGTCGACGGCGACAGAAGCACCGATCCATTCGGCTTCGGCGATCTCGACCAACCGTTTGATCGCGGTGAGCTGTCCACCCGTATCAGCGACATCGTCGACGGCAAGCACGCGGTCCGCGGGGCGCAGCATGCGTTTGCGGATGGTCATGGTGAGGTGGCGATCCCGATAGTCGGGCGGGGTCGTTGCGCTGATCCAGGTGTCGGAGTCGACGACAGAACCCTCTTCCTTTTTGATGACGGCGAATCCGATCCCCAACTCGCGAGCAACCAGGGAGCCGAGGACGATGCCTGACGAGGCTGGGCTGACAACCAGCGTTGCGCGGGTTTCCCGGAACGGATCGGCGAGCGCAGCTCCGATGGCCGCCACTACTGTCGGATCACGCCACCACGAATCTGTGTCGAAGAACTTCTGCCAGCGCGAACGGTCGCCGACCATTTGATGAGTCGCGAGCATGTGGCGCTTGAGGATCGCAGCTCGGGTGTCGGGCACCGCATCAATCTAGGCGAACCAAGCCGTGTTGCGTCGCCGCTTCTGGCTCGAAAACCCGCCGTTTGCAGCCAGAAGTGACGGCGCAACACCATGGGCGCGAGACGCGCGCCTATTCCGTCGGCTTGCCCGCGCCCAGGTCGAGGAAGTGCATCGCGTCGTTGTCGGGCGAGGCGTAGAGGTGGATGTTCGGGTGCCTGCCGTCCGGCGCCGCCCAGGTCGCCGTGTACTGGCGGATCCAGCGCCACCCGCGCGTCTCGTAGAGGTGGATCGCGTCGGTGTTGTGGCTCACGACCTCGAGGAACAGATCCTGCTTGAGCACGCGGGCATAGGTCTCGGCTGCCGTGAGCAGCGCGCTCGCGACGCCGCGGCCGCGGGCATCCGGCAGCACGAACAGACGGTGCACGCTCAGCGAATCGGGGTCCTCGTCGGTCTCGGCGACCGCGATGTGGCCGACGACGAGCTCGCCGTCCTGCGCGACCCAGGCGGCGTCGTCACCGCCCTCGAGCAGCCACTCCTGGCTGACGTGGTTCGGCAGCACCGGGTAGCGGTCGACCTCGTGCGTCGCCGCGAGGGCGACGATCAGGGCCGGCAGGTCGGCATCCACGCGCTGTCTGATCTCCACGACCACAGACTATTGGCCGGGCGCGAGGGATGCCTCGACCGGGGCGCTACGCCCCGAACTCCCCCACGAGCTCGGCCGGCGACCTGTCGAAGGGGTGCTGCGCGAGCATGACGCGCTCGAGGGCGTCGTTGATGCCGGCGCGGGCACGGGTGATGAGCTCGTCCGGGTAGTCCTGCGCGACCTGGTTCCACTCGAACTCGTCCTCGCCCGTGAGCTTGACGGAGCCGTCGACGACCTCGATGCCGAGGTCGAGGCCGATGAGCTCGATGAGCTCGGACGAGATGCGCACGGGCTTCACCGCCTGCACGAAGACCTCGAGGCCGTCCGCGTCGCCGGAGTAGAACCGCGCGCACCAGTCGGCGTTCCACGGCACGAACAGCGCGGTGACCGCGTCCACGCCGAGCCAGGCGCCGCGCTGGTCGGCGGTGCGGGCGGTGCAGTGCAGGGTCTCGAGCGGGGTGTCGTCGAACTCGGTGAAGCGGACGATCACAACGACACACCGGTGCCGGGTGACGGCGGCACAGACGCCGGCTCGCCGGATGCCGCGGCCGGGGCATCCACCGCTCCCCCGAACCGCCTGTTGCGGCTCGCGTAGATCTCGATCGCGCGCCACAGCTCGGTGCGCGTGAAATCGGGCCAGAGCGTGTCGAGGAACACCATCTCGGCATAGGCCGACTGCCAGAGCAGGAAGTTCGAGGTGCGCTGCTCGCCCGAGGAGCGCACGAACAGGTCGACGTCGGGCATGTCGGGGATGTAGAAGCGGCTGCGGATCAGCTTCTCGTTGACCGCACTCGGGCGGATCGCGCCGGCGGCGACGTCGCGCGCGATGCTCTTCACGGCATCCGCGATCTCGTTGCGGCCGCCGTAGTTGACGCACATCGTCACGGTGAGGCGGTCATTGCCCTTCGTGAGCTCCTCGGCGATCTCGAGGTCCTTGATGACCGACTTCCAGAGCTTCGGGCGGCGCCCCGCCCAGCGGATGCGCACCCCCCACTCGTTGAGCTGGTCGCGGTGGCGGTGCAGCACCTCGCGGTTGAAGCCCATCAGGAAGCGCACCTCGTCGGGCGAGCGCACCCAGTTCTCGGTCGAGAACGCATAGAGGCTCAGGTGCTTGACGCCGATCTGCACGGCGCCCGCGATGACGTCGACCATCGTCGCCTCGCCCGCGCGGTGCCCCTCGATGCGCGGCAGCCCCTGGCGGTTCGCCCAGCGACCGTTTCCGTCCATCACGATGGCGACGTGATTCGGCACCGCGCCGGTCGGCATGGCGGGCGGATAGACGCCCGTCCAGTCGAGGGGGCGGAACGGCAGGGCGTCCTTGTGCGTGAACGGCTTCGGCGTCATGACGCGGGGGGAACCTCTCGGGAGATGTGGCTGAGCGAACGCAGGCCGCGCTCGAGGTGCCACTGCAGATAGGCGGCGACGATTCCGCTCGCCTTGGTCCGGGTGAGCTCGACGGATGCCTCAGCCGTCGGCCAGTCGCCCGTGAGCAGCGCGCCGAGCAGGCCGAGCGTCTCCGCGTCGAGGTGCGCGACGCCGGGCGGCGCGCAGTCGTCGCAGACCACCCCGCCGAGCTGGGGCACGATGCGGTCGTGCGGGCCGGGCTTGCCGCACCGCGCGCACTGGCCGAACGACGGCGCCCAGCCGGCGATCGACAGCGCACGCAGCAGGTAGGAGTCGAGGGTCAGCGCGGGCGTGTGCTCGCGGCGGCTGAGCGAGCGCAGGGCGCCGACGAGCAGCAGGTACTGCTGCAGCGAGCCCTCGGCCTCGGTGAGCCGGTCGGCCGTCTCGACCATCGCGTTGGCGGCGGTGTAGCTCGCGTAGTCGGCGGCGATGTCGGCGCCGTAGGCGCCGAGCGTCTCGGCCTGCTGGATGACATCCAGACTGCGGCCCTCGTAGAGCTGCAGGTCGGCGACCATGAAGGGCTCGAGCCGCGAGCCGAAGCGCGAGCCCGTGCGCCGCACGCCCTTCGCGACGGCCCGGATCTTGCCGTGGCGGCGCGAGAGCAGCGTGACGATCCGGTCGGCCTCGCCCAGCTTGTGGGTCCTGAGGACGACGGCCTCGTCACGGTAAGTCGGCACACTCGATTATCGCGGCGCGTGCACCCGAATCGGCTCAACGCGACCTGTGCGGCTTCCGGTTCCGGCCCGGTCGCACGTGCCAGAATCGGCCCGTGGACGGCGCCACTTTCACGATCCCCCACTGGGCCGAGTTCGCGGCGATCGCGATCGGCTCGATCCAGGGCGCCGCCTACGCGAGCGGCTTCCGGGAACGCAAGATCGACCTGTTCGGCGTCGCGTTCATCGGTGTGGCCACGGGCCTCGGCGGCGGCATCCTGCGCGACGTCTTCCTGTCCACCTCGCTCGTCGCTCTCTCGAGCAACTGGTACATCCCGACCGCGATCGCCGCGGCGCTCGTCGGCATGCTGCTCGCACGACTGTTCACGAGCATCGACCCGGTCATCACCGTGCTCGACGCGCTGACGCTCGGCCTGTTCGGCGCGATCGGCACGACCAAGGCCCTCGCGTTCGGGCTGCCCGAGATACCCGCGGCGTTCGTGGGCATGATCGCGGCGGTCGGCGGAGGCCTGCTGCGGGACATCCTGCTGAACATGCCCATCACGGTGATGCACGTCGGCTCGCTCTACGCGGTCGCGGCGGCCGCCGGCACGCTCAGCCAGGTCGCGCTGCACGACGCGAACGTGTCGGTGTTCTGGGCGGCGGTGATCGGAACCGCCATCACCTTCGCGGTGCGTCTGCTGGCCGTCGTGTTCGGCTGGAGCCTGCCCGAGCAGCGCTCGCTCAGCCTCAGCAGACCCGCGGCCGGCTTCATCCTGCTGCGCAGGCGCGCGCCCGCGCCGCGCGGGTTCACCCAGACCGAGACGGGCCCGGTGGCGACGTACCGGGTGCAGCGGCACGACAAGAAGACGACGGATGACTGACGACCTGCACCTCGAGACCAACCGTGCCAACTGGGACGACCGCGTCGCGGGCCACCTCGTCGCCTACGACACGGACGGGTTCGCGGCGGACGCCTCGCGCATCTCCTCGGTGGTGCGCGACGACCTGCCGCTCATGGCGCCCCACCTGCCGAACGGCTCGGTCGACGGCCTGTCCCTCGCGCACCTGCAGTGCCACATCGGCACCGACACGCTGAGCTTCGCGCGGCTCGGCGCACGCGTGACCGGCATCGACTTCTCGGGCGAGGCGGTCGCGGCTGCACGGGCGCTCGCGGAGCGCGCCGGGCTCGAGGCGAGCTTCGTGCAGTCGACCGTGGCCGAGGCATCCGTCGCCGTCACCGAGAAGTTCGACATCGTCTACACGAGCATCGGCGTGCTCGTGTGGCTCGACGATCTCACGGCGTGGGCGCGCAGCATCCGTGCGCTGCTCAAGCCGGGCGGGCTGTTCTATATCCGCGAGAACCACCCGATGGTCATGACGCTCGACCCCGACCGCACGGACGGCCTGCTCGTGGTGCGCGACCCGTACTTCCACTCCACCGAGCCGAAGCTCTACGTCGGCGAGTACAGCTACATCGGCGACGCGAAGCTCACCGCCACCTCGCAGTACGAGTGGCAGCATCCCCTCTCTGAGATCATCGGCGCCCTGCTCGGCGCCGGGCTCGCGATCGAGGCCTTCGGCGAGCAGGACACCCTGCAGTGGCATCATCTGAACGGCATGGTGCCGGAGGGCGACAACTGGGTGCTGCCCGAGGGGCGCGACCGCGTGCCGATGACGTTCTCGATCGCGGCGCGCGGCTGAGTCGACGATCGACCTGGCAGAGAACGCCCTCAACTCGGTCGGTTGACGACGTTCTCTGACAAGTCGATGGTGCCGTGGTGTGCGGTCCCGTGATGCGCGGCGTGCGGCCGGCGCGGCGTGCGGTTAGCGCGGATAGCGGCGCTCCGGCCGGGGCCGGCCGCTCTCTCGTGAAGAGCCACCGGGGCGGCGACTCCCTTGTGGGAAGCCGCCGGGCCCCGGCCGAAGGCCGCGGCTCGGTTACGCGCCGACGAGCTCGCCGGCGCGGGTCGACTGCTCGGCGCGGATCGCCCGGTTCACGGCCGAGACGATCGCCTTGAGCGACGCGATCGACGTGTTCGCGTCGATGCCGACGCCCCACAGGCGCGTGCCGTTCACGTCGAGGTCGACGTAGGACGCGGCCTGGGCGTCGCCGCCCGCGCTCATCGTGTGCTCGACGTAGTCGTAGAGCGAGACGCGGATGCCGCGGCCCACCAGCACCTGGATGAACGCGTCGATCGGCCCGTTGCCCTCGCCGCTCGCCTGCTCGACCGACTCGCCGTCGCGCAGCCTCGCGGTGAACGAGCAGGCGCCCTCTTCCTCGCTCTCGATGCGGCTGCCCAGCAGCTCGAAGCGGCCCCACTTGGCCTCGGCGTCGGTGGCGGGCAGGTATTCGTCCTGGAAGACGGCCCACAGCTGCTCGCTCGTGACCTCGCCGCCCTCGGCGTCGGTCTTCGCCTGCACGACGCCGCTGAACTCGATCTGCAGCTTGCGCGGCAGGTCGAGCGCGTGGTCGGTCTTGAGCAGGTAGGCGACGCCGCCCTTGCCCGACTGCGAGTTGACGCGGATGACGGCCTCGTAGCTGCGGCCCAGGTCGCGCGGGTCGACCGGCAGGTAGGGCACGGCCCACTCGATGTCGTCGACGGTCTTGCCTGCGGCCGCGGCATCCGCCGCCATGCGCTCGAAGCCCTTCTTGATCGCGTCCTGGTGGGAACCGGAGAACGCGGTGAACACCAGGTCGCCGCCCCACGGGCTGCGCTCGGGCACGGGCAGCTGGTTGCAGAACTCGACCGTGCGCTTGATCGCGTCGATGTCGCTGAAGTCGATCTGCGGGTCGATGCCCTGCGTGAACAGGTTGACGCCCAGCGTGACCAGGTCGACGTTGCCGGTGCGCTCCCCATTGCCGAACAGGCAGCCCTCGATGCGGTCCGCACCGGCCATGTAGCCGAGCTCGGCGGCCGCGACCGCGGTGCCGCGGTCGTTGTGCGGGTGCAGCGAGATGATGACGTTCTCGCGGTGGTTCAGGTGGCGCGACATCCACTCGATCGAGTCGGCGTAGACGTTCGGCGTCGCCATCTCGACGGTCGCCGGCAGGTTGATGATGACCTTGCGCTCGGGCGTCGGCTCGAAGACCTCGAGCACCTCGTTGCAGATGCGCGCGGCGACCTCGAGCTCGGTGCCCGTGTACGACTCGGGCGAGTACTCGTAGTAGACGGTCGTCTCGGGAACGGTCTTCTCGAGCTCGCGGCACAGGCGCGCGCCGTGCAGCGCGATGTCGATGACGCCCTGCACATCGGTGCGGAAGACCACGTCGCGCTGCAGGATGCTCGTCGAGTTGTACAGGTGGACGATGGCCTGCTTCGCGCCCTTGATCGACTCGTAGGTGCGGGCGATCAGGTGGTCGCGGCTCTGCGTCAGCACCTGGATGGTGACGTCGTCGGGAATGGCGCCCTCGTCGATGAGGCTGCGCACGAAGTCGAAGTCGGTCTGGCTCGCGCTCGGGAAGCCGACCTCGATCTCCTTGTAGCCGAGCTGCACCAGCAGGTCGAACATGATGCGCTTGCGCTCGGGGCTCATCGGGTCGATCAGCGCCTGGTTGCCGTCGCGCAGGTCGACGGCGCACCAGCGCGGCGCCTCGGCGATGCGCTTGGTCGGCCACGTGCGATCGGGCAGCTCGACCGCGATCTGCTCGTGGAACGGGCGGTAGCGGTGCACCGGCATGGTGCTGGGCTTCTGGGTGTTCTTCATCGCTCTAACTCTTTCGCTGTCGATTCAGGCAGATGGCCTGAGGAGGAAAGAAGCCGACAGGAAACTCCGCGACGAGTCTGGCCTCTAGATGGAGGACTCGGCGCGGCAGCTAAGGAGGAGCGGGCCGAACATTGATTTCAGGCTAACACGGCAGCCCTGCGCAGCGCCTCCCCGATCAGCCGGTCGAGCAGGTCGGGGTAGGCGATGCCGGATGCCCGGAACATGAGCGGCACCTGCGACGCGCTCGTGAGGCCCGGGGTCGTGTTCACCTCGTTGAGCAGCCAGCCGTCCGCATCGAGAAAGAAGTCGAGGCGCGCGACCCCACGGCAGCCCAGGGCGCGATAGAGCGCGAGCGCGCTCTGCTCGAGCCGGCGGAGCTCGAGGGAGGTCAGCCGCGCCGGCACCTCGAACACCACGTGCGTGTCGTGGGTCTCGCCGTACTTCGCGTCGTAGTCGAAGAACGTCTGCGCCGCGATCTCGAGGGGTGCCGTGACGATCGGCTCGTCGTCCTCGTCGAACACCGCGATGTCGATCTCGCGGCCCGCGACGAGCTGCTCGACGAGCACGCGGTCGCCCCATGCGAAGGCGGCGTCGAGGGCGCCGGGCAGGTCGCCGGGTGCGCGCACCGGCGTGACGCCGCGGCTCGACCCGGCATCCACCGGCTTCACGACGACGGGCCCGCACCACGCGTACGCATCGCGCGTCGCCCGCGTGAGCAGTGCGGCGGGCGCCGTGCGGATGCCGACCGAGGCGGCCATGAGCTTGGTCGCGTGCTTGTCCATCGCGACCGCGCCGGCGCCCACCCCGCTGCCGGCATACGGCAGGCCGATGAGCTCGCACAGCGCGGCGAGTGTGCCGTCCTCGCCGGGGGCCCCGTGCACGAGCGGCAGTGCGACGTCGCAGCCGGCGAGGGCCGTGACCGCGTCGCCGAACGCGAGCGGGCTGCCGGCGACGAGCCATCCGCCGTCCCGCGCGATCGTGAACGGCACGGCCTCGTAGCGGTCGGGGTCGAGCGCCGCGAGGGCGGAGGCCGCGGAGGCGAGCGAGACCTCGTGCTCGCCGTTCGCGCCGCCGCCGATCACCGCGACCCGGATGCGCGCGGTCATCGGGCCGCGCCGATCGCCTCGCGGGTCGAGGATGTCTGCGCCACCCGCTCGACGCGTGGCCCGATGCCGGTGACGATCTCGTTCGGGATGGTCCCGCACCACGCGGCCCATTCGCCGACGGTCGGCTCGCCCCGCAGGCCGGGGCCGAAGACGGTGACGTACTCCCCCGGCGCCGCATCGAGGCCGCCGAGGTCGACCACGATCTGGTCCATCGAGACCCGCCCGACGATGCGGCGGCGGACGCCGTGCAGGAACACGGCCGCCGCGGGGTCGAGCGCGCGGGGCACGCCGTCGGCGTAGCCGGCCGCGACCAGGGCGAGCCGGGTCGGGCGCTCGGCGAGCCAGCCGTGGCCGTAGCCGACGGGGGTTCCGGGGCCGACCTCGCGAACGTCGACGATCTGCGCCTCGAGGGTGAGCGCGCCGTCGAGGCGGTGCGTGCCGGTCGGGTCGATGCCGACCAGTCCGGCGCCGACGCGGACCATGCCGTGGTGTGCGGCGCCTTGGGTCAGCGTCGCCGCTGTGGCGGCGAGGTGCGGCACCGCGGCACGGAAGCCGGCCGTGCGCGCGAGCCGCAGCGCATGGGCGAACCGGTCGCGTTCGCGGCGGTTCGTCTGGTCGAACGGTTCGTCGGCCGAGCTCAGGTGCCCCATGACGCCGACGACCTCGATCTCGCCGCGGGACCGGGCGGCGGCCGCGAAGCCGAGCAGCTGCGGCCAGAGCTCGCGCGGACATCCCTCGCGCGCCATGCCGCAGTCGACCTGCAGGTGCACGCGTGCACGTCGCCCGAGCGCCTGCGCCGCGCGGCCGATCGCGTCGAGGTGGGCGACGCCGGGCACGGCGAGCTCGACGTCGAGCATGACGGCGGCGCCGAAGTCGGCGTCGACCGTGTTGAGCCAGCTGAGGATCGGCGCCGAGACGCCCGCATCGCGCAGCGCGAGCGCCTCGGCGATGCTCGTGACGCCGAGACGGGTCGCGCCGGATGCCAGTGCCGCCCGCGCCACGCGTGCGGCGCCCGCGCCGTAGCCGTCGGCCTTGACGACGGCCATGAGCTCGCCGGGCACCAGGCCGGCGAACAGGCACGTGTTGCGCTCGATCGCCCCGGTGTCGACGAGGAGCCGCGCGCCGGTCATGCGGCCACCGCCTGCTCGACGGGGCCGTACAGGGCGTGCGGCGCCCCGGTCATCACAGCCCAGTAGCGATCGCCGTACGACCAGTGCCACCACTCGGTCGGGTAGTTCACCAGGCCGGCGGCGCCGAGGGCTTCCGCCAGCAGGGTGCGGCGGGCCCGGGCATCCTCACTCACGTTCTCGGCCGCGAAGTAGCACGCGCCGTCGCTCTGCTCGGGGGTGGCGTCGACGGGCGTGCCCAGGTCGAGCTCGACGCCGTCGCGATCGACGAGGGTGAGGTCGACGGCGGCGCCCGCCACGTGCGGGGCCACCCCGAGCGGAGCGACGAAGCGGCTCGAGAGGCGTGCGAGCTCGCTGCGGTCCAGCGCCGGGTACGCCTCGCGCAGCTCGCCCTCATAGCGCGCGATGATCGCCTGCTGCGCCCCGGGGCTGCGGTGCCCCTCGAGGATCTTGAGCGAGAGCGGCGCCGGCAGCCGCATCGCGGCTTCGACGAGCCGCGCGGCGAGCCCGCGGCGGATGTGCACGACGCCCGAGCCGGCGCCGAGGACGGAGTGGCCGATGACCGCGGGGAACGGGATGACGGGGTCGCCGCCGTCGTGGACGGGGACCAGCCCGACGCGGGGGTCGGAGAGCAGCAGCACCATGACCTCGACGCTATTTTCGACGTGGTGCGGCGCGCGTCGTCCGTGCGACCGGTTCTGTGTCATCCCTGAGGATGACGTGTGGACCTGCTGGGTCAGTCCTCGGTCGGCAGCTCGTGCTCGTACGAGAACACCACGAGCTGCACCCGGTCGCGCAGGCCGAGCTTTGCGAGCACCCGGCTGATGTGGGTCTTGACGGTCGCCTCGGAGAGGAACTCCGACTCGGCGATCTCGGCGTTCGACATGCCGCGCGCGGCGAGGCGGAAGATCTCGCGCTCGCGGGCCGTGAGCTCGGACCAGGTGGCCGGCGTCGCGGCCCGTTCCGCGCCGCGCTGCACCTGCGCGAACAGCTCGCGCGTCGCCGTCGCGGCGATGACGGCGTTGCCCTGGTGCACCGTGCGGATCGCGGCGAGCAGGAACTCGGGGTCGGCGTCCTTCAGGACGAAGCCGCTCGCGCCCGCGCGGATGGCGCGCGCGGCGTTCTCGTCGAGGTCGAAGGTCGTGAGGACGAGCACGCGGGGCGGCTCGTGCCCACCCGCCGCGGCATCGGCGAGGATGTCGCGCGTGGTCTGGATGCCGTCGGCGAGCGGCATGCGGACATCCATCAGCACCACGTCCGGCCGCGCCGCCGCCACGGCCTTGCGGGCCTGCACGCCGTCGCCCGCCTCGCCCGCGAAGACGAGATCGGGCTGCGACTCGATGAGCATGCGCACGCCGGCGCGGAACAGCGCCTGGTCGTCGACGAGGACGATGCGGATCGGGGTCATGCGGCGGCTCCGTTCGGGATCCACGCTCGGACGACGAAGCGGCCCGCGCCGTCGGGGCGGGCGATGAGCGAGCCGCCCGCGAGCTGGGCGCGCTCGTGCATGCCCGGCAGGCCGTGGCCAGGTGCCGGCAGCGCACCCGCCGTCGGCACCTGGGCCGTGGCTGGGGGCAGCGGCGCGGGCAGCTTGTTCACGAGCTCGATGTGCAGGGCATCCGCCGCCCACATCAGCTCGACCTCGACCGGCTCGCCGGGCGCGCCGTGCCGCAGCGCGTTCGTCAGCCCCTCCTGCACGATGCGGTAGGCCGCCATCTCGCGGGCCGCGCCGAACGGCAGTCGCTCGCCCTCCTCGGTGACCCGCAGGTCGAGGCCGGCGGCGCGCAGCTGGCCGAACAGCAGGTCGAAGTCGGCCACGCCCGGCTGCGGTGCCGAGCCCTCGTCATGGCGCAGCTCGGCGAGCAGCATCCGCACGTCGCCGAGCGCGTCGCGCGCGACACCGGCGATCGTGTCGAGGGCGTCGACGGCCAGCTCGGGCCGGGTCGAAGCCGCGAACCGGGCGCCGTCGGCCTGCGCGATGACGACCGCGAGGGTGTGCGCCACGACATCGTGCATGTCGCGCGCGATGCGGTTGCGCTCCTGCTCGACGACCACGCGGTATTCGGCGATCTCGGCGTCGTGCCGCGCCTCTTCCTCGCGCTCCGCGGCGTCCCGGCCCTGACGCCGCGAGCGGACGAGCAGGCCGCTGATCCACGACAGTGCGAGCAGCGCGAGCGAGCCGACGAACAGCAGGAAGAAATCGCGCAGCTGGCCCTGGAACAGCATCGGCAGGTAGCCGAGGCCGCCGAACCAGCCCTGATAGCCGATCAGGTAGACGGTCACGACGACCGCGCCGCCGACGGCCGAGGCGAGCCCGAGCCACCGCACGACCCGGTCGCCGTACGCGGCCGTCGCGAACAGCACGGCGCAGACCCCGACGTTGTAGAACTCGGGCGGCAGATGCGAGCCGAGCTGCACCACGGCCGAGAGCCATGCGAGCCCCAGCGCGACGGCCGGCGACCAGCGCCGGAACGCGAGCGCGGCACCCAGGAACAAGATCGGCACGAGGTGGGCGCGACTGGCCCAGCCGTAGAAGCCCGTCACGAACATCAGCACCAGGCTGATCAGCGCGAACGCGGCAGCGGCGACGACGTCGACCTGAAGCTGCCGGGTCGTGAGCGTGCGCATGCCCCTCACGGTAGTGGGCGGCCGGGGATGCCCCGCGCCGCGCGCCCCGGAATCATCCTCCGGTCGTACGCCGCGCCGTCACCTCCGCGCGGCGTCAGAAGATGCCGGAAATGCAGCGGCATTTCCGCAGAATGCGACGCCGCGCGGAAGCGCCGCCGTGCTAGAAGCCGAGTCGCCCGAGCTGCTTCGGGTCCTGCTGCCAGTCCTTCGCGACCTTCACGTGGATCGACAGGAACACCCGGCGGCCGAGCAGGTTCTCGATCTGCGCCCGCGCGTCGGCGCCGATCTGCTTGAGGCGCGAGCCGGCGCGACCGATCACGATGGCCTTCTGGCTGTCGCGCTCGACGAAGAGGTTGGCGTAGATCTTCACGACGTCGGTGCCGTCGTCCTCGACGATGTCGTCGATCGTCACGGCGAGCGAGTGCGGCAGCTCCTCGCGCGCCTCCTCGAGCACGGCCTCGCGCACGAACTCGGCGACACGGTCGATCGTCGCCTCGTCGGTGAGCTGGTCCTGCGGGTAGAGCGCGGGCGATTCCGGCAGCAGGCGCACGAGCTCAGCGACGAGGTCGTCGAGCTGGCGGCCGGTGAGGGCGGAGATCGGGATGATGGCGTCCCAGTCGCGCAGCGCGCTCACGGCGAGGAGCTGCTCGGCGACGGCCGCCTTGCCCGCGGCATCCGTCTTGGTCACGATCGCGACCTTCTTGGCGCGCGGCGCGTCGTCCAGCCGGTCGTTGATGAACTTGTCGCCGGGGCCGATCTTCTCGCCCGCGGGGAAGCACATGCCGATGACGTCGACCGAGCCGAGCGTCTCTTCGACGAGCGCGTTCAGCCGCTCGCCGAGCAGCGTGCGCGGGCGGTGCACGCCGGGGGTGTCGACGATGATGAGCTGCGCGTCGGGCCGGTTCACGATGCCGCGGATCGCACGCCGGGTGGTCTGCGGCTTCGACGACGTGATCGCGACCTTCTGGCCCACGAGGGCGTTGGTCAGCGTCGACTTCCCGACATTGGGGCGGCCGACGAAGCTCACGAAGCCGGCCTTGAACGGGTTCACCGCGGAATCAGTCATCGCTGTCAATGGTCGCACGCCGCACCAGCACGGTCACCAGGCGCCCGCGCCGCCCCTCGGTGCGCTCGGCGGTGAGCTCGAGGCCCTCGTACTCTGCGACATCGCCTTCCCGGGGCAGCTTGCCGAGCGACTTGGCGAGCAGGCCGCCGACGCTGTCGACGTCCTCGTCCTCGAGCTCGAGGTCGAACAGCTCGCCGAGCTCGTCGGCCGACAGCCGGGCGCTCACGCGGTAGACGACGCCGGGCTCGAGCTCCTCGACGGCGGGCGCGCCCTTGTCGTACTCGTCGGTGATCTCGCCCACGAGCTCCTCGATCAGGTCCTCCATCGTCACGAGGCCCGCGATGCCGCCGTACTCGTCGACGATGAGCGCGAGGTGGTTCTTGCCGAGCTGCATCTGGCGCAGCAGTGCGTCGGCGGGCATCGACTCGGGCACGAAGACGGCGGGGCGCTGCAGGGATGCCGCGCGCGCGGCATCCGCGGCACCCGGCCGCTCGTACACGAGCCGGGACACGTCGCGCAGGTAGAGCACCCCGGTGACGTCGTCGGGGCCCTCGCCCACCACGGGGATGCGTGAGATGCCGCGGCCGAGGAAGAGGCTCATCGCGCTCGCGACCGAGGCGTCGGCGTCCGCGGTCACCATGTCGGTGCGCGGCACCATGACCTCGCGCACGACCCGGTCGCCGAACTCGAAGACGGAGTGGATCAGCTCGGCGTCCTGCTCGGCGAGCACCGAGTGCTCGGCCGCGTCGTCGATGAGGTTGAGCAGCTGCTCCTCGCTGCCGACCGTCGAGCGCGCCCGCATGGGCGTCACCCGGTCGCCGAGCGCGACCAGCAGGCCGGCGACCGGCCCGAGCAGCAGCCGCAGCGTGCGGATCATCGGCTCGGCGAAGGCGAGCAGCTGCTCGGGGTGCGCTCGGCCCACGCTGCGCGGGCTCGTGCCGACGAGCACGAAGCTCGCGGCCGTCATGATCAGCACGCTGACCAGCAGCGCCCACCACCATGAGTCGAGGATGATCACGAAGCCGAGCGTGACGAGCACCCCGGCCGCCGTCTCGGAGACGACACGAACGAAGCCGACCGCGTTCTGATCGCGGATGTCACCGCCGGTGACGCTGCTCAGCGCCGACTCGATCGCCGCCATGAAGCCGCCGAGCGCGGTCAGCAGGAACGCGACGACGAAGAACAGCGTGGCGATCAACCGCGTCTAGCGCTTTCGCTCGTTCAGGGTGAAGCCCACGAGGATGTCGCGCTGGATGCCGAACATCTCCCGTTCCTCCTCCTTGTCGGCGTGGTCGAAGCCGAGCAGGTGCAGGATGCCGTGCGCGGTGAGCAGCTGCAGCTCCTCGACGAGCGTGTGGCCGGCCTGTTCCGCCTGCGCCTGCGCGACCTGCGGGCACAGCACGACGTCGCCGAGCAGACCCGCGGGCGTCGGCTGGTCCTCGGTGCCGGGGCGCAGCTCGTCCATCGGGAAGCTCAGCACATCGGTCGGGCCGGGCTCGTCCATCCACTGCACGTGCAGCTGCTCCATCGCGGCCTCGTCGACGAGCACGATCGCGAGCTCGGCCTCGGGGCTGACGTGCAGCGCGCCGAGCGCGTAGGCGGCCAGGCGCTGCAGACGCGCCTCGTCGACCTCGATGGCGGATTCGTTGTTGATCTCGATCGTCATCCGCTGATCCTCGCTTCGCTCGGGTTCATCTCGATGGTCACTTCTTCGGCCTTCTCGGTCGCAGGGACGGGTCGGCGGCGCGGCGCTCGGCGCGGTTGGCGAACTCGCGCGCCTGCTCGCGCTCGTAGTGCTGCGCCTGCTGCTTCTGGTCGTACTCGGTGTAGGCGTCGATGATGCGGCCGACGAGGCTGTGGCGCACGACATCCTCACTCGTCAGCGTCGAGAAGTGGATGTCGTCGACGTTCTTCAGCACGCGCGTCACAAGCCGCAGGCCCGACGAACCGGCCGGCAGGTCGATCTGGGTCACATCGCCCGTGATGACCATGCGCGAGCCGAAGCCGAGGCGGGTCAGGAACATCTTCATCTGCTCGGGCGTCGTGTTCTGTGCCTCGTCGAGCACGACGAACGACGAGTTGAGCGTGCGACCGCGCATGTAGGCGAGCGGCGCCACCTCGATCGTGCCCGCGGCGAGCAGCTTGGGCACGAGCTCGGGGTCGAGCATCTCGTTGAGGGCGTCGTAGAGCGGGCGCAGGTAGGGGTCGATCTTGTCCGTGAGCGTGCCCGGCAGGTAGCCGAGCCGCTCCCCCGCCTCGATCGCGGGGCGGGACAGGATGATGCGATCGACCTCCTTGCGCTGCAGCGCCTGCACCGCCTTCGCCATCGCGAGGTAGGTCTTGCCGGTGCCCGCGGGGCCGATGCCGAACACGATCGTGTTCTCGTCGATCGCGTGCACGTAGTCGGCCTGGCCGGGTGTCATCGGGCGGATCGTCTTGCCGCGCACCTGCAGGATCGACTCCCCCAGCAGCGCGGCCGGGCTCAGCCCGGCGTCCACCATCTGCCGCCCGCGGCTGACCTCGGCCGGGTGCAGGTCGTGCCCGTTCTTGACGATGGCGAGCAGCTCGTCGACGAGCGTGCGCGCGCTCGCGACCTGCGCGGGGTCGCCGCTGAGCGTGATCTCGTTGCCGCGCACGTGCACCTCGACGCCGGGGTACTGCTTCTCGAGCGTCGTCAGCAGGCGGTCCTGCGGGCCGAGCAGGCGCACCATCGCGACGCCGTCGACCTCGAGGCGCTCCTCGGCGGCGCCTGTCGTGCGGGTGTCGGGCTGATCAGGGGTTTCAGAGCTGGGCAAGTGTGCCTTCCGTCAGGCCGCCGGCGAGCACGTGCGCGTGCACGTGGAACACCGTCTGGCCTGCGCCGGCGCCGGTGTTGAAGATGAGTCGGTAGTCGCCGTCCGCGTGTTCGGCGGCGAGCGAGGATGCCGTGGCCACGACCTCGGCGAGCAGCGCCGGGTCGCCCGCCGCGAGCTCGGCGACGTTGGCGTAGGCCTCGGTCTTGGGCACGACGAGCAGGTGCACGGGCGCCTGCGGTGCGATGTCCTTGAAGGCGATGACGTGCTCGCTCTCGAACACGACGTCGGCGGGGATCTCGCGCGCGATGATGCGAGAGAACACGGACGGGGCGCGGTCGGTCATTTCTCTCCTCTGGCAGGCGTTGCCCGCCGACTCAGGCGGTGCGCACCCTGCAAGTCTATTGAGCGCGCCGTCACCAGCGGCCGAGCCGTGCGTTGAGCACGGCGATCGCCGCGGGCCCCGCGGTCGACGTGCGCAGCACCTCGTCACCGAGCCGCACGAGCTCGGCCCCCGCGGCCTGCAGGTGCTCGAGCTCGGCGGGGGCGATGCCGCCCTCGGGGCCGACAACGAGCAGCAGGTCGCGCCCGTCGGACTCGACCGAGGTGAGCGGATGTCTCGCCGACGGCTCGAGCACGAGCACGCGCTGCGTCGCCGCCGCTGCCGCGATCTCGCGCGTCGTGATGAGCGCTCCGACCTCGGGCAGCCACGGGCGCATCGACTGCTTCGCGGCCTCGCGCACGATGCTCGACCACCGCTCGCGGCCCTTCTCGAGCTTCGGCCCCGACCAGCGCGACACCGAGCGCTCGGCCTGCCACGGCACGACGCCGTCGACGCCGAGCTCGGTCGCCGCCTGGATCGCCAGCTCGTCGCGGTCCCCCTTGGCGAGGGCCTGGACGAGCCGGATCGCCGGAGCCGGGGCATCCTGCACGCGCACCGCCTCGACCCGCACGACCACCTCGGCCGCCGCGACGGACTCGGCCGCGCCCTCGACGACGAGCCCGCGCCCGTTGCCTACGAGCAGACGCTCGCCCACCCGGGTGCGGGCGACGGTCGCGACGTGCTTCGCCTCGGCGCCCGTGACCGACACGGTGCCTCCGACGGTCGCATCGGCGAGATCCTCGACCAGATAGAAGTTGGCCACCGCCGGCGCCTACAGGTTGAGGAAGCGGTCGCGCAGCTTCGCGAACAGCCCCTGCTGGAACTGCGAGAGCCGCGGCTTGTCGCTCTTGTGCTGCTTCGCGAACTTCTCGATGAGGTCGCGCTCGCTGCGGCCGAGCTTGGTCGGCGTGACGACCTGGATGCCGATGCGCAGGTCGCCGCGGCCGTTGCCGCGCAGGCGCGTGATGCCGCGGTTCTTGACGGTGACGATCTCGGCGCTCTGCGTGCCGGCGTGCACCTCGACGTCGACGGGGCCGTCGAGCGCCGAGAAGCTCGCATGCGTGCCGAGGATCGCGTCGACCATCGACACCTCGAGCGTCGCGAGCAGGTCGTCGCCGTCGCGACTGAAGACGTCGTCGTGCTTGACCTTGATCTCGAGGTACAGGTCGCCGTTCGGGCCGCCGGCGGGGCCGGCCTCGCCCTGATTGGGCAGCTGCAGGCGCAGACCGGTGTCGACGCCGGCCGGGATCTCGACGGGGATCGTCTTGCGCGCTCGCACCCGGCCCTGGCCCTGGCACGTGACGCACGGGGTCGCGATGACGGTGCCGTAGCCGCGGCAGGTGCCGCAGGGGCTCGAGGTCATGACGTTGCCGAGCAGCGAGCGCACCGAGCGCTGGATCGACCCCGAGCCGCCGCAGATGTCGCAGGTCACCGGATGCGTGCCCGGCTCGCAGCACGAACCGCCGCAGCGGTCGCAGACGACGGCCGTGTCGACCTCGAGATCGCGGTGGGCGCCGAAGACGACATCCGCGAGATCGATCTCGACCCGCAACAGGGCGTCCTGCCCGCGCTCGCGGCGCGACTTGGGCCCGCGCCCGCCGCCGCCCCCGCCGAAGAACGTCGAGAAGATGTCCTCGAAGCCGCCGAAGCCCTGCGCGCCGCCGAACGGGCCGGCCTGCGGCCCCAGGTCGTACTGCTCGCGCTGCTTCGGGTCCGAGAGCACGTCGTAGGCGTGCGTGACGAGCTTGAACCGCTCGGCCGCCTCGGGGCTCGGGTTCACATCGGGGTGCAGCTCGCGCGCCAGGCGGCGGTACGCCTTCTTGATCTCATCGGGTCCGGCATCGCGCTCGACGCCGAGGACTTCGTAATGGTCTGCTGCCACGCGGGCGGCTCCTCACTGGGTCGGTGGTTCTAGGCCTGCTCGCCGAGCGAGCGGCTCAGATAGCGGGCGACGGCGCGGACGGCCGCCATGTTGCTCGAGTAGTCCATGCGGGTCGGGCCGAGCACGCCGAGGCGGGCGACGAGCCCGGTCTCGGTGCCGTAGCCCGAGGTCAGCACGGAGGTCTGGGCGAGCCCGAACGGCTCGTTCTCGCGGCCGATCGTCACGCTCATGTCGCGGTTGCCGGCGACGCCGTGCTGCTCGCTCGCCATCTCGCCGAAGAGCTTCAACAGCTCGACCTGCTCTTCGATGGCCTCCATGATCGGGAAGATGCTGCCCGTGAAGTCGTGTTCGGTGCGCACGAGGTTCGCGGTGCCGGCCATGATCAGGCGTTCCTGACGGGTCGAGTCGATGACGGCGATGACGGATGCCGCGAGCTCCTCGGCCGGCACGCGCAGCCCCTCGGGCAGCGCCGCGGCCGCCGCGCGCAGCGGCGCCGTGGCATCCGCCATCGGCACCCCGAACACGGCGGCGTTGAAGGTGTCGCGCAGCCGGGTCAGCAGCACGGGGTCGGGGTCGACGCTCAGCTCGACGACGCGCTGCTCGACGATGCCCGAGTCGGCGATCACGACGGTCAGCACGCGGCGCGGCGCGAGCGCGACGAACTCGAGGTGCTGCAGGCGCGCACGGGAAACCGAGGGGTACTGGATGAGCGCGACCTGCTGCGTGAGCTGGGCCAGGGCGCGGACGGTGCGCGCGAGGACGTCGTCGAGGTCGACGGACGCCCCGAGGAAAAGCTCGATCGCGTGCCGCTGCGCCGAGGAGAGCGGGCGCACGTCGGCGAGCTGGTCGACGAAGACGCGATAGCCCTTGTCGGTCGGCACACGCCCCGACGAGGTGTGCGGAGCGGCGATCAGCTCTTCGTCCTCGAGGAGAGCCATGTCGTTGCGAATCGTCGCGGCCGAGACGCCGAACGCGTGCTTGTCGACGATGCTCTTCGAGCCGACGGGCTCGCGCGTCGACACATAGTCCTGCACGATCGCGCGGAGCACGGCCAGACCACGCTCAGAAACCATCCCGGTGACGCCTCCCTCACGCGACTGGCACTCGTCATCTATGAGTGCCAATAGTAGCGCGGCTACTCTGGCTCCAACCTATTGCCAGGAGGTCGCACCCCATGTCGTACACACCGCCCCCAGCGGAGCCGATGAACGCCCGTGAGGAGCGCCAGTGGTCGGTGCTGACGCATGTGATCGCGGGCGGCATCAACGTCATCTCCGCTGGTCTCTTCACGGGGCTGATCGCCGCGGTCGTGATGTACATCATCTGGAAGGACCGCGGCCCGTTCATCCGCGGTCACGTCACCTCGACGCTCAACTTCCAGATCACCCTGATCATCGCCGAGATCGTCGCCTGGATCCTGACCGCGACGGTCATCCTGTCGATCATCGGCGTGCCCCTGATCATCGCGATCATCGTCCTCAACATCGTCTTCAGCATCATGGGCGCGCTCGCGGCCAACCGCGGCGAGCCCTACACCTACCCGCTGTCGATCAAGTTCTTCAAGTAGGCCGGGGGTCGCGGCCGCCTCAGGTCAGTCGGCGCACCACGGCGTCGGCGAGCAGGCGCCCGCGGAGGGTGAGGCGGATGTCGCCGCGCACGGCCGCCGCGCCGTCGATCAGCCCGTCGGCGATCAGGGCCGCGACCTCGCGCCGCGCCTCCGCGCCGAGCTCGGCGATCGGCAGCCCGTCGCTGATGCGCACCCCGAGCAGCACGTCCTCGACCCGCTGGGTCTCGGCATCGAGCGTCTCGCGCCCCGCGGCCGGCGAGACGCCGGCGAGCACCCGCTGCGCATACGCGGCCGGGTGCTTGACGTTCCACCAGCGCACCCCGCCGACGTGGCTGTGCGCGCCGGGGCCGACGCCCCACCAGTCGGCGCCGCGCCAGTACGACAGGTTGTGGCGCGAGCGGTGCTCGGGCGAGGTCGCCCAGTTCGACACCTCGTACCAGCCGTAGCCGGCTGCCTCGAGCGCGGCATCCGCCAGCTCGTACATGTCGGCGGTCAGATCGTCATCGGGCTCGGCGACCTCGCCGCGGCGGATCTGCCGGGCGAGCTTCGTGCCGTCCTCGACGATGAGGGCGTACGCGCTGAGATGGTCGGGGGCACAGGCGAGCGCGGCGTCGAGCGAGCGGCGCCAGTCGTCGAGGCTCTCCCCCGGCGTGCCGTAGATCAGGTCGAGGCTGACGTCGAGCCCGGCATCCCGCGCCCACTGCACGACGAGCGGCACGCGCGCGGGGTCGTGGGTGCGCTCGAGCGTCGCGAGCACGTGCGGCACCGCCGACTGCATGCCGAAGCTCACGCGCGTGAAACCGGCGTCGGCGAGCGCCATGAGGTCGTCGGCGTCGACCGAGTCGGGGTTCGCCTCGGTCGTGACCTCGGCGCCCGGGGCGAGGCCCCACGCGTCGCGCACCGCGCCCAGCATGCGCCCGAGGTCGCCCGCCGGCAGCAGCGTCGGGGTGCCGCCCCCGAAGAAGACCGTCGCGACCCGGCGGGCCGGCAGGCCGGATGCCTCGAGCGCCCGCGCCGCGAAGCCGACCTCCGCGATCGCCTGGTCGGCGTAGTCGCTCTGCTTCACGCCGCGCAGCTCGGTCGCCGTGTAGGTGTTGAAGTCGCAGTAGCCGCAGCGCACGCGGCAGAACGGAACGTGCAGGTAGACGCCGAGATCGCGCTGCGCGGCGTGGGCGGATGCCTGGGCGGGCAGCAGCCCGTCCTCGGGCGCCGGGTCGCCGAGCGGGAGCGAGGAGGGCACGGTCAGGCCGCGTTGATCGGGTGCAGCGCGCGCAGGTACTTCGCCGTCACGCCCTTGCGCACGCTGCTCGCGAACGGCGCCAGCAGGCGCCAGCCGAACGAGGCCGGCCGCGAGAAGCTGCGGACGGTCAGCCAGACCGAGTCGTCGTCGCGGTGCTCGAGGATGAACGCCTCCTCGCCGCTCTCGGGGTGCCCGTGCAGCGTGCCGTAGGCGAAGCCGACGCGCTTCTGGTCGTCGATGACGTAGACGACGCGCACCGGCGCGTCGACGGTGAACGGCCCGATCTTGGTGCGGAGCACGGCCGACATGCCGTTCGCGATGAGCGGCTCGCCCGCCTCGTTGTAGACGGCCTCGGTGCCGGCCGCGTTGCGCATGCCCGCGGGGGTGCCGTCCTCGTGAAAACGGATGCCGGCGTACTGCTCCCCCGTGCCGAGGTCGATGTCGATGACCTGCAGGCCCGCGCCGCGCTGCACGCCCCACGACAGCAGGGACGACTTCGACGTCTCCCAGCGCTCCTCGCCGGAGCCGAGCCGCACGGTGCGCTCGAGCGGCTTGTAGCCCTGCGGCGGGTACTGCAGCAGGTCGACGGCCTGGGTGGCGCCGATGGCGCCGTAGGTGACGGGGTGCTCTGCAGCCCCTTCACGCTGACGGCGCGCCGCGCTCACTTGTCCTTCTCCTTGCGCTCGGTGTCCCCCGAGAGCGCGGCGATGAAGGCTTCCTGCGGCACCTCGACCCGGCCGACCATCTTCATGCGCTTCTTGCCCTCCTTCTGCTTCTCGAGCAGCTTGCGCTTACGGGTGATGTCACCGCCGTAGCACTTCGCGAGGACATCCTTGCGGATCGCCCTGATCGACTCGCGGGCGATGATGCGCGCACCGATCGCGGCCTGCACGGGCACCTCGAACTGCTGGCGCGGGATCAGCTCGCGCAGTCGGCCCGTCATGAGCACGCCGTAGGCGTATGCCTTGTCGCGGTGCACGATCGCGCTGAACGCGTCGACCTGCTCGCCCTGCAGCAGGATGTCGACCTTCACGAGGTCGGCCTCCTGGTCGCCGGCGGGCTCGTAGTCGAGGCTCGCGTAGCCCTGCGTGCGGCTCTTCAGGTTGTCGAAGAAGTCGAACACGATCTCGCCGAGCGGCATGAAGTACTTGATCTCGACGCGGTCCTCGCTCAAGTAGTCCATGCCGATGAGCGTGCCGCGGCGGCTCTGGCACAGCTCCATGATCGTGCCGACGTAGTCCTTCGGCGCGAGGATCGCGGCGCGCACGACAGGCTCGCGCACGGAGTCGATCTTGCCGGTCGGGAACTCGGAGGGGTTCGTGACGGTGACCGTCTTCTTGTCTTCGGTCGTCACCTCGTAGACCACGCTCGGCGCTGTCGTGATGATGTCGAGGCCGAACTCGCGCTCGAGGCGCTCGGTGACGATCTCGAGGTGCAGCAGGCCGAGGAAGCCGCAGCGGAAGCCGAAGCCGAGCGCGACCGAGGTCTCGGGCTCGTAGTTGAGCGCGGCATCTGACAGCTTCAGCTTGTCGAGCGCCTCGCGCAGCTC
>Ga0136643_10000125_pt1 | contig 73991 bp, 78 predicted proteins | sample TergutLab28metaG_FD_96883 | JGI IMG/M metagenome (GOLD analysis project Ga0136643, IMG submission 96883) | Labiotermes labralis P1 segment gut microbial communities from Petit-Saut dam, French Guiana - Lab288 P1 (version 3) (version 3) | ecosystem: Host-associated > Arthropoda: Insects >... | reverse complement strand
TTTTCGTTGTCAATAAGGTTTGTAATTAAATCGAATATACTAGCCCAAGTACCTATTTGAAGTATGTTGTTATGACCGATTTTACTTTTTGTGTTCTGGTTTTCCATAAAGTTTCACCTCCTAGGTTGGAATTTGGTGTTGCAAACCAGACCTAGATGAGGTATAATCATCCTAGGTCTCATGTTGTGTGACTGGACACCACGTAGGGAGGGAGTAGGGTTTCAAGCTGTTACCCGCCCTACGTGGCTTTTTTTGTACGGCTCATAAAGGAGAAACCAGTCACTGACACAATTATACAATATTCAATAAACTCTGTCAAGAAGTTTTTGGCACAATAAACAAAAAACCAAGACCGAGATAGTCTTGGTTTTTTGTTTTGTATGAGACTAAAATTCATAGATTTCCGCTTGTAATAGGGCGGTTGCTAACATCTGTTCTAAATCATCCATTTTCCTCTCGATATTTTGGATTATAGACAACTTTGGCTTGGTTTCAGGGTTTTTGGGCAAGAAAAGGGTGCAACAGTCGTCAAATGGGCGGATGGATATGTCAAAAGTGCCGATTTTTTGGGCAAGACTTACAATGTCCTTTTTATCGTAGGTGGCTAGAGGGCGTATTATCGGCATATTTGTCGCCCCCGTCATGGCGTGAAGACTGTGGAGGGTTTGGCTGGCAACCTGTCCAACCGCATCCCCTGTGATAAGAGCCAATGCCTTTTCATTTTGAGCTGTCATGTCAGCCATTTTTAGCATTGTACGTTTTAGTAGTAAGGTGATTTTGGCGGAAGGGGTTTTGTCGGTCAAATATAGCTGGATTTCTGTGAAATTAACCACCAGCAATTTGATTTTGCCTGTGTGGTGGGCAAGTTGCTTGGCTATGTCCAAAACCTTATCTTTTGCCCTTTCGCTGGTGTATGGCGGGGAATGGAAGTAAATGGCTGTGATACCGATACCACGTTTTGCTGCCAAATATCCAGCGACAGGGCTGTCAATCCCTCCAGATAAGAGCAAAACTCCTTTGCCAGCCGAGCCTGGGGGTAAGCCACCTGGTCCTTGCACCTCGGTTGTTTGGGAGTAGATGTAAATACTATTGCGAATTTCAACAATCAAGTTAAAATCAGGGTTTTCTAGTTTTACTTTTAAGGTGGGTATATGGGTTAGAAGATGCGCCCCTAGGTCTGCTGAAATTTCGTTGGAAGGCTTAGGGAAATTTTTATCTGCCCGCTTAGTTGTTACTTTGAATGTAGTGCTGTCTGACAAGTGGTTTTGAGTATATTCCAAGGCACATGCGTGAATTGCGTCTAAGCTACGTTCGGACAGACGAATACCACGACATACAGAGGTTATACCGAAAATGCAAGTTATATGTGGTAAAAGGGCGGATAAACCCTGCCCTTCCACGACAAAACGCCCCTGCTCACGGTACATAGAGAAACCCTCGGCTCCTGCCCTGTTTAGGTTTTTGCGTATGGCATCTAAAAGCATATTTTCATAAATTCGGCGATTGCCCCCTCGCAGGGCAATTTCGCCATATTTTATCAACAAGATTTCTTGTGTTTTTTCCAAAATTATCCTCCGTTCATGGGTGTTACAGTTTGCGTAATTTGCGTAACATTGTGATGGTCTGAGCGAATATTTGTGCGGTTTGTGTCATTTCTTCCAAAGTGTTAGAGTGTGCAAAACTTATACGGACAGCGGTTTCTGCACGTTTTGCACCTAATCCATATGCTGATACGACGGCAGATGTTGCGTCTTTTTGCTTTTTGTTTGCGGAGCAGGCTGCCCCCGCAGAAATGTAAACGCCTTGTTCACTTAATGCGTTAAGCAATACTTCTGGGCGTACACCTTCCACACTAATGTTGAGTATGTAGGGACTGGTATTTTCACCGTTTACATCCACGCCCTCTAAATCTAGGTTGTTTAGGAAGGTTTCTTTTAATGGGACGGTAATTGGTTGGAAACTTTGGGTAGCTGATGCAAAGGACATTATGCCTGTGACGTTTTCTGTACCACTTCGTAGGTTGCTTTCTTGTCCACCGCCTTTAATAATGGGTGGCAGGTTTACGCCCTTACGAAGATACAAAGCACCCACACCTTTTAACCCGCCGATTTTGTGGGCAGACATCGTAAGCAGGTCGATTTGCATTTGGCTGATATTTATGGGAATTTTACAGAAAGATTGGGCGGCGTCCACATGGAACAGGGTTTGGGGGCTGATTTGTTTGATAACCTTCCCCAAAGCCTCAATGTCTTGAATTACCCCAGTTTCGTTGTTGACATGATGTATCGACACAAGACAAGTTGGTTCTTTCAATGCTTCTCGCAGGGATTTATGACACACATCGCCCCCTCTGTTTATGGGTAAATAAAAAAATTCAAAGTCCTTTAGTACCGCCAGTGGTTCTAGCACAGATGGATGCTCGGCTTTTGTTGTGATAATCCGACGACCTTTATGTTTTTTGGCAACCCCACACATCAAATTATTGGCTTCTGTTCCACCTGATGTGAAAATTATCTCACTGGCATTTGCCCCGATTGTTTTTGTTAAAACATCCCTAGCGTGGGCAATTTCCCGCTCTGCTTCAATGCCCAACTTGTGCAGAGATGAAGGATTACCAAAAACTTCAAAAGACCGTAAAACAGCAGTTTTTACGGCTTCTGTAGGGGGTGTTGTAGCAGCATGGTCTAAGTAAATCATTTCTGACCTCTGCGTTCGATATAACCAGTTAAAAGGCGGTTGATATCAGGTTTTTGTATGGGTTTAGCTAAAAAGTTATCTGCCTTGCCAGAACTGATATAGTCGTCCAGCTCTGCCCTGTCTTGGGGCATAGGGCAAAGAACAATATAGGTATCTGGACAAGATTTTCTAATTTGTACCAAAGCATCTACAGAACTCATATCCCCAGGAATATTCAATTTTACCATTATAATGTCAGGCATATCGTCTTCTAGCATGAAAATCGCACCGCTTGCAGTGGAGCTTTCCCCCACAATATCAATTTGGTCGGAAGACTCTTTCAGCATTTTAGCAAGCATAACCTGCCCCATTTTGTTATCGTCTACAATAAAAACTTTGATTTTGTCGCTCATATTTTGCCCTCCTAAGGGAGATTTTTCCAAAAGTTTATGCCAGCCATTACGGCTGATGCGGCGGATTGTGACCGTAAAATCCTTCCACCTAAAGTTGTTGTGGGTATACCGTTTTGGCTAAACAAATTAATTTCTTCATCTGTAAAGCCCCCTTCTGGACCTATGAAAAAGCCCATAGTTGCGGGGTTTTTATCCTGTAAAAAATGTGATAGGTGACGGTCTTTCTCGCCTTCGTAACAGGCAAAGGTTACGTCTAGCTTACTCGCTTGCCCAATTGCGTCGCTCAGACTGCAAATGCTTGAAATTTTAGGTATATACGACCTGTGGCTTAGCTTTGAAGCACCTTCTGCCACCTTCTGCCAACGCAACCCCTTGTTTTGGCTACGAGCCACACAACGGGCGGTTTCCACAGGCACAATTTGGTGTATGCCAAGTTCCACGACAGATTCGATAATGTCGGTCATTTTATCACCTTTGGGCAAGGCTTGGAAAAGGGTGATTTTTATGGGCAATTCCGCCGTGTTGTCCGTCCTGTGGATAACTTCGGCACGGATTTCCTGCTTGTCCACAACAATTACTTTGCAAATCATGTCAATACCATCGCTGATGGTTGTTACTATCTCCTCGCCAACACGCAATCTTAAAACATTTCCATGGCTGGCATTTTCGTCTATTAAAAGCACGGTTTCCCCAACTAAGTGCGAGGGGCTAATAAAGAACCGATGCATAATAAGTCACCCAGCCATCTTGTGTCATTTGTTCGTCTATGGTAAAACCTGCTTCTTCAAGGGCTTTTTCCACATCCGCACCTCGCTCGTCGATAATTCCACCCATTATGAAGCGTCCGCCAGGGGCAATCAACTCTTTAACGATTGGTGCAAGGGCGATAATTACATCAGCGATAATATTTGCCACGATGATGTCAAATTTGCCATTTGCTAAGATTGGGTCTGTTAGCAGGTTCCCGTGAACGGTCGTCAGTCTATCTGCCGAAATGCGGTTTAATTCTGCGTTGGTTGTTGCCATTTTGGTGGCGGCTGGGTCAATGTCCATTGCTGTGGCATGTTCTGCTCCCAACAGCAAGGCAATGACTGACAAAATTCCGCTTCCGCAACCAATGTCCAACACCCTTTCACCTCCCGCAACGTGCTTTTCTAGCATTTGAATACAAAGAGCGGTACTTTGGTGTTGACCTGTGCCAAAAACATGACCAGGGTCGATGGTGAAAACCACGTCGTTGTTTTGCGGTGCATACTCTTCCCAATGGGGGCGAATTATGATACGTTCGCCAATTCTAAAGGGTTTGTAATATTCCCGCCAAGCATCTGTCCAGTCGTCCTCCACGTCTACAATTTCGGCTTCCCCAAGATGTGCTACAGCTTCTGCCAGCCCATGGGTCAGAAATGCAGCATTTTCTTCGTCCAGATAAAAACGGATGTGGGCAGGACCTTGATACATTAAGCCCTCCTCAATATAATCCCACTCCCCCTCGTCTAGCAATTGGTTCTGCTCCACGGGGTTAAAAATCTCAAAAGCTTCTATATGGCGTGCTACAAGCACTGCTGCCAGCTCCTCGATTTGTTCTGGTGTTGTTGTTATTGTGGTTCTTGTCCATTTCATGCTGCCTTACCCCTCTTTTCTTTACCCATGAAACCCGTACAAACGTAACCAAGCACAAGGGATGCACCCACCAATAGCAAATCACGGGCAATCGCCCCTCCGCCACTGTTAAAGGTGTTTATTAGATTATCATGCAATCCGATGTCGTAAAGTACGTAAGTTGCACCAAGCACAAGTCCCATTACGGCAAAGTATACTGATGCTTCATGGCGATTGATTAATGCTCCGATGAGTTTTGCCGCCAAAATAAGCCCTGTCAATGCCCCTACAAAGAACACAATCAGGATTAGGAATGCACCAGAACCAAGGGTGAAAGCTCCCTCCTGCCCCTGCACCAGCATTATAATAGAGCTTGCCAAATTGTCCACAGCACCATAAATAATTGCCGCCATGCCAATAAGTATAAGCACCATTGACCCACTTACACCAGGAACGGCAATTAAGAAACAGGAGATGAAGCCCGCCGCAAAAATGGTGAGAACCTGCCACGCACTGTAAATATAATAAGGTGCGTCGTCACCAATTTCCCCGCCCCCTGTGAAAAAGCTCATAATCACAATAATTGCAAGTCCCAGTGCCAGAAAGGCAAAGTTATGCTTTTTTGGAAGCCCAGGCTGCATTTTGCGAAATATCACAGGCACGCTACCAAGTACCAAGCCGATGAAAAAGGCATAACTGGGCAATGGAAAGTAATAAATCACATGAAGAAAAGGTCCAGCAGACACCAAAATACCGACTGCCACACCAATACCGATGGGTAATAAAAATTTCATACTTTTTTTAGTTTCTTTCCGCAATCCGTTTACCGAGGTGATAAGCTTGTCATACAAACCCATCACCACAGCAAAGGTACTGGCGGAAAGTCCGGGGATTATCAAGGCAATGCCTATGAAAATCCCCTTCAATCCGTTGAAAAGATGTGCCATAATTACTTTACCTCATTATCATAAAATGCTTTGAAAAGCTTTAGAGCATACTCGTTATCAATAACCGCACCCAGCTCACGGATGCTGTGCATACCCATTACGGCAAGTCCCATATCAACCACGGCACAGCCAAGTTTTGCCGACATCATGGCGCCAATTGTACCGCCACCTGTAATGTCCGAGCGGGTTATGTATGCTTGACAAGGCACACCAGCCCGCTCACACAAACCACGGAAAACCGCAGCCGTATAGCCATTTGTGGCATATTTCTGCATGGCAGAATATTTCAAAATAGGTCCTTCGCCCATGATTGACGGGCTTGTGGGGTCGTCCTTATCAGCATAATTGGGATTTTGAGCGTGACCCAAATCCGCAGACACAATAAAGCTGTTTGCCATAGCTTGGTCAAACTTATCGCGACCAACAATACGCTCTAAAATACTTTGTATGAAGCGGGAATGTGCGCCCCAAGCGGTCATAGAGCCGATTTCTTCATTGTATGGGCAGAACAAAAGCTTGGTAAATGGTCCAGCGTCCGCCTGTAAAATGGCTTCCAGCCCTGCGTGTACCATCCACAAATCATCAAGGCGAGGGGATGAGAGAAATTTTCCGCCCCCTACAAAGCCATTGCGGGCATATTCATATAGTGTCAAATCGAAATCCAAAATGTCGTCGGCGTTACATTTGAGTTCCTCAGTCAGCAGATTTAACAGGTAATCGTCTTTCTCTAGTTCTTCATTTACCATTGCCACAAAAGGCAGGGTGTGGTTTTGTGGGTTAAATTCCACGCCTTTGTTTACCTCACGGTTAAGATGGATTGCAAGAGACGGAATTACCATCAGTGGGCGGTTAATGTTGATTAGTCGCTCCTCTGGAGCTAAGAAACTGCTGGATTTTAACAGCACACGCCCCGCAAGTGCCAAGGGGCGGTCAAACCAAGTATGTAAAATCATACCGCCATATGGGCTGGTGTTTAGTTTGATGTGCTTGCCTGTGGTCATTTGAGGGTTTGGCTTAATAACAAAAGCAGGGGAGTCTGTATGTGCCGCAATCACCCTAACAGAGGGATTTAACCAGTTAAGCCCCACAATCCAAGCCGCAAAAGCAGAGCCGTTTTTGGCAACAAAATATTTGCCACCAGTCTGCATATCCCAAGCTTCCCCCTCAAAAAGCTGGGTGAAGCCCGCTTTTTTAAGTTCCTCCACTCCGTTTGACGTTGCATGGTACGCCGTGGGGCTGTTGTAAATATAATCCAATAATTTTTGTGCATTGTCTTTCATTTTTGTATCCTCCTAAAATTTTAATCAAGATAAATTTTTACGATGATTATCGCTCCCATACCGCCAAAATCGGGTATATATCGCCTAATCGTCGTTCCGAACCGACAACCCGTATACATAAGTGCATACCATGTTGAAGTAATAACTTCACCCTTTGCGTTGGCGATTTCTGCCCACCACGAAGGCGGTTCCCAGACCAGTGGATAATTAGGTGGTATCGGCATGGAATTGTAAAAATGTCCATCGTATGTGACAAGAACAACACCAGCAATAAAATTATGCCGACTTTGTGCTTGCTTCAATGTATACATAAGTTGACCTTCTTCCGTGTCAAGTACGGTTTGTGACAATTCTAACAAAATATCAACCGCTATCTGGGTTCGCATGTATTCATCTAGTGGGGGTTGATGGGCAAAAAGTGCAAAAGCACCAACCGACAGCATCGAAATTGTTGCTAATGCTACTAAAAACCACTTGTTTGCCCTGTTTATCAATTTCCGCACCCCATCTCTGCCTGTACCGCTATTGCAGGCTTGACGTGCAACCCAATGCGGAATAGTGTGTAAACCGCCAGTAGGGCAAGGGTTGGTGTGCGTATCGCACGGAAAAAGTTGTCAGTAAAGCCAACACTTTGCACCATTTCAGCGTTCATAATTGCTGAACTAATTATATAAGCTCGCTGACGACCTTCGCTGATATGTCCATATAAGTAGTCATCTAGGAAATCATCCCACAAATACTGAAAGGTGGCAAGGGGTGGTCTGAATTGATTATGTATCTGCTGGCTAAAATTATGGCGAGGAAGTCCATGTAAAAAGTGCATATCAGAACCTCGCAACATGGGTAACGGGGAAATATGTATGTCGTGCCAAATGCCAAACCCACGACTGTGTACGGAATAGTAGAAATACATACCGTCAAAAACTATTACGTTGTCTTGCACAAACAAAATCACTTCGCCATGAAAGCGTGACAACTCGTTGATGTTTGTGATTTGATATATGCGCGCAGAGCTGTGATGGGAATGGCGTAGCTGTTTAATATAGTCAATATCACGAAAATCTACACGAATGAAGCTGTAACCCCTGTGACTTGTACCCACGTTCCAATCCCAATAAAGAGGCATTCCAACTACTACAATCCCCGCCAAGGCAATAAGAAACCACTTGTTTGCTTTGTTTTTTATCACAAGCCTTCTTTCGGGTGTAGGTAAATCTTCTTTTCTGCGACGCACTTTCATAATTATGACAATATTTAGCACAATTGCAATAATCATAAGCAAAACCCAAGGAAATACAAAGGTGAAAGCTAATTGGGACTGCCCAAGAAAATGTAGATGAAATGCACTTGCACCAAACACCCCCAGCAAAACCACGAAAGCGGTTATGCTGGTGTAAATGATGGCTTTTGTTCGGGAAAAGCGGGTAGATAACAGCAATCCCAAAAAAGCCGCCACAATAAGCAAGGGGGGTATTATGATAAACAGCATAAACAATCACCCTTTCAAGTCCTGTGTTTCGGGGGTATAAGACGGTTGTGCAAGAGATTGCTTTGTCGCTTCGCTCCTCGCAATGACGAGGGGGGTTATCGTTTGTTTAGTAGTTCCTCACCAGGTATGCCCATTTCCGTCATTTTGCGGGGGTTTAGTATAATATCAAGGTCGGCTTCTGATAGATATTTGCCTGTTTCCTCCTTAATTCGCTCCTGCATTTCGGGTGTCATGCAAATTTCTTTGACGGTGCCATGTCCACCCTTGTGTGCCATTTTGGCAATTTCTGCACTTAAATTATACCCAATGTGGACATTTAGGGCAGTGGCAACCGTAGCAGATTTAGCTACTTTTTCCTGTAAATATTCCTCATTGGCAGTTATGCCACGTAAGCAGTATTCGTCAAAGACACGGAATGCGTTGTTCATTATTGTAATAGACTGCATTAAATTAAATACCAGAACGGGTCCCATTACATTAAGTTCTAACTGTCCTGCTTGGCTGGCAAGACAAATTGTATGGTCGTTACCAATAACTTGGAAAGCCACTTGGTTTATAAGCTCTGGCATAACGGGGTTTACCTTACCAGGCATAATGGAGCTGCCCGCCTGACGCTCTGGCAAATAAATCTCCCTAAAGCCACAAAATGGACCAGAAGCCATTAGACGAATGTCATTAGCTATTTTTGACATATTTATCATTGTGATTTTTAGGCTGGCAGAAATTGCTGTGTAGTTGTCTGTGTTTTGGGTGGCATCCACAAGGCTGTCAGGGGTTTGCAAGCCATAGCGTGAAATTTCGCTAAGATATTTTATCGCAAGCTTAATGTATTGGGGGTTGGAATTAAGTCCTGTACCCACAGCGGTAGCACCGAGGTTGATATTTAGTAGGTTGTTGGTGGTGCGTCCCATGCGAGCTAAATCACGCTTTAACACCTCGGCATACGCCTTAAATTCCTGCCCAAGACGTATTGGGGCGGCGTCTTGCAAATGGGTGCGTCCGATTTTTACCACATGGTCAAATTCTTTTGCCTTTTCATCAAAAGTGGCAATCATCCGCTCCATGGTTGCCAAAAGTTTGTCCATTTCCTTATGTGCCGCCAAAAAAGCTGATGTTGGCACAACGTCGTTTGTGGACTGTGACATATTAACATGGTCGTTAGGATTGATTGTCTTATAATCACCTTTGGTAAGCCCCATTTTTTCAAGGGCAACGTTTGCAATTACCTCGTTAGCGTTCATGTTAAAACTGGTTCCAGCTCCGCCTTGTATGGTGTCTACCACAAAATGGTCGTTGTGCTTGCCTCCAGCCACTTCCTCGGCGGCATCAATGATATACTTACCGATGCTGGCATCCAGTAGCCCCAAATCCATATTCGCCTTAGCACAAGCCATTTTCACCATGCCAATGGCATATATGAAAGCCTCGTGAAATTTATATCCTGTTATAGGAAAGTTTTCCAAGGCACGTGAGGTCTGCGGACCATAATACGCCTCTTTTGGCACTTTACGTTCACCCAATGGGTCACGCTCAATTCTATATCCGTCTGACATCTTTTGTAAGCCCCTTTCAGGAAGTTTGATTTCTATTTATTATAACAGAACAAAAAACAGATTGCAATTACTTTCATCATGCTGTAAAATGTAGTTTAGAAAATTGTAGAAATAAGGAGGATTTCCTATGGAACATTCAAAACAACCGCAAAACGGTTTGGGGCTTCTGGTGCTATTTTTGTCGCTTACGCTGGGCGGGGTGGTTCTTAGCTGGATTTATATTGGACTAATCGACCTAATACCGTTTATTTACCTAAACTTTTTAACGGCACTAGGTTTTGCCATTGCCCTAGGCGTAATTGTCAAGCTTGTAAAAACGAAATTTAATATCTCCACGGTTGTCGGGACTGTTGCGATTGTTATTTTATCTTTGTTGATAATCAATTTTGTAAGGGGGCAAATGTGGTTTGCCATGTGGTACAGCCGAATGTATTTCCCTGACCCCGACGGATATTATTTCTATTTCGAGCCTTCTTTTCTTAACGTGTTCTTAGACCTGCGGTACTTTTTGGATGCGATTGTCTGGATTTCACGCTATCCCTTTGAGAATGGTGCTAATCCTATTATGGTATTTGTGAACGACTTGCGTTCATTTAACTACTGGGGTACATGGGGGATGGGTTATGGGCTTGTAACAGGATTTTTCCTGTGGATTATTTGGGCGGTAGAGCTGGCAATAATTTGCTCCATGCCACTTTTTGCAGCGGCAGAGCCAATAGGAGTAAAGATTGCCGATAAAGGTATTCTTGCCCGCCCAGATTTTTTGACCTATAGATTTATCCCATTTACAAAAGACCAACTTTATAGAATTGAAAGTGGAGATTTGGGCTTTATCATTGACCAGCCCTTGGTGATAACTGGCAAAAGCCATCAAATTGCCCTGCTTTTTGATGGCGAAATACGAACCGAATACATATCCCTGCACAAAGTTCCAAAAGTTGATAAGTCGGGCGGTAATAGGTTTTCTATGATAGCTCCCGTTTCAAATCGGGCGGCGGTGGTTGCAAGGCTGACACCTGAAGCCATTGAAAATTTAGTGAAACAGCTTGATGAAAAATATGGTGCAACTGCGAGTTTCGTTAGCATTATTGAGGAGGAGGAAAATGATACAACTGAACAATGATTGGGATGATATTGTGGGTGGACAACAACAACTTACCTATTATCAAAACTTGCGACAGTTTTTGAAATACGAGTATAGTAACCACACAATCTATCCGCCTATGGACGAGATTTTCTCAACACTTCGCTACACGCCTTATGCTGATGTCAAGGTGGTTATTTTGGGGCAAGACCCCTATATAAACGCTGGTGAGGCACACGGAATGTCCTTTTCTGTTAAACCCGAGGCAAAAACGCCCCCATCCATGCGTAATATTTTTAAGGAATTGCAAGACGATTTGGGTTGTGAAATCCCAAACAACGGCTACTTAATGCCTTGGGCGACGCAAGGGGTGCTACTCTTAAACACAGTACTGACGGTGCGGGCTGGACAGTCCAAATCCCATGCTGGCAGAGGTTGGGAGATTTTCACTGACCATATAATTGCGTCATTAAGTCAGCGGGAGCAACCAATGGTCTTTATGCTATGGGGTAAACTTGCACAATCAAAAGCTGACAAAATTGCCCCCCATCATAAAATTTTAATGGCGACCCACCCAAGTCCATTGGCGGGGGGTAGGTTTTTTGGTTGCAAGCATTTTTCTCAGGCAAACCAGTTTTTAGAAGAACAAGGAGAAACGCCAATAAATTGGCAAATCCCTAATTTATAAAATTATTTACCTGACTTGTCTTTTATGGCTGGCAGTGGTATAATATTAAGATATATAAAATTTTTGGAGGGGATGTCCTATGGCTTGCAAGATAAAAAATAATTTTGGAACGATTAATATTAACAGCGGGGTTGTGGCACGTATTGCGGGGCTTGCAGCTATGGAATGTTATGGTGTTGTTGGCATGGCAGCGAAGTCTGCGAGGGATGGTATTGTGCATCTTTTGCGTATGGACAATTTAACCCGTGGGCTAAAGTTGTCAAACAGGGACGGTAAACTTGTGATTGAGTTGCATATTATTGCAGAATACGGCACAAACATCACTGCCATTTGCGAATCTCTTATGTCAGCAGTAAAATATAAGGTGGAAGAAACCTGCGGGCTTAATGTCGGCTCTATAAATGTTTTTGTAGAGGGGCTGAGAGTGCATGGGTAAGGCAATAATTACCAAGATGGACGGGTCAATGTTTCGTAAGATGGTTATTTGTGGCTCCAACCGTTTGATGGCTCATATGGGACGGATAAATGCCTTGAACGTGTTTCCTGTGCCTGATGGTGATACGGGTACAAATATGTCTTTCACTGCCCTTGCGGCGGCTCGTGAGGTTGAAAAGCTTGATACCGACGACATTTTTGAGGTCGCAAAGGCGGCGGCAAGCGGAGCGTTAAGGGGTGGCAGAGGAAACAGTGGGGTGATTTTTTCTCAGTTTTTCCGTGGTTTTTGCCGTGCTTTGGAGGGCAAGACTTCCGCAAACACCCAAGATGTGGCAGAAGCCTTGAACCAAGCCAACAAAACCGCATACAAAGCCGTTATGCGCCCTCAAGAAGGGACAATGCTAACGGTTTGGCGACATATGGCAGAGATTTCCACAAATATCGCTTATTCTACTGATGATTTAAGTTTGTTTATGCGTGAAATTATGGCGGAAGGATATGCGACACTAAAACGCACCCCTGATATGTTGCCCGTACTTAAACAAGCTGGTGTTGTTGACAGCGGTGGCGAAGGCATAATGGTGTTTTTTGAGGGAATGATGCAGGGTGTGCGTAGCCGAAACCCGCAAATTGTTTCGGAAGGGTCGGACGTTGTGGAAGAAGCACCAGATTTTTCTGCCCTTGCCAGTATAAACCCCGAGGACATAACCTTTGGTTATTGTACTGAATTTTTTATAAACGTGCAGGGTTTTTCGGAAGAAGATGAAGATAAGTTCAAAGAATATTTAGACGGCATGGGTGACAGCATTGCCGTGGTTTGTGATGATGAAATTGTAAAAGTTCATGTACATACAGACCACCCTGGGGTCGTCATGGAACACGCCATGGAAATTGGGCCTTTATCCAGCCTTAAAATTGAAAATATGCGTTTTCAGCATCATGGGGCTGTCAGCTTTTTGGATGCCAAGGAAAATGTGGACTTGTTTGCCCCATCCGCTACCAATGAAAGGCGGGAACTTGGTGTTATTGCCGTGTCGTCAGGCAAAGGCTTCAAAGAGATTTTTGCAGAAATTGGTGTTGACTATATAATTGAGGGTGGGCAGACCATGAACCCCTCTGCCGAAGAAATTGCTAAGGCTGTCGCAAGCGTAAATGCTGAAAATACCATAATTTTACCAAACAACAAAAATATTATTTTAGCGGCACAACAAGCCATACATCTTTGCGAGGACAGCCGTGTGGAGGTGGTGGAATCCAAAACCATCCCCCAAGGCATCGCTGCCATGTTTAACTACCTGCCCGACATTTCCTTTGAAGACAATTTAAGCGAAATGCGTTCGGCTCTAGGCGATGTAGTCACAGGGCAAATAACCATTGCTGTGCGGGATACGGATTTGGATGGACAAACCATAAAAGAAGGCAATTTTATAGGTATTTATGAAGGCAAAATCGTTTGTACCTATGAGGATTTTGACGCAACAGCGGCGAAGCTTGTAGATTTTATGATGGCTATTGGTTATGAGATGTTTACCATCTATGCAGGGGCGGATGCTAATGAGGAGCAAACCCAACAAATTGAAGCCCATATTGCCGAAAATTACCCAGACTGTGAGCTTACAGTGACAAACGGTGGGCAGGCAGTTTACAATTACATCTTTTCAGCAGAATAATATTTGTAAAGCGGGACGACCAAAGGTGGTCGTCCTTTTTTGATTGTTTTATGCTTACGTAAAGAAAATTATTTTTTTATGCTTGACATGGAGTACACTCCATAGGCTATTATTATATATAGAGGTGATTTTGATGGGTTATACCACTAGCCAAGTAGCCAAAAAACTTGGATTGACCAAAGATGGGTTACGCTATTATGAAAAAGAGGGGCTTTTCCCTCCCATATCAAAAAATGAATCTGGGCATCGTGTTTATTCGGAAGATGATGTGGATTGGATTTTTTTAATTCGGTGCTTGCGTGACACGGAAATGCCTATTTCAAAAATAAAGCAATATGTTTCCTTTGCCATTGGTGGTGGAGAAAATTCCATTACCGAAAGACGCAAGATGCTAAAAGAACACGAAGTATTTTTGGTACATAAAGTCAAAATTTATCAAAGTATGCTTGAGCTTATAAAAAAGAAGGTGGAGTTTTTTGATGATACCTTAAACATGGATAACCCAGAAACTGGGCATTGCAAGAATTATGCCGAAGAATGGGAGCAGTTCAAACTATTTATTGGGGGTTTTGAGCGTGAATAAATTTGCACTAATTACGGGTACAACAAGTGGCATCGGAAAAGCCTTGGCGGAAAAATTTGCACAGGAAAAAATAAATTTGATATTGGTTTCAAGGGATATTCAAAAGTTGAACCAACAGGCAGATTTACTATCTAGTAAATATGGTGTAAGTGTCCATGTTATCGAAGCAGACTTGACAAAGTCGGATGCTGCAATTATGGTTTTTAAGAAAGTGAAACAGTTGGGTGCTGAAGTACAGTACCTAGTCAACAACGCAGGTTTTAATGAGTGTGGGCCATTCTTAAAAACAGATTTAACAAAAGAGATTGGTATGATAAAAGTCCATGCAATTTGTACCACAGAGATGATGAAGCTGTTTATTCCAAGCATGGTCAGAAGTGGATATGGGCGTGTGTTAAATTTGGGTTCGACTGGCTCTTATATGCCTGCCCCAAATGATTCTGTATATGCCGCAACCAAAGCATATGTTCTTTCGATGTCAAAAGGTGTGGGTGCAGAATTGAAAGGGACAGGTGTGACAGTGACGACGCTTTGCCCTGGTGCAACTGATACAGAGCTTCCTAAAAAATCAGGATTAGAAAATACGCTATTATTCCGTATGTTTGTAATGGAAGCTAAAACAGTTGCAGAAATAGGATATAAGGCAATGATGCGTGGAAGGGCATCCATCATTGCGGGGGCATATAATAAAACTCTGGTTTTTAGTGCGAAAATTTTACCTGCGTTTATTACGAATCCTATAACAAAAATGATGATGGGATAATAATTGGCGGTTTGGCACCAAACAAAATAGCCACTCCTTTGCGGGTGGCTATTTTGTTTGGTGGGTCTACCTGTATTTATAACTTTTGCTTAAATTGGCTTTTAAGGATTTGCCGTAATATCCACGTCGACGGCGGGACTTACCAAAGCGTAGGAATTTAATCATCAGGATTAGGGCTACAATTGCTAGGACGGCTGATGCCAAGCCTACTATTAGGTTTTCTAGGGTCAGCCAAGTGGGTATGAAATTGTCTTGGTAATAATCCGCAATGGTTGTGGCTATGTCTTGCAGAGGATTGGTGGCAGTTGCGAGGGATTCTAGTGCTTCTGGGGGAAGTCCTATGCCCGCTTGAGAAGTAACCAGCGGAACCTCATCTAAAATTCTTCCATTGTAAGTTATGCTTACCCGCCCCACCTGAAAGCCAGCGTAAACAGGGGCGGTGATGCGGTTTGGCAGGGTCAGCACAATCTGCACATCTTCGGGGTCGACAGTTTGCGGTAGGTAAATCCCTGCATCTCTTTGTGCTACAATCGGCATATAATCAATAACAATTACGCCTTCACGGCTGCGTTGTACCAAGTCAACACCCACGGAAAAATCTGATGCGGTGAAAAATTGGTGTTGGGTAAATTGGTTAAAGCCGTGGTTTAGCATGGTTTGGGTGTCGTTAAATATAATGTCACGCCGTTCTGCCGCCATTACCACGGTGATAAGTCCCACATCTTCCCGTCTTCCATATGACACAAATGTATGCCCTGATGGGGTTGTCCAGCCTGTTTTGCCACCAACAACATCCATTGAAAACTGAGGGTAGTTTGGTCGTATCATTAAGTTTGTGTTGTCTATGAAGCGGGGTTGGGGTTGGTGTTCTGTGGGCGGGATGCGGTATCTGGGGGAAGATATTACACTTAAAAATTCGGGATGGGTTATGGCTTCTGCCATGATGAGGTACATATCGTATAAGGTGGTGTAATGGTCGTCATGGGGCAGTCCGTGGGCGTTGACAAAGTTTGTGTTGACAGCACCCAGCTCATAAGCCCTTTGGGTCATCATTTGGGCAAAGCTTTCCATGTCCCCCGCCACAAACTCAGCAACTGCGTTACTTACATCATTGGCAGATGGTAGCATTATGGCGTAAAGTGCCTGTGAAACCGTCAAAACCTCCCCAGCGTTCATGGCTATATGGCTAGAATTACGAGGAATGGCATAGACCGCTTCTGGCGAATGAAAAACAAGCTCGTCCATTTCTGCACCACTTTCCAAAAGCAAAAGTGCCGTCATAACCTTTGTTGTGCTGGCTGGCAATGCTCTTGCGTGGGGGTCGCCACGATGGTAAAGAATTTGTCCTGTAGCAACGTCTACCATCAGTGCCAAATCGGCTTCCAAAGGCAAAGATATTGGTGGCGGTTGGTTTGTTTCTTGAGGGACTTCATCCGCAAAAACTAATACAGGTACAGCAAAAATCAGAACAACTAATATAATCAAAAACTTTTTTATTTTTTTCATCAGTTTAACCTTTCTTTATTGCTTTGGTTTTGTTATAATAATTAAGAGTATTTGCAAAATTAATCCTAAATAAACCCATAGGAGGAAAATATATGCACGAAGTATCCGTAAACGGTAACATAGGTCAAATTCGCATTGCTGACGAGGTGCTGGCGATTATCTCTGGCACTGCTGCACTTGAGGTAAGCGGGGTTATGTCGGGGTCTGCCCCTGCTCATCAGGGGGAAATGTCTGCTAGATTTGTCCGTCGCAACTTTGCCCGTGGGGTAAAAATTACCCCATTAGAGGATGGAGTAAAAGTAGATATTACTATTATGGTAAAATTTGGACATAAAATACATCAAGTTTCAGAAGAAGTGCAAAAGCGGATTACCACGGCTTTGGAAACCATGGTGGGTATGACTGTTAAGGAAGTGAATGTGAATGTGGCTGGCTTGCGTTTTGAAAAAACACCGCAAAGACCACCCGTGAGAAGATAATGGGAGCATCCAGAAAAACAGACAGAAGGCACGTCCTATGCCTAATTTTTGCAAGGGATTTTCAACCCGAAAGCCCTATGTCCATGGACTATTATGAGAGACTTTTTGCTGGAGAAGTGTTAGGGTCTGGCTTTAGTGAACCCGATTATGTACAGCGGGTGTATGAAGGTGTTTTTGCCAACCTAGAAAAAATTGACCGAATAATTAGCAAAACCGCCGTAGACTGGGATTTGAACCGTATTAACAAAATGGATTTGGCAATAATGCGTCTTGCTATTTTTGAAATCCTGCATGTAAAAGATGTGACTGCTGCCGTTGCCATAAACGAAGCTGTTGATATTTCCAAGGAGTTTTCTGACGAAGATGCTGGTAAGTTCATAAATGGTATCTTGGAAGAAATACGCAAGCGGGTGGTTGCCCAAGCTGAAAAAAAGAAGGCTTCCAATGAAAGTTAAAGCCTACAAGGTCAGCAAAATCGCTGAGTATATGAAAGATTTGTTAGAAGATGATATGCTATTATGCAGTTTGTGGGTAGAGGGGGAAATTTCGGGCTTTACCCGCCATTCCAGTGGTCATCTGTTTTTTGCGTTAAAAGACGATGATGCTACCCTGCGTTGTGCGATTTTCAAAAGTCAGGCGGACGAGTTGCCCTTTGACCCCAACAATGGAGATTTGGTGCGGATTTATGGGCGAATATCTCTCTACAAAAAAAGTGGGGATTTGCGGCTTATTGGCGAGTTCTTAGACCCTGTTGGCGAGGGGAATATTCAACAATCCCTTGAGAAGTTGAAGGAAAAACTGCTGGCAGAAGGTATTTTTGGCAACCAGCGACCAATTCCACGCTATGCCCGCAAAATAGCCATTGTCACATCACCGACAGGGGCGGCAATTGCGGATATGTTAAAGATTATCCGTGGGCGAAACCATTTAACGGAAGTCGTTCTTTTGCCGACGCTTGTGCAGGGCGACCATGCTCCTGCTGATATTGTGCGTTCTATACAGCTTGCAAATGACGAAAGTGGTGCAGATGTGCTGATTGTGGGTCGTGGCGGTGGTTCTACGGAGGATTTGTGGGCGTTTAACTCGGAGATGGTGGCTCGCGCTGTGTATGCTTCTGACATTCCCGTAATTTCAGCCGTTGGGCATGAAACTAACTTTAGCTTATGCGACTTTGCGGCAGATTTGCGTTGTGCCACGCCGACCGAGGCGGCAGAGGTGGCAACGCCCCATTGGGGTCAAATGGCTGGTGGGTTAAAGTTTGCGGTGGACGAGCTTAACCAAGCTCTTGCCAGTAAAATTGAGGGTATGCCAATTCGGTTAGAGCGACGCACAAATGCCCTGCAAGCCTGTATTTCAAGGCGGGTTGACAATGCCAAGCGGGATTTGATGGCAAAGTCCGATATTTTGGACAAGGTTAGCCCTATGGCGGTGCTTAGGCGTGGTTTCGCCTTGGTAACGGATGATGCTGACAATACAATAAAAAAAGGTAACAACCTAGAAACAGGACAAGCCGTAACACTGAAATTTGAGGACTGCGACAGAAACGCAAAGATATTATGACTTATGACTGTCGGCACTTTTCTTTGGGATTGGATTGTACCGTATATCGGACTGGGACGGGCAATGCCCGCCCCTACCGTTATGTGTTGGCATCAATTCGCAGAAGAACACACCGTCGATGAACTCTCCATTGATGAACATACCATCAATGAACACATCATTGGTGAACACGCCATTCGTGGTAGGGGCGGGCATTGCCCGTCCCAGTCCGACAGGTGATACCGTAAAAATATAAAAACACCCTTCGGTCTGAAAGGTGTTTTTTCATATTTTTTGCAAAAAACTATTGACAAAAGCAAAATTATGTCATATACTGGAGACGTAACATCATTCTCTCATTGGGATACTGTAAAGGGTGCTTGCCCGACACTCTCGAAAAGCAAAGGCAAGCACCTACACACAGTCCCAAAAGAGACCTAAGGGATATTATATCCTACCTTAGGTCTTATTGTCAAGCAGTTTTGACAACAAGGATATAGGAAAGGAGAGATGCCCCTATGGAAAACAAAAAGAAGTTTCTAAAAGAAAGAGTTATCGACGAATTAAACAGAATTGTAATCCCTGCCGAAGCCAGAGACCTTTTGTGCTTAGAAAAAGGCACAAAAGTCAATGTGTACGTTGAAGCCGACAAAATCATCATCGAAAGAATTGGAGAACCATGCCCGTCTTGTGGGCGTTAATGTAAAAAGGCGACCAATGGTCGCCCTTTTTTAATAATTCTTGACGTGGTTTTAGGTAGGGTGTATAATTGGGTGAGGGGGTGCGTTATGAACGATTTTGATTTTGAGGGTGGTTTACGCCGTTTGGATGAGATTACCCAGCAAATTGAGGGGGGCGACACGCCACTGGCACAGTCGCTGGAGTTGTATAAGGAAGGTATAGCCGTTGCGACCGATTGTGCCGCAGTCTTAAATGGGATTGAAGCAGAAATAATGATTTTACAGCAGGGGGAAGGTGGCATAGTTCTCGCACCCTTCAAAGGTGACTAAGGTGGATTTTAATACAGAACTAATAAAAAGAATGGAAAATATTGATGATGCGTTGGATGTTTATATGGTTGCTTTGAGGGATGTTGTGCAAGGTGATTTGTATGAAGTCATGACATACAGCGTGTTTTCTGGTGGTAAGCGTTTGCGCTCGGTTATCTTGATGGAGGTTTTTCAGATGCTGGGGGGCGAGGATAACAGTGCCTTGCCTTTTGCTTGTGCTTTGGAGTTGATACATACATATTCCCTTATCCATGATGATTTGCCCGCTATGGACAATGATGATATGCGACGGGGCAAGCCCACCAGCCACAAAGTTTTTGGTGAGGGAATGGCAATTTTGGCAGGGGATGCCCTGCTTAATTATGCTTATGAGCTTATGTCGGATTTTTGTGCTGTAATCGAAGGTAAATATTATTTGAAAGCCATGAATAAAATTGCTAAATATGCGGGTTCTAAGGGTATGGTGGGTGGACAGTCGCTTGACATTAAGCTTGCGGGGCAAGATGTCAGCAGGGAACAGTTGGAATTTATTTACACAAACAAAACGGCAAAGCTTTTTATGGCGGCGTTTGAGGTAGGTGCGCTGTGTGCAGACGCTGACCCTGATGTTGTAAATAAAGTAAAGCAAATTGGACTTGATTTAGGCTTTGCTTTCCAAGCACTTGACGATATTGACGACAAAGACCCCAATGCTGGGCGTATTTCGCCCCCAGACATGACAGATCATATCAACTGGATTAAAAATCATCCAAAGGGTTTGTTTTTGGCTGATTTGATTGAGAGGATAGTCACAAAATGAGGTATTTAGATAAAATAAACTGCCCTGCTGACTTGAAGGGGCTTCGTATACCGCAAATGAACGCCTTGGCGGGGGAAATGCGGGATTTTTTGGTGCAGTCGGTATCGAAAACAGGGGGGCATTTGGCATCGAATTTAGGGGTTGTTGATATTGCCATTGCTTTGCATTATTGCCTAAATTCCCCTGTAGATAAGATTGTTTGGGATGTGGGGCATCAATGTTATCCCCACAAAATTTTGACTGGTAGACGTGATAGGTTTGATACTTTGCGTCAGTTTGGCGGGTTGTCGGGCTTTATAAAGTCCAGTGAAAGTGAACATGATGCCTTTGATGTTGGTCACAGTTCTACGTCGCTTTCCGTTGCACATGGTATGGCTGTGGCAAGGGATTTGTTGGGTCAAAACCATAGGGTTGCGGCGGTTATAGGGGATGGTGCAATTACCAGCGGACTGGCTTTGGAGGCAATGAACAACATCGGGCGAAGCAATTCCGACCTTTTGGTGGTTTTGAACGACAATAATATGTCAATTTCTGAAAATGTGGGGGCTTTGTCCAGTTATTTGGGAGGAATTCGCACCTCTCCTTCGTATATTGGTGCAAAGCAAGGGGTTCAAAGCTTTTTGGATAGTGTGCCAACCATTGGAAAAGTTACAGAAAGCTTTTTGGTTAAAACCAAAACCCGCTTGAAGTATTTGATGCAGGCTGGGGTTTTGTTTGAGGAGTTGGGCTTTAAGTATTATGGTCCAATTGATGGACATAATTTGGCACAGATAATTGAGGTTTTGCAGAATATTGGGCAAGTCAAAGGTCCTGTTTTGCTTCATGTTGTGACTAAAAAGGGAAAGGGCTACGCCCCCGCAGAGCGGGAGAGTCATAAATTTCATGGTGTTGAACCGTTTCACGTGAAAACTGGCAAGCCTATTAACACAGATAAAAAAACTACGTTTACAGATGTTTTTGGTAAAAAAATGGTTGAAATTGGTGAGCGAGATGAGCGAGTGGTCGCCATAACCGCTGCGATGCCTACAGGCACTGGGCTTTCGGGCTTTGCAAAAGAATTTCCTAAGAGGTTTTTTGATGTTGCAATTGCGGAAAGCCACGCCGTTACATTTGCTGCTGCAATGGCGAAAAGTGGCTTGCGACCTGTGGTCGCCATATATTCCACATTTTTACAGCGTGCCTATGACCAAATAATACATGATGTTTGTTTGCAAAATTTGCCTGTCATTTTCGCTTTGGACAGGGCTGGCGTTGTGCCTGGGGATGGGGAAACCCATCAAGGGATTTTTGATATTTCCTATCTGTCGCATATGCCTAATATGACTGTGCTTGCTCCCCGCAATGGTGCGGAATTGTCGGAAATGTTGGACTTCGCTTTGGGGCTTGGCACGCCCGTTGCCATTCGATACCCCAAGGAAGTTGATTCTAATGTATATTCAGACACACTCGCCCTTACTGAGCTTGGTAAATGGGAAATTTTAGAGCAAGGGGCAGATTTGGCAATTTTAGCTCTAGGCTCTATGGTTGATAAAGGGCAAGAGGTGGTAGAAATACTGAAAAAACACGGAATTTCCGCTACGTTGATTAACCCACGCTTTGCTAATCGCTTTGACATTGAGATGCTAGCTAGCCTATCAGATTACAAGCATATTTTTACTATGGAGGAGAATGTATTAAGCGGGGGCTTTGGACAGGGCTTGGCATCTGCCCTTGCTTGTTCAGGTATAATCACCCCCAAAATCCACCATTTTACAATTACCAACGACTTCCCGCCCCAAGGTACACGTCAGGAAATTTTTGGCTTACTTGGCTTAGATGCTGAAAGTATAGTCAGAAGAATACAGGAAATTTGCAATGAGTAAGCGATTGGATGTAATTGTCTGTGGGCTTCTGGGCGTGTCAAGGGAATATGCAAAGGAGCTGATACAAGCGGGCAAGGTTGCTGTGGATGGTGGTATCGTAACCAAATCGGGGGTAAAATTGCCCGAAAATGTTTCAATTTATGTGGATGGTGGCACCCCTAAATTTGTGTCACGTGGTGGATTTAAGCTGGAAAAAGCAATTGATACCTTCGGGATAGATTTACGTGGGCTTAATTGTTTGGACATAGGGGCGGCAACTGGCGGTTTCACGGACTGCATGTTACAAAACGGTGCAAATGTGGTGCTTGCGGTAGAAAATGGGCATGGACAGATGGCGGAAAAGCTTTTGGCAGACCCACGTGTTATCTGTCGTGAAGGTCTAGACATTCGAGATTTGACAGCCGACGATATGCCCTTTATACCGCAGTTTATAGCCGTTGACCTGTCGTTTATATCCATAACACTGGTGTTGCCGAAAATCGCCGAATTTCTAGCTCAAGGCAAAGACGCAGTTTTGCTGATAAAACCACAATTCGAGGTAGGGCGGAGCAAGGTAGGCAAAAACGGTGTCGTAAAAAACCCAAAAGACCATATCACTACGTTGAAAAGCGTTTGTGAAGTCGCCAAAAGTCACGGACTTGTCCCTGTGGGTTTGGACTTTTCGCCAATTAAAGGACAAAACGGAAATATAGAATATCTTATGCAAGTCACAAATAAACGCCCCAATGATGTGTATCACGTCGGAATTGAAGCGGTGGTTGACACCTCATTTAAGGAGTTGGTGTAATGGGAATGGTAGGTATTTACTTACGTACAAGTGATGAAAACATAACTAAATTACATAATGGAACACTAAGCATTGCCGACCTTGTTTTGGATGACGATGGCGAATATATCGAAGATGAAACCTTAATGGATATTGACAAGGCGTGGCACATGCTACATTTTGTGCTGACGGGGCAGACGTCAGTAGATAGCTCCGATGATAACCCGCTTTCTAAGGTGGCTATGGGTGGTGACAACATTCGCAAAGGCGAGGATTGCGATGGGTGGCAATTCGGCAGGTCTATCACAAGTCAGCAAGTTGTTGCCACGTGTGAGGTGTTGAAGGGCGTGAAAAAGAGTTGGATTGCCGATAATTTTAATCTTTCGGATATGCTTGAAAATGAAGTTTATCCAGTTCAAGACCACCACAACAAAGAAGAAATGTTGGAATATCTTCTTGAGTATTTTGATGATGTTGTTGACTTTTTTAATGAAGCCAAGGACGAAAACCAAGCCATTGTATTTTTTGTGGCTTGATAGGAGGAATTATTATGAAATATACAGAAACTAACAAGCGGGCGTGGGAAAACGCTTTTGACAACCGTAAAGAGGGTTTTGGTGATGAAAACCACACAAGGTTAAACACAGAGCATCTGCCTTTCTTTTGTGACGAGATGAAAACGGAGCTGAAGAAGTTGGACTTTGGAAGTGGTGCGGTTGCGCAATTTTGCTGTAATAACGGACGAGAACTACTTTCCATAATGGGACTTAATGGTGTAGAGCGTGGTGTCGGCTTTGACATTGCGGAAAACATTATACAGCAGGCACGTGAAACTGCCGAAAAGGCAGGCATTAAAAATTGTGAGTTTCTGGCTTGCAACATCTTGGAAATACCAGACAAATACCACGGGCAGTTTGATGTGGTAATGCTGACAATTGGTGCAATCTGCTGGTTTAAGGACTTGACAGAGTTATTTGGAGTGGTTTCTAAATGCCTAAAGCCGAGCGGCAAGGTTATTATGCACGAAATCCATCCATTCGAGTTTATGTTGCCCTACCCAGACGAAGATGGTTTTGACCCGAACAGTCCAAATAAAATAACCCATTCCTATTTCCGCAACGACCCTTGGATTACCGACACCATGACCTATATGTCAGAGGGAGAAAAGACAAGTGCATTTACTAGCTTTTCCCATACAATGGGTAGCATTGTAAATGCCTTAGTCGCAAATGATTTGTTAGTAACCCTCCTAAACGAGTACGAACATAGTGTTTCGGGTAATACGGACGTATATGACGGTAAAGGTATACCCCTATCATATATTTTAGTGGCGGAGAAAAAGTGATGAAAATAAGCTTTTACACCAATTTAGAAAAAGATACTGACCAGACCGTTACCCATCATCTGGCGGATTTTGTGCGTACTTTTGGGCATGAAGTGGTGGAGCTTGGCAAGCCAGCAGATGCTACAATTGTGCTTGGTGGGGATGGCACAATGCTTGCCGCCGCCCGACAAGTTGCTAAGTTTGGCACACCCCTTTTGGGCATAAACCTTGGCAATGTTGGCTATTTAACCGATGTGGAGGGTGTGCAAGCAGAAGATGCAGTTAAACGTCTGCTGTCGGGTGATTATCGTGTTGAAAGGCGAATGATGCTGGAAGCTAAAATTTCTTCGTCAGATGCAACCCTGCTGGCATTAAATGACATTACGGTACACCGTGGGCAAAACCCAAGGCTTGTTCATTGTCACATCGACCTTAACGGTGAATATATGGACGATTTTCGTGCGGATGGGGTGGTAATTGCAACGCCAACGGGGTCAACGGCTTACAGTTTGTCGGCAGGCGGTCCGTTGTTAAAGCCAGATGCCCAAATGATTGCAATAACACCAATTTGCCCCCACTCCCTAAGCGGAAGACCTGCCGTTGTGTCCCATGAGGATGTTATCACCATAAAATTAGAAAATTCGCCTGATTTAATGATTGCTTATGACGGTGAATATATCCTAAAATCTAAGCAAGAGTTTATTGAAATTACGGTACAAGCCAGCAAGCACACCGCCAACATTATACGCACTTGCAATTTAAGCTTTTATGAAATATTTCGTAAGAAAATGACTTAGGGGGCTATAAAATGTCAATAAAGCTAGGATTTATTGGGGCTGGCAACATGGCAAGTGCCATTATTGGCGGGGCTTACGCCAGCGGAAAATTCTTGGGCGAAAACATTTTTGTTTCAAATAAAAGCAAAGAGAAATTAGAAAAATTAGCGACAGAATACAAAATCTGCCCTTCTGACAATGTTTCTGTTGCAGAAGTGGCTGATGTGATTTTTTTGTGCGTTAAACCCAATACATATGACGAGGTAATTGCTGAAATTAGTGAAGTTGTCACCGCTGACAAAATCGTTGTGGCAATTGCGGCGGGTAAAACGCTGGAATATCTTCATGGGGCATTTGGTGGCGTGCCAAAAATTGTGCGAGCCATGCCCAACACCCCAAGCCTTGTAGGCAAGGGCATGACGGCAGTTTGCCCTGCCAAAAATGTACCAAAAGAAGATGCCAACTTGGTACTGGACATTTTTAGTAGCATCGGAAAGGCGGAATTTTTACCAGAAGCCCTTTTTGATGCTTTTACAGGGGTGGCAGGTTCATCCCCAGCTTATATTTTTATGTTTATTGAAGCAATGGCGGATGCGGGCGTTGCCCATGGCTTGCCAAGAGATTTGGCAATGCGTTTTTCAGCACAAGCCGTGCTAGGGGCAGCACAAATGGTAATATCTACAGGCACCCACCCTAGTGCATTAAAAGATGCGGTTTGCTCCCCAGGAGGGGCAACCATCTCCGCCGTTGCCAAACTGGAGCAAGAAGGGTTACGCAATGCAGTAATACAAGGTGTTACTGCCTGTGTAGAAAAATCCATCAAGATGTCGCAGGACAGGACTTAATTCAACCGCTCGTTATCTGCTCTCCTAATCTTCAGAGAATCAATAAATTCTTCCACTAAAACCTTTTCATCTGGGGTTATGCCCTCTGGAAGAATAATAAATTTTTCTTTGCAATAATACGGGACTTCGTCGTCAATAATACCTAAAAGATAATCTAAGGACACCCCGAAATACTTTGCGATTTCCACCTTGTTTTTGTCTTTTGGGTCGCTTCTGTTTGTTTCGTATAGAGATACGATTGACTCGCTCACCCCAAGTATGTTTCCAAGCTCTTTTTGCTTAGTTCCTTTTTTCGTCCGCAATAGTTTTAATCTTTCGCCAATCATAATTTCACCTCATCGTCATATTTTGTAACATTAAATTCTAGAGTACCACGCTCTGCACCGTTCACAATTATTGTGATTGAATGTAAACCAGCATAATGCTTGCGTGTGCTTAAATCCTTAAAAGACTGGGTTTTGTTATAGGTTTTGCTCTGGTTTTTCTTCATGGAAATTTCTGATATTTGGAAGATTTTACGACTGTTTTTGCCATTCGCCTTTACAAAGTCGATGCCAAATTCTAGCCTAACTTTTGTATCTTTTTTGGTATGTACGTTGAAAGAGAAGCCGAGACTTTCACCAATGGCAACCTCACCCGCTGATAGCACAAAATCCGTCACATCAACCGCATTTGCATCATGGAAGCCAAAAAGCTCCATAACGGCAGGGTGTCCCCGTTTTAGCAGGGTACGGCAGGCGTGTTTTACCAACCAATCGGTGTCTGGGTTATCTCCATGCCATTTTTTAGCGATTTCCGCCACCAAGCCGGGGTGTGTTTTGGCGATGTCGTTTAGGTTGTTTGCCACGCTTCTGCGTACGTATAGGCTGGGGTCGTTTTTAAGTTTTTCTAAAATGGGTAACACGGGGGCTGGGTCTTTTTTGAATTTTGGCAATGCCTGCGCCCAAGGCAGGGCGGGGCGACAACCCTCGCTTGCCAACCGCCTAAGATGCTCACAATCATCCCCTGCCCAGGCTGTCATTTGTGCCATCATACGCTCCTCATGGTTGATAATGAAGGGGCGGACGGCAAATTCTGCTGAAGCATAAGGGGTGTAGCGGGCAAGTGCTGCCATGGACAAATCCCAAAATTCTTCCCCCTGACCGTAAACTTCTACAAAGTCAGGGAAAAACATAACACCACCTTCCGACCAACCACCGTCGGATTTATAATTGGATAAGGTAGCATCAATCACAGCCAAAGCTTCGGGGTATTTCTGTGGCAAAAATTTGCCCAAGTTTAGGGTGATGTGTCGCATCCTCTCCTTAAATTCCAGCCCATCCCATGTGTGGTCTAGGACGGCATTTAGAAAATCCTCAGCCTTAAATGCAGGATAAACCCCGTTTATATTCTGTGCAAGCCTACTCAAGTACTCTCTATTGTAAAAATCCTTTATTGCGTCTGCCACGGAAATCACCTCTATTCATAATGTGTTTGGTAGGGGCGACCATTGGTCGTCCTATGTCTGCTGGCATTAATCTTTGGGGTTGAACGGTATCGTTCATCGAACTGGGACGGGCAATGCCCGCCCCTACCAGTTTGTGTGGGCTTGTCTTAACTTTCTATTTATTTTCTTATTATAACCTACATCACAACCTGCGTCAATGCCCTGTTATTTTGTTAATTGTTGGTATAGTTGCATTAGGGCGGCGACGGTTTCTGGCTCTGTTTGGGTCTTGGGGAAGTTGTATAGTTTCATAACGGCGTTGTCTAGGGCTTTGTGGGCTTTTAGTAGGTCTGGGGGCATGGTTAGGGGGTCGTATAGGTCTGCCAGTGTGGATGTGGGGTGGTTTGCCCTTGCGTCCAGTGCGTTCTGGGCTAGTTTTGTTATTTCTGCTTGCCCAGCTTCGTTTGTGTCGGGCCAAGGGAAGTTATTGTACACGATGGTATTGGAGTAGCGGTAGTCGCCTTTTAGCCTGCCACATACTGCCCTCATCCATGCCATGTGGACACTGCTTGTCAATATCCCGAAGTGATATAAGGTAGCATTAGGAATAGTGAATACTGCATAACTAACTATAACGTCGGGTGACATGAAACCTATTGGTACGTATTCCCTTTTTTCTGAGGAAACGACGGGCATCAAGATATAATCGCTTTCTGGTTGATGAATAACAGAGAACCTGGTGGGTGTGTCTGCCGTTTTTCTAGTTGCCTCACGTTTAGAAGCGAGCCTAAATTCTTTTACAGCTTCAACTCTTTGCATAACCAACGGCATTTTACGTAAGTCATTAGGCGATACATCTAATAACCATAAGCAATAACGAGTTTTCTTATTGATGAACTCCTCTGACCCAACATAATGCCTGATATATTTTTCTGCCAAAGGTTCCTTTGTAATGAACTCATCGTATTCGCTTGCTTCTATAATCAAATTCGCATCATCATACATCTCGTTGCCCTTTTTCATCTTCGGAACATTAGACAAAGGTTTAGACCGCTTTTCGATGAATACATTGGGGGCTTTCAGTAAGTATGGGTTAATATTTGGTTCTGTCTTGTGATAGCTAAAACCGATAATCACGCAGTATACCGCCGCTTTGCCTTTTGCTTCGTTGTTCCAAATAAAGCTTGGCACGCCAAAATTGATAAAAATACCCTGCTCCATAAGTGGCTTCCATAGTGTTGAGGGGTGTTCGCCTTGAACTATAGAATTGGTCGATACAAAAGCGGTTTTAACACTTGTGTTCTTCATATATTGGGATGCTTTTATGTACCATGCACAGACATAGTCCAAATTCTTTGTCTTAGGCGATAAGATTTGCATATCTTCTTTTTGCGAAGCTGTTTGCATTTTGTAGCCCAGAAATGGCGGATTGCCCAATATATATATCATTTGGAAGGACATCAGTCCAATCCATACGCAGGGCGTTGCCCTCTACAATCGTGGCACTATGCTTCAACGGCAAACGGGTATAAGGTATACCAAGCTCCACCCCAGCCCTGCGGTTCATCTGGTGTTCTGTCAGCCACATACCCACCTGTGCCACTTGGCAGGGGAATTTTTCAATTTCTATGCCGTAAAATTGCTGTATATCAACTTTAATGGTGTCGCCAAGGGAAACGTCGGCCCCCCACAATGCGGGACTGGACATACTGCTCCTTACCGCCCAAAGCTTTGATGACGGTCAGCTCTAACATCCTAAGCTCACGGTAAGCAATGATGAGAAAGTTGCCACAACCGCAGGCAGGGTCTATAATCTTTAGGTTATTGATACAATTCCAAGAGGCGGTTTTCGCCTTCCGTCTGCTTGCGAGGGTGGCGAAAACCGCTGAATATAAGGGCTTTCTATGGTTATGGGTTTGCCGTGAGAGCCTTTTTGCTTGACTGGATTTTTCGGTTGGCGAGGTTGCCCGCCGTGTTTCAACTGCTGCTGTCATGGTTTTTGCACACCCCCTAACGGTGATTTTATGAAAACTTAAAAGGTATATGAAAACTTACAGGGTATAGGAAAACTTAAAGGGTTCAAAATCTGTCCGCAAACCAGCCGCACCAATCGCTGGCATCCAAGTCATCCTCGGCGTTCATATAATCCGCTACTGCCGCTTTCATCTCTTCGTATTTATTAACGGCTTCAACGCGGTCGGAGGCAAAGGCTGTATGGAACATAAGTCCATAGATACCACAGGCGATGCCAAAAGGTGTGCTTCCACCCCTCTCCAAGGTGATACGCGCCTTGCTTGAATATTCTTCATCATTGACGATTGTGCCACCGTCCAACCCTGCGGTGTCTACAGTTTTGCCGTTGTCGTATGGCTCCCAAGTTTCCATTTTGTCAGTCCTCCGAGGTGTCACGCTGTCTATATCTTTAAGCCGTTTAAGCCAAGGGGTCAAGCTGCCATCATTCAAAAAGCCAAGAAACGCACCATCGCAAAATCGCTCTGCACGAATCGCATCCATAATAAGCGCAAGAACGCACTGTTCATCCAGCTTGCCCAAGTCTGCGGCGCGCATTTCATCCGCACCCCATGCCAATCCATTCCTTTTAAGAATCTCGCTGTAGTTGGTCAGTTCGTATTCAGGGTGGGTTTTCGAGAAGCGGTAAAATTCATCCATAAATGAGTTAGCCAAATCGCTAAAATTTACATATGGCATCTGGAATGGACGCTCTGGAGAGCCATCATTCTCACGGTCGATTACCCATTCTCCCAACGAATCGGCAACGCTTATCTTGCCGATGTAGTCCGTCAGCACTTTGAAACGGTCTTTACTCTGTGCCATTGGCAACCCCCAGTAATCTTAATCATCCCATCCTCGGTGTTCAGTTAAAATCTCATCAAACCCGCCGTGGCTATCAGGTGTTGAGCCGTCATCTTTGTACGGCACCCTCGGGTCTGCGCCACGTTTATAGAACTTACAGGACTTGGGGCCATAACAAAAACTTTCAAACCGCCATTTTTGCCTAACGCCCCAGTCAAATTCAATCGTTACATTTGCCATGGTTGCCCATTTGCACTTGAAACACTTTCCTTTCCAGCAAGCTTTACTTAATACACGACCACCACGCTCATCGTATATTTCCATGCTGGGCAACTCTCCAAGCCATGGAAGGGGATTGCTTTCGTCAACTGGCTCATTGTTAGGTTTGGTGCGTTTCAATGCCCCAGCACGATAATAATCTGCATATTCCCACTGCGGGTATTTCTTTGTCCAGCCTGTGCCGCTTGCCTCGTCACCAATGCAGAAGCCCACGGATTGTTGTTGCTTTTCAGATATTGCAACGGAAAACTGACCAGCCTCGCCATTCGCAGTGCCTTCAAGAAATATATTGTAGCCGATATGTGAATGTGTGCGGTTATCGCAACGATACCGCCACACGTTGGTGCGTGGCTGGATAGAAATAATCGTTCCGCTCCATTTGACCTTTTCCATTTGGCAGTCCTCCGCAATCAGCTATCACTTAAATATTTCTTGTATTGTAGCAGTTAACCTTTCTTTAATCGGCTCTATGTCATCCTCAAAAATAAACGGCAGGCGAATAATATGAACCCTGAGTTTATATGATTCATTTTCCATTTTGAAATCTACATGCATTTCTATAGCGGAGTCCGCATCTTCTTCCAGTCGAAACATCGGATATAGCAAGTATATATCTCGAACATTACGCTTAATCGCATATGTGAACATTTGGTATAAATCGGGCTGATTAGCTTCTGCTCTTATACTCAAGACAGCATCTTTATTCCCTTTTATTCTGCTAATTTCTTTGTACTTCGTGTCGAGAATAAATAGCCCTTTTTCTGCGTGTTCAACAAGAATATCATGTCGCATTGTAAACGCTTTGCCATGTGACTGCCCTTCAATAACAATATCTTCTACAAGCGAAATTTCACTGGCTTGCAGCTTTACCCTCGCTTTATCAGAAAGAACGTTCTGCATAAACCCACCAATAAACCCCTCAAAAAGAAAACTTGTAGGGAACAAAAAGCAAAACGAATCACTATTATTTACATCGTATGAAGATGTCTTATTAAGCAGAAACATCTTGCTCATGCTCAAAATTATTCTATAATTCCCATGAAGGCGGCTTAACCTAACTGTATCACAATCAGAGGGCTTGCTTCTCACATCAGCTACATCATTTAACTTTATGAGAATGTGGCGAAGTAGCTTTTGATTTTGTTTGCTAACATCGTTCATTAACAGTTTACATGTATATTTAATAATACGATTCAAGCGATTGTCGAGTTCGAAGCTAGAATAAGTACACAAAAATTTATCTGCTGCACCGCTTGAAATCTTATTGCATACATAATCTTGCAGGTCAAACTTTCCCTTTATTATCCCACTTTCCTCAGTTACATCTTCATACTGATAGAAAAGACCACGGTCGAGGGCGTTCTTTACATATCGGATGTACAGAGCAATAAACAAATCCCTTAAATCATTAGAGTCATCAAGTTCACTTTTTATACTGATATATGGGTAATCAAATTTAGTACAGTAATCAATCCACTGCACTAAATTTTTCATCAATTGCGCCAATGTTAGGTCTTGAGTTTCATGGTCATCCTTTTCAGTCTTAAACATTTTAGGGAAGATATTTAATTGCTTCCCCTTAAAAACAATCGTACCAACATAACGACCAGTCCTTATACCTCTTTGACCTGTAAACGACAAGAACTGCTGGCGACTCGTTATTCCACCATCATCGTAAAAAGCAGACCGCTGTTCCCAATTTAACTGTAAAAATTGCTGCAATTCATCTAGGTCTGCTTGTGACTGCCATTCTAAAGGGAGAAGATTGTTTCGCAATGGTGTTTCTTCAAAGCGGTTTAGCATAAACTCAGTCCTTCTTTGTAATTCGTATTCTCCCGACACTTTCGCTTTCGATTTTATATTCAAGTGTATCCAACACCTTGCTAACGATTGCCTTCACTTTCTTACTGTTGTCAAAGAAGTATTCGTATAACAGCGGTATGATGTTTCGGTTCATAATATTAACAAGGTCTGCTTCGGTTTTGGAAATGAAGTAAGCGTGACCAACCAGCAAATCCGTACTGTCTAACTCTTCAAACAACTCTTTATTCAATATGGTTAAGACTTGTTTCAGAATAGGGTCTGCCACAAGTGTTGAATTTGGGGCAACTTCCAAGAAGTCAAACCGCCTCCGCAGAGCAGTGTCAATTAACGATATTGATTTGTCAGCAGAGTTCATAGTTCCCACAATATAAAGATTATTTGGTATGGCGAACAAATCACCTGACGGCAAAGTGACGCTCATTTCATCTGATTCTCCCCAACGCTTGTCAGTTTCTATAAGCGTAATCAACTCGCCGAACACTTTTGAAATGTTGGCACGGTTAATTTCGTCAATAATGAATACATAGTTGTTTTCACTATCGTACATCGCCTTATCAACAATTTGCTTGAAGATGCCGTCTACATTAGCAAAAGTCATCGCTCCAGAATTTGTAACAGGTCGCAGACCTTGGATAAAATCCTCATAACCATAGCTTTGATGGAATGTTGTAAAAATTATCCGACCTTCCTTAATTTTTTCCTTATAAGCTGTTACAAGCGCTTTACGTTCTTCTGCATTAAGCGGAACAGCACTTAAATCGGTATCATTAATAACTCCCATCGCATATTCAGTCGTTGAGTAGGTTTTGCCCGTTCCGGGCGCACCATATATTATGACATTCATTGCATATCTCTTAGATTGCCGTGGTGACCTTAATGGTAAATATTTTTTTGTTTTTTTATCGTTGTGGGATACCGAAGCATTGTCTAATTGAGTCGGCAATCCCAATACGTTATGGTATTTGTTGTATAGATACAGTAAATTTTCTGGCTTCTTTATTTCTACACAAGTAGTCCTCAACCCTTCCGATGTCGGCAACCTATCAGAACTGTTAAACGCAGCTTTCCAAGTTCCTTTTTTGCAATGCGCCATAACCTCATTGGCATCAAAATAATAAGGAGTTAGACTATCAACAAAGCCAAGCAAGGTATCGCCGTCAGATACGACAAAAACATCATCTGCTTTTGTTTCGTAGAATGTTTTTATTTCACCTGCTTTGTGTGAGGCTGTTCTGGCGTCGCTCTGATAATATAACTCGGTCATTTTATTAGTTAGTTTTGTCTTATCAATCGCTTTATCCTTCAAGTAATTTATGAGGTCACCCGTATCATTCCAGCCGACCGCTACTATCCTGCGTACACGCCAATCATCTGCATAATTCCCCGCATCATTTGACGAACCCAATCTAAAAAAGTGCCTTATACGTCCAAAGATTTTGTAGCAAACTTCTTGAAAATATTGCGCAGATAATCCACTAGCTTTTTTCACAAGAGCAAGTTGACCGTTTGCCACGTAATATTCAGACTTCGGCTCAATACCAAGACCATAAAGAAAATGCTTCACCCAATCTGTTGAATACCAACCGACAAGTTTTTCTGTAAAAAACATATAGTAGTATTTTTGAACCCATGCGTAAGAAGCATATTGCCCTAACTCAGCAATAAGGTCATTGGCTAACTGCTCATAATCCTCTATGTCATTTAATGTAGCAGTGTCGATTATTTCATAACCTTTGATTAAGTAATCTCGTATGTTTTTTCCCAAGTCAAGAGCATCTTTATCTGTAAGGACAGTGGGATTATTTGGAGAGCCGGTTACCCATCGGCTATCCTGTTGCCGTTGAAACAGTCCGAATTTATATGAAGACCCCCCAGCGATACTACCAAAATAATCGCGCAGTTTTGGATTAAACTCCAAATGATAACAAAGGCTTGAGTTAGTTCCTGCTACCGTCAAAAAGAGTGTGCCAAGCAACTCATCATCGGAAAGAACTGACATTTTTGCAGGCGAAAACTGTTCTTGAAATTCTTTGCGCGCCTGCTCAACGTTTTCTTCAGAAACATTGTAATTTACCGAGTTTGCACTCACATACTCTGTTAACAAGTGAGCTGCATTTTCATAAATGTTCATACTGTCCATAAAAATATCCTCAGATTTTTGAGATGGCCAACCCGTTTTAATAATAAGGTCGAGGCCGTTGTCAAAATCACCGTAATAGTCAAACCACTCGCGCTTAAAGTCACTGTTATTATCAAAAATCCAAAAAGAGGATTGTTCGCTCAAATCTTCACAAACTCTTTGAATTGCATCTGACTTTTTCACAGAGAAAGTAGACAGCGATAGATTATTGGCATCTGCACTAAGTGTAAACAACGATGTCTGCTTGAAAATTTTAAACCAGTCTTGTGCATTGCGCCTTGCTCGTGTCAACGATGATAACGTCAACTCACCGTTCCTTGCTTTTAGCAGGGATTCCACGCACAAAGATACATCGGAGTGGTTCGTACAGCGGATGACATGATTTTGCATTTCATCAAGAGACAATACCGCTGACTCGCCGTTTTTCCATAAGCTACTTAGAACAAGCCAAACAATAACAGCTGGACGAACAAGAATTCGGTTGTGGGATTGCATCTCAGTAAATGACGAAAAATTGAAGTCTGTGCCATAACTGCCTTTAAGTGATGGACTTAACTGAGACTTATGTCCATTTGGGTATTGATATCTCATAATTTGTAAAGTTATGAGTTCTTCGTAGTTTAGTCGTTTATTTAAGTACGCCATTGCCACGGGTGTTAACTTAATTTCTTTGATTAGCCGTGTTGAGTAGATTAACCCAAACTCACTCAGCATTTGTTGGTAATCTCTCCACGCATCAATTTGATTGCTGTCTGCACGAATATTTTGCGTTAAAATTTTTTGACTTGTCAAATAACTATTGATTATTGCGGCATCTGCCTTTTGCCCACGGCATTGTAAACACGCATTAAGAAGACCGTTCAAGGAGTCCTCATTAAGAACGCCTGCGTGTTGTGTTATAGGCCACGATAAACCTTCATATGGGAGTTCTGGATACATTGTTATTGCGCCTCCAATACTTTTCGCACATTTGACAAAACTTCATACGCCATCAAGGGAGGCACTGCATTCCCTACTTGCCTGTATTGTGCTGTTCCTGTGCCGCAAAATTCGTACCAATCCGGGAAACTCTGCAACCTTGCCGCTTCTCGGACAGTTAATGCCCGTGGCTCATCTGGATGAATGTGAGGCCGCCCACCTCCAACTGATGAACCAACAAGAACTGTGCCTGCTGGTTGGTCTGGTCTAAGCCTGTCCGAATAAGAACCTTTGTCGCGCCCTCCTTGAGGAACTTCTGAAAAACGCTTTTTCACTTTTTCTGTATGCACTCGTATCACATGGTTTGGCAAGCCGTCAACGAACTCCATAGCCATTTGGCTTGGAACTTTATCGGGCAAGTCTTCTGCGAAATCTCCAGACGGCTCATAAGGAAAAGTGAAATCTGTATTGTGAACATCGGGTCTAAAGCCGACTATGAACAGCCGTTCCCTATATTGTGGCACACCGAAGTTAACAGCATTTAACGCACTGTTATAAATAACATATCCTGTTATTTCGTGAAGGTGGGTAAGAAGATTGTTAAAATCATCGCCCTTGTTAACAGTCATCAGACCAGAAACATTTTCAAAAATAAAAGCCTTCGGTCTAAGTTCTGCTAAAAGTTCAAAGTATTTTATTGTTAATTTCCCACGCGGGTCATTCAATGACTGGCGCTTACCCATTATACTGAACGATTGACAAGGCGGCCCCGCAATTATCAAGTCAATATCTCCGTTAATGCCAGACAACTCTCTAATTAAAGATGGTGTTAATTCCATCACATCATCATTGTAGACATTAACGTGCGGTAAATTATGCTTTATTGTTTGCGTATAGGCTGGCGAAATATCGCTAACGAGAAGTGACTTGAATCCCGCAAAATGCGCACCCAAATCAAGACCGCCACCACCACTAAACAAACTTATACAATTTAATTCATACTCATCTGCTGGCTTAAATGAGTTTAAACGCTTTAAGTAACTGTTATCTTGTGAGAGGTACATTGCGATAACCTCATTTCATGATTTTTTGTTTTGCTATGCTGTCAATCTCTAAGCATAAGGACGCTATTACAGGTGGGCAAACAGCGTTTGCTAATTGCTTTGCGGCATCAGTGCGAGAAACAGCACTAAAGTCATACCACTCTGGGAACCCCATAATTCTCTTTATCTCGGTTATGCTTATGTGTCTACGCTCTTTTGTCAATATGGGTATATGCGCTCCACCGCCTGAGTTAAGGACAGTTAATGTTGGCAATGGTTCATCAAGCGATAAGGCTCTGACTCCGCTTGAACGAACTTGCAAAATGCAATCCTCTATTTCACACCCATTTGCTACACGTTCTAGGCTTTTACGAGTTTTAGGCACGGTAAACGGTATTTCATCAAGACTCCTTTTCCCAGTATAGAGGTCAATATATGCCTGCCACCTGTCTGATATAGGTATGGAGTAATCCCCATGATTTATAAAGGGGCGTAGTGGTGTCTTTGATGTTCTATGCTTTGTAAAGTTGGCACTTAACTCTCCAAATTCGCTCCTTTGAAAACCGACAATATAAACTCTTGAGCGGCTCTGCGGAACACCAAAGTACGCACTATCCAACATAACTGGAGAAAGAGAATACCCAGCGTTATCCAAATTTTCTAAAATTGTGCCATATGTTTTTCCACTGTTATGCCGCATTAAATTGGTTACATTCTCAAGCAAAACAACTTTGGGGTTCTTTATTTTAATGATTTCAAGCAACTTAAAAATTATAGTGCCTCTGGCATCTTCAAACCCTAGTTCTTTGCCTGCGATTGAAAACGGCTGGCAAGGAAAACCTGAACACATCAAATCAAAATCGGGCAAAGAGTTTGCGTCAATTTCAAAAATATCCTTCGAGTCAAATTTTTTGTTAAAGTTCTGCTCATATGTCTTTTCGCAGCTTTCATTGAGTTCATTAATATACACCAACTGCCAGTTCAATTGTGCCTGCTCTATACCTAACCGAAAGCCTCCAACACCTGCGCAAAATTCAGCATATCGCATATTTTACTCTTCCTTCGGAACATCTGGCACTAATTCAATCACATCACCGATGTCGCAATCTAAAATTTTGCAAATCTTTATAAGTGCATCCATGCTCACGGTTTCGCCCTTAGAAAGTTTTGTAACTACTCCCCACGAAACACCCGCCGCTCTTTGCAAGTCTTGTTTTTTCATGTCCTTATCAATCAAGATTTTCCATAGTTTCTTGTAACTAACTGACATTGAAACCACCTCGCTCTATCCCCTACCGTATGTCAGAGATAATTTATTATACCATTTAATCTTGCATGATGCAATAGAAATTCTCAAAATATTGAGAAAATTTATCGGTATCTATTGAAACGTCGACTTTTTGCTGTTATACTTACAATACATCCAAATTATTCAAGCACCCATGAATGGAGGAGCGGCTATGGTTGAAGGTAAAAATGAACTGGAGCGATTCACGGATAAATTCGGATACAACGCCATCAGTGCGATTATGGAAAAAGAAATCGGCAACTACGCAAGCGACCTCGACCTTGATGTTGCCTACTCTTTTTATGACATGGACATGGTGCATACTCGTAATCTGACCATAAGCGGCACTTGTTTTGAATATTATGCCGTTTATAACGTCACCGTCAGCTACATAGATGAGCGTCGGGAGGAGAACACCAAGTCTAAATGGTTCACTTTCCATTGCACGGCAGAGGTAGATGACATATTAAAATCATTCGAAGTTGTCAGCTATGCACCGTATAGCCGTTTGCCAAACAGCGGAAATGCAACGGAAAACTTTGTTCCTGTCATCCATAAAAAACACATGGATGGTCTTGCCAGCGAGTTTTTGCGGAAGCACTATCCTAAAGCCTTGCTAGAGCCTGTAGCTGTGCCAATTCGTGAAATTGCAAAAAATATGGGATTGAAGATGCAGTTTGGCTTTGCTTTAAGCGAGGATTTTAGCTATTTTGGACAAATATCGTTTTCAAATATGAAAACCAAAGTTTATGATGTAGTTACTGGTGCAGGACAGGATTTGGATGTTTCAAGGGGAACGATTCTTATTGACCCTGCCGTTTTATGGGAGCGTTCACAGGGTAGTGAAAATTTCACCATTGCCCATGAGGTTGTGCATTGGGAAAAGCATAAGCTGTTTGCCGACATAAAGCGGCTTTTATACAGAAACTATAATTATACCGCCCGCCGTTGCCCAAAACCCGATGCAATTGCATGGGAACCCGGAGATAAATGGAGTGAGCAGGATTTCATTGAGTGGCACGCAAATGGAATCGCTGCACGCATCCTCATGCCAAAGGAAACTCTCACCCGCAAAATTAACGAAATTTCTGTAAGGCTAAAAGAAACGCTTAAGCCCGCCTCGGCGGAGTTTTTCATCGCCTTGATTGATGAACTGGCTGTGTTTTACGGAACATCGCGCCAAACAACAAAATATCAACTGAGAGATATTGGGCATGACCAAGTGGATGAAATCCAAATACACGAATATGACTACCAAGCCTATACCCACGAAATTGACGAATACAAGGCATTCTATGAACTGTGCGACAATGCAGACCTCCGCATGGTGGTGCAAACTGGATTTTTCACTTATGCCGACAATCACTTCGCTATTAACCATGAGCGGTGCGTAACGATTGGTGATGATGGCATTCCTCATCTTACTGATTTTGCATGGGCAAACATAACCAAATGCACGTTAAAATTCAGAAATGTCCGAATCAATGTACGAGAGAATCGTAGCAGATTTAGCGACATTTTGTATAGCAGTAGCACTTTAGAAATTTTCCAAAAATTCAGGAATGAAGATAATAAATCCGCTTACGAATTTGCCAATGAACTCGCAGCTGAGTTCAAGGCGCAAGCCCAAGAGCGAGATTTGATACGAGTGACTTTTACTGATAGAGCGCAACAAATAATGAGTGCCAAAGGCGTTGATTCCAACGACTTCCAAGCACTAACATTATTGTCTCGCAATATGTTTTCTCTGTTTAAGAAGCGTGATTATCAGCCGTCTTTTCGTACAATCATAGCTTTTTGTGCTGGGATGGATTTAGACATCCACACAACAAGCGACTTGTTAAGCAAGGCAGGTTACACATTTGGCTCCAGCGATGAACATTCAGCATATATGACTGCTATTTCAAATTTTCGTGGAAAATCCATCCTCGTCAGAAATGAATTCTTGCGAAAACTAAGCATTAAAGGGGTTGAACCGCTCGGCGAAAAAAATAGTGAATAAAAACCTACAGCGTTTGTATTTTCTAAAAATACAAACGAAAGCGATAAGTCCCCATTTTACGGGGGTATAATTTTCTCCCCCTAATGACCTAAAAGCCTGAAACCGCATAACAAGCGGCTTTCGGGCTTTTTTTGTGTATTTATCAAAAATTATCAATCCATGCACATCATCTATAGACTTTGCATATACCCACTTGGACAGGCTCTCTCGACATAACTATGGCTTTCCCCAAAAAAGTTCTACGGAAATACTCGGCTCGGTGTCCATTAGATATTGAAGGTAATTGTACGCAGACCACCGAAGCACGTTCTTTAGGCAGTAGGTACTCAAAATCTCAGCTTCTGTCTTGTAGTAATCAGAACCCTCAAAAATGTCCCATGAAATATAGAAGGCATTTTACGTAAGCCAGTACAAAAAGTCCATAAGAAAGGAGGCTGTTCACCAATGAGCGAAGTAAAGAACCTCAATGATAAGCGTGTGTGCGATGTTAGCAATGATGCCCGCACCATCGAAATCAAGCTGAAAGACTGCATTACCAGAATCACTGCAAACCCGGACGGAACGCTGAACATCGTGCAAGAACGTACCAAGGCGGCTTAACTGCCAGTACCAACCACATATCGAAATCCGTGAGAGTGCCAGACGACAGTGCGGATACCCATTTTTAGGGTATCTCCCTGTCGTTTTCGTTTTTACGGATTCGAGCGACTCCTGCGGATTTCAAAAAAATCTGAAAACCAAAGGAGTCCAATTATGTTTACAAGCAAAAACCCGCACGACAAGCAATATCAAAGGCTGTACTACACCGAATACCTCAAAATGGCTGGGAATGGCGAGTGCGAAGAAAGCGGCCGTGCAGACTGCTTCGCCCCCGGCGAAAGACCCTGTGAATTAAACCCGCTTTACCAACGCTGGTTTTACGACCCCGAAAGCGGTCTGGCAATTCGCCTGCCCCGTAACGAAATGGGCGATGACCTTGGGCGGCGTAACCAAGCCGACCTTAAAGCGGATATTCGCTATGTTGTGCGGAAAGTCCAGTGCATCGGAAAAACCGAGAACCGTTGCCGTACTACTATTTGCGGTATTTCTACAGCACCAAGGAAGCCGCATTGGTAGATGACCCAACCGTTCCCGAAGCTATCGCAGCATGGGCGATAATGGGTAAAGTCATGCTCTTTACCCATATAGCCTATGGTGCTGATGAAAACCAAGTCACTACTGCAATCACAGATGAAAATGGAGATGTTCTCCTTTCGGAGTTCCGTCCTATTCCCGAAGGATATACATGGTGGTTTGGGGAACTTAAATCAACGGAGGGTGGAAACCCCACACCATTCCCAACTGATGACACTTTTTTCAGTATTTTGGAAATAGGTGTGCCGTCACTAATGACTATGGTTGGAGATACGTTCCAGTTGGAAACCGAAGCCAAAGACCTTGTTGGCGCGGTGAACGAACTAAAAGATACCACGGTAGAAGGTGTTTACCATGTTTTGAGTGCTGTGGTTATAAGTTACGATAATATCGAATCTGGTATGCGATTCCAAACCCCTCCGATACCTGTGACGGCTGAGTTTGCTGGGTATGTTGGTTATTGGACTATTGTGGCTGGTGTTGTTAGCGACCAAGACGTGGCATGGAGTATATCTTCATCCGCTCCAATGGTTTCTGCTATTCCCAACAATGAAGTATTTACCTTAACCGCTCCGCACTCTGATGGGGAAACAGTGGGAACTATTGAGGTTATGGTAAAAGATGTTGCTAGTGCATCAAATTTCAATATGTATGAAATGCAAACACAGCTAATGGAATTAACTGCACAGGTGCAAAGAATGCAGGGTTTGCCAGCGGAAATTAGAGTGTTTATCACCGCAACTCCAGACCATACCCCAGCGCATTTTCCAACGCAAAATCCGTGGCAAGGGGAAGTCTTGACAGGATTTTCACCAACTGGAATCAATTTCAAGATTGGTATTCCAGCAATCTGCAAGCATTATCCACGGTGCGTATTATGCGTATTTATGTATCAGAAAACCTATCAAGCCAGCCAAACCCAACGCTGAACTTCCGTGCAGGGTGTTTGCATATTTTCTATGGGGAGATTGACCTTATTGTTACGAAAAGCGTGAGCCGCTTCGCTCGAAACACGGTAGATAGCCTTTCGACCATCCGCAAATTAAAGGAAAACGGCACAGAGGTATATTTCCAAAAAGAAGAAATATGGACGTTTGACGGCAAGGGCGAGTTACTAATTACGATTATGTCGAGCCTAGCGCAGGAAGAGGCACGGGGAATATCCGAAAACGTAAAATGGGGTCATCGCAAGCGTTTTGCCGATGGAAAGGTCAGCGTTCCCTACAAGCGGTTTCTTGGCTTCGATAAAGGCGAAAACGGCACTTTGAAAATTAATGAAGAGCAAGCCGTGACTGTGCGGCTTATCTACAAACTATTTCTTGAGGGCGGCACTCCGCACAGCGTTGCCAGCCATTTAACCGCCGAGGGCATACTAACGCCATCGGGCAAAGAGGTATGGAGCCAGACCACAGTAAAGGCAATTCTTACCAACGAAAAATATAAAGGCGATGCCTTGTTGCAGAAGAATTTTACAACGGACTTCCTCACGAAAAAACAGAAGATTAACGAGGGGGAAGTTCCCCAGTATTATGTAGAAAATAGCCACCCCTACATCATAGAGCCTGCCGTGTTCGATATGGTGCAACAGGAATTATTACGGCGCAAAACGGGTAAAACCCGCCACAGTAGCGTTGGTATTTTTGCCAGTCGTATCAAATGCGGCACTTGTTCCTCATGGTTTGGCGCAAAGGTCTGGCACAGCACCAGCAAATACCGCCGCACCATTTACCAGTGCAACCATAAATTTAAGGGCGATGAAAAATGCGGTACTCCGCATTTCACGGAGGACTCCATCAAACAGCTATTCGTTTTGGCAGTCAATAAGCTACTTGCCGACAAAGAAGGGATTATTTCCAACTTTGCCACCGCCAAGGCTGACCTTTTCGGCACAGCAGACCTCGAAATGGAACGGGCAGAACTGCAAAGGGAAATGACTGTCACTGCCGACCTTATCCAGCAGTGCATTGAAGAAAATGCCCGTGTTGCCCTCGACCAGCGAGAATACCAAGAACGCTACGATAAACTGGCAGTGCGGTTTGAAACCGCCAAGGCACGGTTTGAGGAAGTTTCCGAACTTGCCTTGGATAAAAAGGAGAGGGAGAAGCGGGTGGAAGCCTTTATTGCCGCACTCGCCATGCAAGACGGCTTAATAGCCGAATTTGACGAGCGGCTTTGGTTTGCGCTGGTGGACTTCGCTACGGTTTATACCGAGGACGATGTGCGGTTTACTTTCAAGAGTGGGTTGGAAATGTAAATAATAACATCCAAAAATCCACGGAGCGAGAGTTATGCCCGTGGATTTTTTTACGCAAATAATTCTATCGGTTTTCGATGTTGCTCTAACAATTTAATTATCCCAGAAGAACCTAATGGGTTATAATTAAGCAACTGTTTAATAGGTGCATTTGCAATGAATTCCAGTAATTTACTGTCTTTAACCATTTCTTCTTTTATTTCTATATAATTTATTTCGCCAATAATATAGGCAGCCAATATTCTAAAATACTTTTCTATATCAACAAAGGCTTGAGCATCAATTTCTCGCACATCAATTATTAAATGATTGGGGTATTTATCCCTTGCATAATCAATACTCTCATCAGACAAATTAAAAACAACAACTGGTGACGTTATATATTTGTCAAGCACCAATGTTTCAGGATTGATTGTTGTTTTCACCTGAACTTTTGCATTTTCAAGATATTCGCATTCAGGTATTTCAGCTTTTAGTTGAGACACAATGTTATCCTTTTTACACCACGCTATGTCCTTCGTTTCATGGTTTCTATTTCTGTCTGGCACATTGCGAATTTGCAAACGACCATCTTTTTCAAAAATAATATATTTATGCGATGGAGAAAAAGGAACATAACTATCATAATCAATACTATCATATCTGATATAAATATTTTCCTCAAACTTCGCAAGATTAATAAATTTATAATTGCAATCTAAATCAAAAGCGCATCTGTCAATAACAACACATTCTGCAATGTCACCCAATATACGCATAATACAACGGGTATATTGCCGTATTAGCGATGTTGTTTTTCTGCCAATATTGTTCACACTCTCCCCGCTATCGAGGCAGGATAAAAGCGAAGTGTCGTTTCTATATATCGCATATCTAAATTCCCTCAACGCCTTTTCATTGGCACTTTTAGAAAAATTTTTTGCATCAAATGCTATCTTATCAAGGTAATTACTGCACAAGTATTCAAGATGCCGCGAATATGAATCCATAGATGAAGATGAGTTTAAAGTTGTTTCACGTTGTAAAATCATGTTATCACCCTCAATATCCAATTAAATAATGTTGTAGTATTTATGATTATGCACACCCCTAAGCCGCTTGCGCACCCTTTTTGGAAAATGCACACCCCCAAAAAGGCAGAGCCGAGGTTCCCTTAAATTGTATCAATCTTGAAGTAAGTTGGTCTAAAAACTTAAGTCCAGCAAGCTTTAAGTGGAATTTGGTAAGTTGTCTTTTGTCCCGATGCACCTTTTCAAATTCTGACCGCAAGCCGTCCATGAAAAGGGGGTTTATCAGTTTTAGGATGTTTTCTTCGCTGGTGTAATGGGCGCCAAGCTCTCGCCTTTCGTCTTGGTTCATCACCTCTTGGAACATTGCACCGAAGATGGCGGGGCTTATGCCCTCCCAGTCAAATTTGATGCAGTCTAGTAGCAGTCCCCGCATCTTTTTGTCAAAATCTACTCTTTTTAGTGTTTTTTCAAACAAAGCACCGTTTATGTATTGGAAGTTGTCCTTCATTTCCTGGGAAATACCCGTGCGTTTTGCCCTTATGTCGTTTGGGGTGTTAAGCAGGTCGAAAAGAGAGGACAGGCGGTCGTAAATGTCGCTACCATCGGATTTGGATGTTTCTATGTAGTTGTAAAAGCTTCGCCAGCGGAAGATGCCTGTGTCGTCTGCAAACATACAGAAAAGTAGGCGAACCAAGTAGACTTCCAAATCCTGTCCGCCGTAGCCCGCTTCTACCAAGGCACGGTGTAAGCGCCCCATTTTTTCGGCGGCACGTATGTTAAGTTGTGCCTTGGCTTCTAAAATTCGCTGTTCGGTATAGCCTGCAATTTGGTTGAAAAGTTCTACGTGGCGGTGTAGGTCTGCGGTCTTAAATTCCGCTATCAAATGTTCTGCTTCGTTTTGCCAGTTGTAAACCCTCATGGTTTCAAAGTCGGAAATAAGCCATAAGGGTGGCACGTCTTCGGGGTCAAGGTTTACCATATAGTGTAGTTTAAGTTGGGACAAGGCTTCGTTTAGGCATTTGCCACGGGACTTCATCTCCACGGCAATGACACGCTTCCAAAGATAGTCCACATAGCCCTTGCGTTTTTCGCCCCTGTCCAAGCGGTATTCAAATTTACCTAAAATCATGCAGTCCTCAATGCCAAAAACCTTGAAGAAGTCCATTAGGAAGCCTTGTTTTTCAGCACCCTCGCTTGTGGCATCTTGCCAACGGCTTGCAAATGCTATGGCATTGTCTTGTATTTCGTTCCATGTAAGTTTCATCTTTACCCCTTCCCTGCCAGTTTTCGCATTTCTTTGGCGGCTGATATGGTTGTGCTGGTAATTTCCGCCCCGCCAATTAGGCGGGCAATTTCCGTCACAACCGCTTCTGAAGGTAGGTTATGGACATGGGTGACGGTACGCTCGCCCTGCTGGGTTTTTTCGATGAGGAAGTTTACATCCCCCATGGCTGCGATTTGGGGCAGGTGGGTTATGCACAGTATTTGGTGGCTACCCGCTATGGTTGCCAGTTTTTCCGCTACCTGTTGTGCCGTGCGTCCGCTGATACCCGTGTCAATTTCGTCAAAAATAAAGGTTTCGATATTGTCGTATGTGGCAAGGGCGGTTTTAAGGGCAAGCATGGTGCGGGACATTTCGCCACCAGATGCGATTTTGGAAAGGGGATACATTTCCTCGCCTTTGTTGGTGGAAATCATAAATTCGGCACGGTCAAAGCCGTTTGTCCCAAACTCTTTTCGGCGGTTAATGTCGATGGCAAACCTTGCGGATTCCATGCCAAGTCCCTGCAAAATCTCCTGTATTTGCCCAGCTAGTACATCGGACGCATCTTTGCGGATTTTTGACATTAGCAAGCAAGTTCGCCCAATTTCTTTTTCAAATCCTTTCTTCTTCTCTGCCAGTTTTTCTAATTCTGCACTGCTGTTTTCCAAGGTTAGAAGTCGCCCAGACAATTCTTCGGCATATTCTAGTAGCTGGTCAATGTCTTTTTTGTATTTTTGTTTTAGGCGATACAACAAATCAAGTCTTTCTTCTATTTTGTCAAGTTCTTCGGGGTCATGGCTTAAATTGTCAAAATACTTTTGGTGTTCTTTATTCAAGACTTCAAGTTGCTGATGGAGACTGGTAAGTCTCGCAAGAAAATCCTGACGTGACGGGTCAAGGGTTGCTAAATCACTTGCAAAGGTAAGTCCTCCGCCAATGTCGCTGGTTGCCCCAAGGGCTTCTACAAGCCCCCTTGCAGTCTGTTCTAGCTTTTCGCCTTGTTGTAGGAAGTTTTTACGCTCTGTTAGTTCGTCTTCTTCGCCGATACGCAAATCCGCTGCCGAAATTTCTTCTAGTTGAAACTGGTAAAATTCCACACGGTCGGCGGGTATGCCTGCTTGGTTGGACAGGTGGACGGTCTGTTTTTGCAGGGCTTTGTAGTCCCTAATAAGCTCTGATAGTTTTGCTTTTGGTTGCGACAAGGCATCTTGACAAAACCTGTCAAGTAGATGCAGGTGTTTGGAAGGGTCTAGCAGGCTTTGATGCTCGTGCTGACCATGAATGTCGATTAGATGTGCGGCAACCTCCCTAATCATTCCAATTGTAACGGTTTTGCCATTTATCCTACAAGTGGTTTTGCCAGCGGTATTGTAGGTGCGGTGTATGAAAATTGCCCCATCCTCCTCCACCATAACGCCCATATCGGTAATTTTCGCCACAACATCGGCACTGGAACAAGTAAAAAACGCCTCAACCTGTGCCATTTCCGCACCATGTCGGACGAAATCCTTGCCTACACGGTTGCCCAGCACAAAATTGATGCTGTCAATTAAAATAGACTTGCCCGCCCCAGTTTCTCCTGTGAGAATGTTCAAACCTCCACCAAACTGGACAGCACATTCTTCAATTAATGCAACATTGCTAACCTTCAAATGCTCCAACATATTTTTTACTCCTTTGTACCCTCGCAATCCTTTTGAAATTTCTTAACACGTTTATCATCATCCATCAATTGTTTGAAAAACGTGTCAATTGCGAACAGTAAAATCAACCCATGTCCTACCACCCGAAAATACGCCCGCATATCTTCTGACACATTCATATACGGGTTCATATCAAGTACTTGCGAGAATATCAATGCCAATATATAAAAAAGGTAAAGGCTGACTTTTAAGGATGTCACATCTTTTTTAGACAGCTTTTTCCTTGCTTCATCGGTTTTGCACAAGGCAAGCTTTTTGTAGGTGCGTCTAATGCCCCATTTTTCAAAAAGTAGGGCGGAGGAGATGCCAACCACATTCCAAAAGTAAGTGGTCATAATGTTGCCAAACGACATAAACCAGTACCAAAGTGTAAGTACGCCAAAAAAGCCTGTCCAAGCAAGATAAATTAAACCACGGATTGTATAGTTTCGTATCTCTTTGCTAGTAAACATTATTTTACCTCTAAAACATATGTTTTGAATTTATTGTAAACACTGCCACTATCCAGCTTGGCAAGTTGGTCTATCGGATATTTTTCCGCAAGACTTTTCACAAATTGACAACCTATAAAATATCCCACATCAGAATAACCTTGATAATTACACCAGTCGCCAAAAAAAGTCTTGAACATTTTCGCCCGCTTCCAACCGCCTTAAAAATTCGATATTTAGGTCGGTTTTGTTGGCATAACACCACTCCAGCCAGCCATCTTTGTCTTGGTGGTAACATTCAGGGTCACCTATAATCAATTGTTGGAAGTGCATTGCAATACCCTCGCTATACATTTGCATAATGGGCGTCGTCAAGTCTTTATCGCTGATGCCGCCTATCACATAGTGCCAAATATGCCCCAATTCATGGTAGATGAGGGCTGACATTTTATCCAAATCATACCAACCTAGTTCTACAATCTTTTCGATACCTATCAAGACTACGTGCCGACCCTCTAACGTGGTTGCCCAGCCTGCGCCACAGCACAATCCTAAATATAGTACAATGTCAACGGACGAGTCAATTCCGCCCACGGTCTTTACTCGTTCACCTAATTCGCTTGTGGCTTTTACAAATGAATTGTGAGCGTTTTCCAGCTTTTCAGGGCTATCTAATGCCATTTGTAAAACAGGAAGCACATCTTTGTTAAAATCATAGTTTTGACTGTCAATCTTGCACTTTTCAGGCATTTCCTCCGAAATGTGTCTTGCATACTGCTCCCACAAGTTAATGTCAAAAGTCCTGCCAAGACGTATTATTTCTGGGTATGTGTCAATTATCCTCATTTTGTACATTACCCTTTCGCTTCTGCATATCGTTTGTGGAATATCCAACTAATCTTTCAGCCAGCGTGCCTGTATGTAATTCAAAAAGATTATTATCAAAGTCGTAAAAATAAATTGAAGCACCTTCGCCAGCCCTTCTGTTGGGTCGGTCTGGTCTAATTTCTGTACCAACCTCTTTTATGCGTACAAGATACCCATCCATCTCATTTTCGTGGATTTTGAAGGCAATGTGATTGTAACTTCGCTGGTTTGGTGGTTCGCCAATATTTAACGCAACCCACAACCCATCTACATCAAAATATTTTATTGCTTCACTAGCATAAACCTCTTTCGCCCCAAAAATCTTCTTCCAAAAGCTTGCTGAACGCTCCAAATCACGCACTACAAAAGTTATATGACTAATCATCTGTAAAACCTCACACGGGTGATTTCGCCAGCATCTGCATCCACGGTGTAAACCGCCATTACGTGACCTTCGCCGTCAATGCCATTACGCCCTAAAACCCGTTCCTCATCAAAAACGAAATTTCCCACAGCAGTACGATGAACGATTCTGCAGTGAAGATTAGGCGAAGCGGCAAACATCGCCCCATAACGCTCTCGCATAGCTTCTCTGCCCTGCATAAGCATATTACCATCTGCATCCTCGCAAATACAATCTTCTGAAAAGCAAACCACAAATTTATCAATATCCCTGTTGTTATAAGCTTCCAACTGGGCTTCCACTGGTTTCAGAATTTTCTTGCTATCCATATCATCATCTCCTAAATTTTATTATCGCACCCACGCAAGCAAAGCGACAACGATGCCGAAGGTCATCAATACACCAAAGACACCTGACACGTAGTGCATGGCTATGGCAAAATCCGTAGGCTCGCCACCCCGCACATGTAGGTTAAAAGAATGGCTAAACCGCCAAAACTCATAAGGGTATAAAAAAGTTGCTACACTTAATAACAGCAAGGGAAACGCCCCAATTATGCACATTATGCCAAGTCCTACGGGTACAGGGTCAAGTTCTTGACTGTGCATTGTTATTAACACGGTCATAAGTATCAGTAGCCCCCAAAGTCCGAGGGTAGAAACCCATAAAATCTTCCCACGCTTGCCTGTTTTGATTATTTTATCCGCAAAACTCATGGCAGAGTTACCTGTGTCGTGTAAAGATTTTAACTCCGACGCACGTCTTTCGTGGTCGTGTTTATGGTGAAACACTTTAATGCCCCCCTTATGCTTGCAATATCCCTAAATTATATCACAACCCAACATGCAACGCAATAAACTAGCAATTTTTGTGTCAATAAATCTGCTAGCTTGGACTGTAATGTAGACAAACAAAAAAGACACACCGATAACCAGCGTATCCCGCAAAGGGTTTTGACGACAATCTATAACCTAGTAGGGGCGAGCAATGCTCGCCCCTAACACTCATGGCACTTTTTCTGGCTATGTAAGTTGTACAATGCCTATAATTTATTCAGGGTGAATAGCAGTTAGCTTGCTTCGGCAGCTACCACACAAAAACGCTCTGTTTCTTTGAGTTACTTCTTCTTCACTGTTACAAATGTCACAAGTGGCTGTAAACTTTGTTATAATTACGCCATTGCCCTCAAGGTTTATCGCAAGTCCTTCGCCCTCTCTTATGTCAAGGGCCCTACGCATTTCTTTAGGGATTACTACTCTCCCCAAATCATCCAATTTTCTGATAATCATCAGCCTTACCTCCTGTAGAATATTTTTTAGGCTAGTCAGCTAACTTTATTTTCAAAAGTCATGCTTCTTCATCTAAGTTTTAACTTACTTTTGTTAGCTAAGTCTGACACTATTGTACACCAAGCCAGAGACAAAGTCAAGCTTTTTTTCCAAAAAAATGTAGAAAAGTTTTCATATGGATTTTACATTATTTGACAAAAGTTTTTTGACAAAAAAGAAACCGCTTCTGGACAGCGGTTTCTAAAAGATAGTCACAACGTAACTAGGTTGGCTCATCATCTCAGCAAGTGCGTGTCATTCGTGTTGGAGGATTTTCGTAAGACGTGGCGGAATGTACTGCCACACTAAAACTTAACATCAAAGTCAAAGCTATACAAAGGCTAACAATTCTTCTTTTCATCTGCTGACAACTCCTCTCAAATATCAACATCTTCACGCATCATTTTGGTTTGGATATTGTACATCGATGCCTTAAGTGAAGAAGCTTTGGTTTTGTTCTTAGCGTAAAATTTTAGAAGTATTTCATAATAAATCATAACTTTGAAATAATAATACCTGTCACTAAGGTATGGAATAATCTCATCTTCGATATATACTGCATCCTTCTTTTCCATTGGTTTAACCAGATGAGACAATGAACCAAACAGCAACAAGTAATGTTCGTTATCTTTTGCCAATTTTATTGCGTGGTCTATTTCTGAATTACACTGGGAAGAACTGGTTGCAACTAGGCACAAAATTCTGAAATATAAGTTTTCTAAATATTCGTCGCTTTCTTCCTTATAACAAAGGGAGGCTTTGTCGAGGTTTTTTATAGCTTCTTCATGCTTGCCCATTTTGTAGTAAAGGCAACCGAGATTATGTAGAATTTGTCTTAAGCGGGTTTTACTTTCTAGAAATTCAGCTCTTACCTGAGCGTCAAGATACAATTCGAGTGCCTTTTTATGGTGTCCTAATCTTGTGTAATTAAGAGCAAGACTGGTGTCGATTATTATTCTAAGTGAACTTGTGATATAGTGTTCAGAACTGGGGTAAATCCGTTCTAGGGAAGCTACGGCTAAAAAATACATACCAAATCTGGCATAACATATTGCCAAGTTCAAAAATAGAGATAATTCCTTTTGGCTTTCGGTATTAAGGGCAAGCATATAAAATCGTAAAGCGTCTTCGTGATTTTTTGTGTACATATTCAGCGAACCCATGCCGTAATAGTAGTGGTATTTTACCTCATTAGATACTTCTGCTAAAAAGGGTTCTGCATATGCTAATTGCTCCTTTGCTTTGTCTATGTTCCGCTCTTTCAAAAGTAGCCTAGCATTTATAGTTTTATAAAGCAAAATCAATTCTGGTTCAAAAGGAAATTCATCTATTACCGCTAAACCACTTTGCATTTTGTGGGCTGTATCAAAAATCTCCTCTTTGATACGCTCTCTAAACACATAAAGCTGACCCCTAAAGCGGGTAAGCTCATCTTCTAACAAAGGGAAGTTTTCAACACCTAGAAACTTTCTGCCATCTTCTAATTCTTTATTGGTAAATTTGCGTTCGCCTTTTTCGGTTCTAATGACAGTATGCTCGCAGCGTCCAATGGTTTTGGCGAGGTCAACTTGGAGAATACCTCTGGCAATTCTTATTTCCCTAAATTTTTCTTCAGTTGTATATTTTCTGCCGTATTCCATAATCCGACACCCCCAATATCCAACCTATGACATTATTATACACAAAAAAGAATGCGATTTCAAGCATTTTTACAAAAGACCTCCACGGAAATTAAATTTTGCGGTTTTTGCGACACAAAATCGTAAATGTTCGAGAGATTTTGTGTCGCAAAAAGCAGTGCAAAATCTAATTTCCGTGGAGGTCTAAAAAATAGAAAAATTTTTCTAACGAAATTCGCCTAAGATAATTCCGCTTGGATAAATCTCCAAGATTTGGTCAATTGAATGTTCTGAACATGAAACCATCAGGCAAGTGGCTGGTCCTGCCGACTTATACAAGTCTACTGGTATTAGACTTTCGGTTTGAAACGCCATTCTGTTTAGTGCTGCAAGGTTTTCGGCTTCATATGCAATACCCTTAGAGCCGACAGGGACAATCTCTCTAACGCCTGAAATAGAAAGTAACCCATTAATTTCATTATAGAACCCTTTACTGTCTAAACAGACCTCCGCCCCCATGCTAGGGCTTCCTAAAAGTACAATTTTGTCTCCTTTGTTGGCTTGCGTAAATTTTAATTCACCAGCATTTGCAATGCCTATAACCGTAATTGACAATGCAGTCATGTTGGTTATAAAATTTTCTTCTGTAGAGCCTGTTAGCACAATATCTGAAATATTTGCGTTTTCTAGCTCGTCTTGTATGCCTAGGATAAACTCCTCTGCTGTTGGTTTCATTTCGCAAGCCGCACCGTTTATGATTGTGGTGGGCATGGCACCAGAACACATCACCTCTGTTAATGCCACACGTGCTGTAAACCTAGCCACATGACGAGGGGGAATTTTCAAAATATCGCCACTTTTTTCGCCAACAGCACCACAACTGTCACAGGCAATTACTAGGCATTTATCGCCCATGCCTGAAATAATGGTTAAGTCACGTCTTGTATGTGTTTTCATTTGACTTTATCCCATACCCTCTCCAACGACTTAAACAAAACAATGCTAAGAGCAACATTAATTACTGATGCTAATAGCAAAAACGGAAACAGTGTGATTAAGCCCAAAGCGACTTCCGTCCCTTCCATTAGTGCTAAAGTTGCCATGGAAAGTCCCAACGACACTGGTGCGTTTAGCAAAATACCAACTATCCCAGTGATAAGCAAATTACCTGATGTTCGCATTTTCTTTTTTAATGCCCTATAAGTAAATCCAAATCCCAGCATGGTGATTGCCATAGATGCGGATATTACTATATGCAAAGGAACACCTAGCGGAAAACCCGACAACAGAGCGGTAAGCAAATGACCTATAAAGCCGATTGTCGCCCCATACAATGGTCCTAGAAGTAATGCCGCAAGAAATGCGGGTAACGAATCGAAAGCGATTGAGCCAAATATTCTTATATTTGCCCCAGCAAAAGCCAAGGCGATAAGTAAAGCCGTCAAAACAAGGAGTTTTACATTTCTATTCGACATATTCATCAACCCCTTTATGTAAAATGTCATATATCATTTTCATGTTAAGGTGTTTGCGTACGTTATCGGTAATATGGTTAAATTGACTTTCTAGGTCTGTTGTCTGTGGGGTTTTGTTGCTATCAAACAAATCATCTTCTTCTGGTAAATTTATTTCTGTGTAGGGGATAACGCCAGCAACTGGTAAGTTTGTTATGTCTTCAAGAATTTTTACGCCATCAGCAAATAGCGAGGTTTCGCCCCTAAACCGATTTACTATGGTTGCTTTTATGTGGGACTTCTCCGTTTCTTCCATTAGGGCGATAGTGCCGTACAGGGAAGCGAAAACACCACCACGGTCAATATCTGATACCAATAAAACAGGAGATTTTGCTCTTTTTGCCATGCCCATGTTTACCATGTCGTCTTTGTTTAGATTTAGTTCCGCTGGACTTCCTGCACCCTCAATGACAATGACATCATATTTACTCGACAGGCGACGATAAGCATCCATAATTGTTTCTAGCTTGGTGTTTCTGTCGTCATATTTTGGAAAAGCAAACGGGGGCTTTAACACAATGGGGTTCATGTCAATGCTTGGCTCTACTTCCGATGCCAATGCTTGCAACCACTGCGAAACGGCAATCTCGTCCCCGTCTTTTGTCAAGCAAGTGTTTGTTGTCATGTTTTGTGCTTTGAAAGGTGCAACAGAATAACCATCTTGTTTGAATATACGACATAGTGCCAGAGTTAAAATTGTCTTCCCAACACCAGATGCTGTACCTTGTATCATTATTGATTTTGCCATCTTATGCTCGTCCCTTCCTTTTACTGAAATAAATATAAGCGAAAAATGGTGCGCCTATAATCGCTGTTACAGCACCTACAGGCAGTTCTACGGGTGCTGTTACTGTCCTAGCTACAATATCAGCAATTACCATAAATGTACCACCAACAACAGCCGACATGGGAATTGTGTATTTGTGTGCAGAACCGAAAATTTTGCGTACAACATGAGGGGCAACCAAGTCCACAAAGCCAATAACACCCACAAAGGCAATGGTGCTACCTGTTAGAGCGGCTGCCAGTATTAACAGTATCAACTTTACGCTTTTAATGTTTACGCCTACTACCTGTGCTTGTTCTTCACCAAAAGTCATAACGTCCAGTTCCCATTTGAAGCGTGATATAACAAAAATACCTGCCAGTGCAACAGGGGCTAGGATGTAGACCGTGTGCCAATCCCTCATGGAGAAACTGCCCATTTGCCAAAATAACATACGTTGTGTATTTTCACGAAACAAGGCAAACATTAGGGTGGTAATGGCGTTTATGAACAACGAAAGCACCATACCTGTTAAAATGATAGTATGGTTTTCCATGCGAATATCCAATTGTCTTGCAACTGCCATTACAATCAAAATAGTACCAAGCCCGAAAACAAAACCAAGTATTGGCAAGGTAAGCATGGGAAGTATTGGCAAGGTAACTCCCAAGAAAATTACCAAAGACGCACCAAGTGACGCACCACTTGATACACCTAAAGTATAAGACGATGCCAGAGGATTGCGCAGAACCGACTGCATAACCGCACCACTTACCGAAAGTGCAGCACCCGCAAAAAAAGCCAGCAATGTCCGTGGTAGACGTGCGTTCCAAACAATGGCGACACGCCCATCGGTAATGTGTTCGGGAAGATTAATCCCGAACACATTGTAACCGATTATGCTTAGTATGTCAAATGGTGGTATGTAGACGCTACCCATCGCAATGCCAAGCAGAATTGCGACGACTGCAACGCATAGCGTTAAGATTATTTTTGTTTTCATTGGAAATATTCGGGGTAAACAGCCGTGGCAATCTGTCTAAGCCCTCTTATGATATTGTGGCTTGGGCGATTTGTATAGTCTGTAGAAACTTGGAATACGTCGCCGTTTTGTACGGCTGTTATAGTGTTCCAGCCTGGTCTGTTCATTATTTCTGACACAGGGTCATCCATGAAATTTACTGATGTAATGATTACGTCGGGGTTGGTTTCCAACAATACTTCATCGGCAACGCTTACCCAGCTGTATTTGTCTGCGAAGATATTAACTGCACCAACAAGCTCAATCATTTCATTGATGAATGTACCTGTCCCCAATGTCCACAAATGGGGTGCTGGTGAAATTTCAAAATAGACTGTTCTCGTAGTTGTGATGGTGGAGGCAATTTCTCGGATGGCGTCAATCTCTGCCTGCATATATGAAATAATAGCCTCTCCAGCGTCATGTGCGTCCATTACCGCCGCCATAAATCTTATATCCTCTATAATTGCGTCTATGCTTACGCTGGACGGCATATAGATTACTGCAATTCCTACATCAGAAACCAGACGAAGTGGGTCATCATCACCATGAACCCTTGTCATGCCTGTTATGAAGATAATATCTGGGTTAAGTTCGATAATAAACTCCGCATCCAATGACATCATGTCAAGTACGGAAATGCCTTCGGCAATGCCTAGGACATTATCTGAAAATCTATCTGTGGAGACTATTTTATCGCCAAATCCAAGCTCTACTAGTACCTCTGTGTTAGATGGTCCTATGGATATGATGGTGCTTATTTCGTCTGGCAAGGTTATAGCGAAGCCTTCCCTATCAACATCTGGGCGATTTCTTGCTTCTTGTATGGGGTCTGGTGCTTCTAATGCTGGTTCGGGTGTGTATTCTGGGGTTTGCGTGGTGTCGTCACCTCCGCAAGCAACCAAAAACAACAAACATAGCAAGCCTAAAAAACCAATGGTAAATTTTTTCATTATAATTTCCTCCTAGAAATTTTAATATTTATCTTTCAATGCCATCTCTTGCAGAAATGCCATTTTCGTAATAGTGTTTGACCTCTGTCATTTCTGTAACCAAATCAGCAACGTCGATAATTTCGGGTGGTGCAAACCGTCCCGTTAGAACCAGTTCGACATTGGAAGGTTTTGTATGTATCAATTCTAAAACATTAGATACATCAAGTAGTTTAAGGTATAAGGCAATATTCACCTCATCCATCACGACCACATCGTACTTTCCTGAAAAAATCGCATCTCTTACTTTTTCCAATCCGATTTTTGCCGCTTGCACATCTTCTTCTGCTGGCTTGCGTTCGAGGGTGCGACCCAGCCCATATAATTCAACGGTTATATTAGGCAGGTGCTTTTTGATAACCGCAACCTCGTGATATTCAATGCTTTTTATGAACTGCCCAATGTAAACCCGAAGGTTTGCACCACTTGCTCTAATTGCAAGCCCAATCATGGCGGTTGTCTTACCCTTCCCATTTCCTGTGTATACTTGTACATAACCCCTATCCATATAACCTCCTTAAATTTTTTTGTATGATTTAAGATTGCTTTTTGTGCGGGTAATCGTATATCCATGCCCTGGTTCTGGTTGCCACTCGTAGAAATTGTGAGTGGTAGGGAATAAAAACTCCATAATGCAGGCTATTACACCACCATGGCATACAACAAATGAATTTAATGCATTTCTGGCATTTAATTCTACTTGTGCGTAGCCCTGTGTACATCTGCGAATAAATTCTTGTCTGTTATCACCGTTAGGGCAAGCCACAAGACCCGTGTTGTCGGCTATCCATACCTGGTAATCATGTCGCTCTTTCAGTGTTTCGTAGCTTTTCATTTCAAAATCACCAAAATTAAACTCAGCAAGTGCGGGCATTACCGACCTCTTAACAGAGTCGTATAATAAATCTAAGGTCTGTTCTGCACGCAAAAGACCGCTGGTATAATACAAGTCGGCTGATTTTGGGTATATACCTCGCTCTTTTAGGTGTCGTAATTCGGCAATACCTGCTTCTGATAAGGGCAGGTCAGTTGTGCCGCAGTATAATTTTTGTTCATTCGCCACGGTTTTGCCATGACGTATCAAATGAATTTCCATAAGATAACCTCATTTTAGTTTTGAAGGAATACCGCAATACAATCGAATTACCTCATCAGATTTTTGTGCCAGCATCCCAAGGGACTTTCCGAACGCTTCACGCCATTTCCGCATAATTGGGTCTGTTGGGACAACCCCGCATGAAATGTCGTTACAAATAACAACGCTATCTTTGTTATCTTCTATAAAACACTTCACTTCGCCCAAGACGTCTTTGTTTTCATAAATTAGCGACAAAATCCATTTATCAAATTCATAGATAATCTTTTTATCCTTGGGATATACACCATCCCTATCAGTGCAGTGTCCAACATCATCCTCGGTTAGCCTAAAGCGTTCAAGGGCATATTCAAGCTTACCTTGATAAACCCCGCCAAAAATCAAAATCATATATTCACCCACAATCCTTGTAATAAAGCCAAAGCAATAAGCCCAAACAACTCGCCTATAACCATTGAATATCCGAGCAAATCCCCAGATATACCCTCGAATGTTTTGTATACAGTTCGCATTGCAAGGGTAAATCCTAAAACCACAGCCACAGAAACCGAAAGACCAATAATTCCAGCGTATAAATATGAAAGGGTAACGGCTACAAGCCCAACCAACAAAACGAAAAACTTATGCCCTTTTCTAGTGTTCTGTGACAGCAAGCTACCGTAGTGGCTAATTGACGAATGACGTAGCAAAAATATGGATAACGCCGAGAAACATCTTGAAATTACACAAATGATTATCAGTAATGCCAAATACCGCCCGCCTTCTACCACTGAGTACATTGCCGAAAATTGCAACAAGAACAACACCACAAGCATCACAACAGCAAATGCACCAACACGTGGGTCTTTCAAAATCCGCAACCTATCTTCTAAAGGTCGTCGGGATAACAGTGCGTCGCTTGTGTCCATAAATCCGTCCAAATGTATAAAACCAGCAATGAGAAAAGGGACAACCGTTAAAATTGCCGAAACCATCATAATTGGAAGTGCGGGAGCAGTTAGTATTAGCCCTGTCACCCACCACAGGCTACCAATAATCAACCCAATCAAGGGCAAGGAAGCAACCATGATGGACGTTAACTTTTCATCCCAAATATGAAATGGCAACGGAATACCACAAAACATTCCCAGTGCCATGTAAAACCCTTTAATGTATTTCATATGGCATCCTACCTTTATGTACGATTATTTGGGTGTAAGCCACTTCAATCACCACATCACACTTTTCTGCCACCAACCTGTCGAGGGTGGAAAGGGATTTGCGATAGGCTTCCGTAAGTGGGTCAAACTGCATTGCATCGCTATAAATATAGTCCGAAACGATTACGATATTCTCCAGCCTGTCTAACACCTGCGACAATCCTGTGGCGGTACGCTCGCAGGCGTTTTCGTCATAATCACCATGTGCAGAGAACATTTCGTTTGCCAAAAGGGCAGTTATGCTGTCAAGCAGAAAAGAACCATTGCGGTTACATTTGGGTAAAATGCCCTCAATGCTTTTGGGTTGCTCTATGGTGATGAAACCCCAACCTTCTCGCTCTTGTTGATGGTTCGCTATACGCCCCAAATCCTCCCCATCCGTAGCGGTCATAGTGGCTATGTAATATAAAGGATTTGATTGCCTCCCTTGCCATTTAGCTACGTGTTGGGCATAAGTGGACTTCCCATTTTTGCATCCACCAGATATAAAAACTCTCATATTTCACCCCGATTTTGTATTTTCGGAAACAAAAACCCGCTTCATAAAAGGCACACGCCCATGAAACGGGATAATTTATCGTAAGGTAATACACGGCAAAGCCGACGGTCACACACTCACAACAACTATACCGCCCCATTCTCTGTGGGGTCGCTACAGTAACGGCATAAGCCGTTAAAATGAGGCAGGTTTTCCGACTTAGACATCATGGCAACAGTTTCCCCTTCTCGGACAAAATGCCCAATGGTTGTTCGGCAAGCGAACGTGAAACTTTGCTAGTCAATACGGCAGCAGGACTGTTTGGGATTTCCACCCAATTCCCTATTATCGTTTAGACCATGCACCCCCTAAAGAAGCAACAGGTCATACGCACCACATTTAAGCATTATTTAATTTTCTAATTCTACAACAAATTACATTATATCACGTACCCAATATGAATGTCAAATAAAATTTATACAACATCCACAACCACATGGTAGGGGCGGGCATTGCCCGTCCCAGTTCGATTTGCAGTATTGTCCGAACCAAGGCGTTAGTGCCAGCAGGATTGGGACGGGCAATGCCCGCCCCTACCACGGATGAGTGGGTGTAAAAAGTGCTTGACAAGGGTTGGATTTTGGTATATACTGGCGATAGGTGCTGGTTTTTCTGCAAAGAAAAATACGCAAGACAGGCTTATGAAATTGAACCCTCATACCTGTCTTGCGTACCCACCAGCCGAAATAAACGACCTAGGTGTAATTATACACCGCCTAGGTCTGGTTTGCAACACCAAATTCCAACCTAGGAGGTGAAACTTTATGGAAAACCAGAACACAAAAAGCAAAATCGGTCATCACAATATACTTCAAATAGGTACTTGGGCTAGTATATTCGATTTAATTACAAACCTTATTGACAACGAAAAGGAATCAAACGGTGAAAATGTTGATGACTTAAAAGAGTTATACGATTTTGCCGAGGAAATCGAAAGAAGAACCTTAGAGTTGCTTAGTTAGGAAAAGTCTAAGATAAAGTGATTTTAACGCCCTTTTTGAGAAGGGTGTTTTTATTGCAGGGACGACAACTCATCCCCTACCAAGTTTAATTTTAGGGGTACTATAACACAAATGCCAAGCCCTTGTAATACTAACTTAATTTGATATTTGGCGGAAAATGTATTATACTTATTCTCCAGTAATCTTCCTTGTGTTAGAAACCTTATAGAAATGAGGGGAGAAATGGAAGAAATTACAATTAAAGCTAGGGCAAAAATCAACCTTGCTTTGGATATAAGCGGTAAGCGTGAAGACGGGTATCACGAAATTTCTACGGTTATGCAGACCCTGTCTTTGTTCGACACTTTGGAAATTAAGAAAATTTATAAGCCTAATTATGGGGTTAAACTGGTGTCCAATGTGGGTTGGTTGCCTGTGGATGAGAAAAATTTGGTTTACAAAGTTGCTACTTACTTAAAAGAGGCTTTTGCTATTGATACGGGGGTTTTCATAAACCTAACTAAAGTCATTCCCACATCTGCTGGTCTTGGCGGTGGCAGTGCTGACTGTGCCGCAACCCTTGTGGCTATGCGGGATTTGTTCGACTTACCCCTAACCAATCAAGATTTAGAGGAGCTTGGTGCAAAATTTGGTGCTGATGTGCCGTTTTGTGTAAGCGGTGGCACGGCACATGCCACAGGTTTTGGTGAGTTATTAAAGCCTATATCCCAGCCACCTTTTGCCCATGTTTTGCTGGTGAAACCACCTACAATCGTATCCACAGAAGAGATTTTCGGCGATTTTAGCATGGACAAAATTAACCAGCGACCAGATATTGATAAAATCATAAGTTGCATAGACCAAGGCGACTTGGAAGGTATGTGCAGGGAGATGGGTAATGTGCTGGAAACGGTTACAATTCCCAAATACCCTGAGTTGGATGAGATTAAGAAAGCATTAATCAAACAAGGTGCCATGGGTGCAATGATGAGCGGTTCTGGCTCCACCATATTCGGAATTTTTAAGCGACGCACACAAATGGAGCAAGCTGCGGAGTTCATAAAATCAAGCTTTACCCATATAAACGAGATTTTTCTCACAAAATTTGAACCAAGGAGGAACTTAAAATGAAAAAATTTTTGAAAAAGTTATCTGCCGTTGCTTTAGCGGCTGTAATGACCATTGTTCCTGTGGCAAGTGTACAGGCTTCCAATTTCCATGATGTTGGTTCTGGGTTTGCCTGGGCGACAAACGCCATTGCCACCGTTAGCTCCCTAGAAATTATGATGGGCGATATGAGTGGTAATTTTAACCCCAACGGCACAATTGATATGTTTGAAGCCGCTAGGATTTTTGCCCGTATGTCTGGTTTTAACCCATCTGCCCATACGCCTGCCCAACAAAGTTATTACAACCAAGCGTTGGCAAGCCACATGGCTTTGGTGTCCACTTTGGATAATAGTTTTAACACTTGGAATTCTGCAAGAAACGCAGACATCGCCTTTTTGCTGTACAGTGGCGTGTTTTTTCCATCAGACCTTAGCAATTTTGTTGTGGTGACAGGCAACACAGAAACCCGCAGAATTATGAGCCGTGAAGAAACCGCAGTGTTTTTAGTGCGTTTTATGGGTCGCACCAACGAGGCAATGCAGACTTTTGGTGTACCTTTGTTTAACGACCATCAACTAATCACGCCAGCCGCCCGTATTTATGTTTACTATTTGCGTAGCCTTGGTATTTTGAATGGTTCTGAAGGTAATGTTCAACCACGCAGTCCAATTACCCGTGCGGCAATGTCTGTGCTTATTGTCCCAGTTTTGCACGAGGTCAATTCTACTTTGGTGGGTGGAACTGGCAATGCCAACCAAGCCCCAACAATAGAAACCGTGCAAGGTACAATCAGCAACACATTCCCAGATTTCCGTGCAATTTCTGCTTTATCAGAAAATCCATCACATAACAACCGCACTTTTACCGTTATCCCGACTGCTATCATCACTATTAACGGCGTAAATTCGACCTTTACAGCCTTACAGCCAAATATGACTTTTACAGCAATTATGTCGGCTGGCGAAATCGTTTCTATTAACGCAACCCCTGCACAAACTGCCACGACACCAGCAGAACCGCCAGCTAATAATAATGTGCCAGCTTTGGCTGATATGCGTGTGCTAGATGGTATTATTACTCGTGTAAACACCACAAACAATACCATTGGCATCGAAACCCGCATCATCAACCCACGTGGGGAAATTGTAACAGAAGTTCGTGATTATACCTTGGCTACTGGCGTAGAAATTACCCGTGCTGGCACTTCGGTTGCCCCGAACGCCATTAATGTTGGTGACTTGGTTGTGGCACGTGTACACAACAATTATGCGCACCAGCTTGTTTTGGAAGAACGTGTAACCCAAATGACTGGCACATTAGCCGAAAAGAACTTTGGTTCTAACAGCCTTTTCCCGTCAATTGTTGTGGAGGACGCCAACGGAAACACTCGTAGCTTTACGACAAATGCAAGTACCGTGGTTCAGCGTGGTAATCAGGCCAACATTGCCCCTCGCCAGTTACGTATCGGCGACCAAATCAGTCTTACCGCTGAATATGGCAGGGCAACCAACATTAATGCAAATGCCGTGGCAATTCCCCATGCTGATGTGTATATCCGTGATATTTTCATATCAGCCCGCGGACAGAGCTTTATCGTTGTTACTGACAACTTAGACGGCTCACCAGACCGCACCCATTTCCTAGTCGACAACCATGTAGACCCATTTAACCTAACTCTTGGCAGTCGTGTACGCATTTGGTTTGACAGCCATGAAATTATAGGTGTAAGCATATTACAAGGAGCGTCCGCCACTAACTTTACAGGGCATATCCAATCTTTGACCAGCACCCAAATCACCGTAAGAGATGCCCATTTCCAAAACAGAACCTTTAACATTGATGCAAATACTGTATTCTTTAACTCTGTAACTGGGCAGTCCATTAGTATGCACCACTTAACCACTGGAATGCGTGTGCAAGTTGTGTCCGCCGCTACACAAAACAATCGTGCCGTTTCTGTTACCGTTTTGATGAATTAATAAACAGATGTATGCCGTGGACACACACTGCTTGCCCTAATCAAGGGCGTGCGGTGTGTGTCCCGCTTGGCATATTGGCATATTTTGAAATGTATTAACCGCAGACAAGTGGGAACTGTCTAAGGAACAACTATTTAGATGATAACATAACTATTAAGAAGGGGTGAAACCATGGACAGGCGACAACCAAATCCTAGACCGCCACAACGGCGACCCCAACCCAGACCGCCCGTAAAGCGTACCGTTGTTAAGAAAAAACGTCTGCCAAGAGATTGGACATTGCTGATTTTTGAAGCCTTCGGACGGCTTGGCAAAATTTTCGCACAAAACCTACGCAACTTGCGTCGCTGGCGTTATTTTCGCTTGTCTATGCTGATTCTCATTCTTGCGGGGCTTGTTGGCGGTGGCGTAATTATAACAAATTCCATTACCCGCCCCAACGCCCTTTCGGTGGCGGTAAATGGTGACAGTTTGGGTATTGCCCGTTGGGACAGAGGTGTGCTTGACCCCCAATACCTAATTCACCATACCACAACCCGCCTAGAAAGCCAGTTTGGCACAACAATAACCATATCAGACGATGTGGCAATCCGTGGAGTGCGTGCAGGCAGAAACGCAGAAACCATAACTTTTGATGCCATGGTGACGACCCTAGCAGATGCCTTAGATTTTTATGTTTATGGTGCAATAATTACCGTAAACGGACAACAAGAAGCTACCCTTGGAAACATTCCCCAAGCTGAGAGCTTGCTGGCTAATATTGTGGAGCAATTCAAAGAATATGAGGGTCAAAGATACTCTTTTGTGGAAAATGTGGTTGTTGTCCCGTCAAACATTCATAAAGACAACTTAATGACCGCATCTTACGCACAAACGACCCTAACCACCCACCGTCCCGTTCAGGAAATTCACACGGTACGTCATGGGGAAAGCTTGTACAGCATCGCTCGCCGTTTCGGTATGACTTTGCCCCAACTGATGGCGGCAAACCCTAACGTTAATCCTGACGGCACAGGTTTGCGCGAGAATGATTTGCTGGTGGTAACGCCCACCATTCCTATAATTTCCGTACGCACCTATGAGCGTGTCACTACCGAAGAAATTTTGCCCTTTACCACCGAGCATCGCCCAACCCCTGCATTGTCGGTGGGACAACAACGTATCATTCAAGCAGGACGTGAAGGTATGGCGATTTCTACCGTTGATATTATCAGCGTCAACGGCATAGAAACGGAACGTACCACAGTAATCCAGCAAACAACCCAAGAACCCCTTCCAGAGATTATCGAAGTGGGCAGTGGGTAAAACATAAAACAAAAACGCCCTTCTCACAAAAGGGCGTTAAAATCGTATGTAATTACGAAACATTTTTTCTAATTAGACCTGCTTAAAATTCTTCCCTCAACATCTTCGGCAAAATCGTATAATTCTTGTAAATCCTTGACATTTTCACCACATAAGTCTTCTTCAACAGTGACAAGTCTTGAAATCAAATCGAATATTTCCGACCAAGCATCTGTTTGAATAATGCTACGATGATTAATATTGCCATTTGTGTTCTGGTTTTCCATGAAACCTCACCTCCTAGGTCAAATTTGGTGTTGCAAATTAGACCTAGATGAGTTATAATCATCCTAGGTCTCGTGTTGCATGTGACTGGTACACGTAGGGTGGGGTCGGTGGTCAAACTAACACCCGCCCTACGTGGTTTTTTATACGGCTCGGCTCATAAAGGAGAAACCAGTCACTGACACAATTATACAATATTCACTAAACCTTGTCAAGCACTTTTTTGTGGAATTAATGGTTTGGTTCGGACGATATTGCCAATCGAACTGGGACGGGCAATGCCCGCCCCTACCATTTTGTGAAGTTGTGTATAGTTGTGTTGAATTATTGTTTGTTGGCTTCGGCACGTACACGCTCTATGGCGTGACGCACGGGGGGTATGGCTAGAATTATTAGGGTTATCACCATTTCTGGGAAAATGTACGTGCCATTGTAGACCATTGCAAAGGGTAGGGGATGCCATGCATCAAAAGCGAACTGCCCGAAGAAAACCACCCCTGACACAGTGTGCATGACCCATCTGCCAATTACCGCTACCACAAAACCTATGTACAACCCATGTTTCATTTTCCAGAAAAAGCCTGACAGACCCAATGCGCCAAATGCCATGGGATAATCCAACAGCAATTGGATGGGATGTACCACAGTGGCACGCTGAACCAATTGTAACAATCCATACGCCACAGCGGATACAACACCCACCACAGGACCAAACATAAAACCAATTAAAGTTACGAAGAACATGGACATTGGGGTGACAGAGCCACCCATGCCCCCAGGCATGGTGAACAGGGTTAAGAACGATAACAAAAAGGCGACAGACATTGCAAGACCTGCATATGTCATAGACCTAATGTTTAGTTCCATTTTTTTGAACATACGTCCAACGATAATAAAGAACAGCAGAGCAGCCACTATAAATGTGATTAGTTGCCCTAAATCGCCACGCAAAAAGATTTGAAGCTCTCTCATGGTTTCTTCCATTAAAAATACCCCCTACAATAAAATAGAAGGCTAGCGGATATAACTTCCCTGCGACAGTGTTAACTGCATCAGGTTCAAAGGGTATAATCTCAGCCTTTGAACTTCCAAAAGCACCCCTAGCCATTTTTGATTTAGATATAGTATATATTAAGTTGCTTTCTTTGTCAACATTTTTTGGTTAAATTTTGAAAGGGCATTTATAGGCAAACACAAAAGACCCTCGGTTGCGAAGGTCTTTTGTGTTTGTACGCCTGTTATATGCCGTCAAGCTCCATGACAAAATTAGTACCCCAGACATTGAGAAACCTATCACCTTGGTCATTGATGCCAAAAGAGATGGGGTCAAATCCAAAAAACCATCTTCCTTCGTAGTAGGTCAAAGGCATTTCTATCAAACCAAGAACAATATGCCCCATAGCTATTGTTGCCAAGCCATCTTCATTAACACCAATCCCGAAATGACTTAATGTAAATACTTCACCTATTATTTCAGGAACAAAATGATAGTCACCAACCCATTGCTTAAAATCTTCTGTGGCTAAATACCCAGCGGACATATCAGCCATGGCTTCAAGTGCAAGTGAAATCAGGTCGTCTATAACTCCAGCATCGTCACGTGGAATATCAATATTTTTTTCTGTAACTGCTGCATCTAAGATTGCAGAGGCCAAAGATGTTGTTATGGCAGCTCCTGTTACCGAATTGGTTGTCACAAACACACCAAGACCGCTTTCTGGTGATAAAATCATTTCAGTGTGGTAATGTGTAAGTGTCCCACCATGACCCACGGTTTGTATGCCAGCGGTTATGGCTGAAGCCATCTTCAAAAATCCAAGCCCATAAGCTTCAAGAAAAATATCTGTATCCACATGGTCTGTGTGGCTTTGCATCATATATGCAATTGTTTCTTGTTCAAGCAATCTGTTACCACCTATTGTACCATCACCTAATAAGGTGTGCATAAAACGTGCCATGTCATGTGCATTGGAAAACATGCTTCCTGCTGGTAGGTCGGAAGCGAGTATGGTAAAGTCATCTTGTTGCCCTGCCATAAGATATGACATGGCAATATTAGTCATATCTTCTGAAAGTACAAAGGAGCTTCTTTCCATGCCGAGTGGTGCAAAAATATTCTCTTGGGTTAGCGATACAAAGCCTTCAAAATAATTGGTGTAACCAGACATTCTTGCCGCTATTATTCCTAAAAGGGCCCACCCCATGTTAGAGTATTCATACATGGTGCCTTCTTCAAAACTCATCTCACTTAAAGATAGAAATTCCAACAATCCACCATTCATCAAACCTTGGTAATAATAACCAGTTATAGACATGTTACCTCTTGCAAACTCACTTGGTACACCAGATGTGTTGCTTAGCAACATTCTAGTTGTTACATTATCGGAATTTCCACCAAAACGAAAGCTTGGAAGCATAGAAAATTCTGGCAAATAAGTTACAATTAGTTCATCTAAATCAATTACGCCTTGTTCTACCAATTGCATAATTGCTATAGCCGTAAATGGCTTTGACGTTGAACCTATTTGAAACAGCGTATATTCATCAGCCACCAAACCATTAACGCTATCGGCGTATCCGAAGCCTTGTGTCCAGCTAAATCCACTTTCGGCATCCACAAAGGCGATTGATGCACCTGTTACGCCAAATTCTGCCATCATTTCAAGGGCAAGTTGGGTTGCAAGCTCTATGGTCTGGTCAAACGGCTTGGCTTGCTCTCCACGTATCATGGCAAGGTCGTCGGCGGATATAAATGTGCGACCATCTACCAGCAATATAGGTGTAGACAATTCTATTTCAACACCATTACGTTGTGCAACTGTTTCACCTGGGGTAAATACCCAATTATTGCCGTCATATGAAATTGTTACACTGCCATTGACCCAGTCCACCACGGCATTGGCTTCTTCAAATGTCTGACGCAAAGGTAAATTCGCTTCCCCAAATGCCAAAACCCCGACAGACATAGTCATCAAAGCTGATAAAACGATTGATATTGCGGTTTTAATAAATCTTTTCATTTTTAGTTACCCCTTTGTTTGAATTTATGAAATTCATATACTATCACGTTCGACTTAATTTGTCAAGAATCTTTTACCCATTTTTGTTCTTGCCTGAAATTTATCGCATAAAATATCGGCATTAATATTGACAAATTAGAAAAAATAGTGTATCATAATCGTCACATAAACTGTCCGTGTTTTTATAGGATTAGTTTTTTAGCGGATTTGGTCTTGAGGCGGAGCAATCCACTACAATATTACCAAATATTTTTTAGGGAGATGAGTAAATGAGTCAAGAGAGTAACGTTGTAGAATTGAAGATTGCAGACAAATTCGCAAATCTTAAAAAGAACTTATCTAAACATTTGAGTGATAACCTAGATGATAAGGTTAAATGTTTTGTTTCTGTTGGATATAAGGACAGACGGGCTGTGGTTTATGCGGGGGTGGGTAACACCTTGGACACCGCTTTTAAGTCCGCACAAGACCGTGCATTAAAATATATCAAAACGCAGGAAAGCGAACCGCCTTGGTTAAAGGCTGATATTGTTGTGATGGAAAAAAAGTTGTCCATGGAGGATTTTTTGTCCCTTGCACGTTGGACAAAAAAGTTTTATTTTAAGTATGGAATTGCTTTTGACAGTATGTACAACAATGCTTTTTTACAACAAGAAGTTAATGGTGCAGCCCTTATAAAATACGGTATGGCAGAAAAAAGAAATGAAAATCCTAGTAGCGAAATTGCCGACCTAATTGGTCTTTCGCGTGAAACTGATTCTGGGCGGGTTGATGCACGTATAAATTTTAACAATATCAACACATATGTTAAAAACGTAAGGGGCGAACACGCCCTTTTGGAAGCAGGCAAAATAAACGATATGATTATTTTTGACACGAGGGGTTATTTCTACGAAGAAAACGACCTTCTCGAAATGGAAACGGATGAGCTTGCCACCCATAGAAGAAAAATTGAAAGCCTAGATGCAAGTTTGATGAGGGATTTGCTTACAAAAATGTCTCAATATTTGGCTAGCACCGTGCAGGAAAGCGGTAAATTTATTTACGGATATTTTAGTTGCTACAACAAAGAAATTTCCACATACAATGTGGTACGCCACGCTCTTGGAACATATTCCATGTGCGAAAGTTATTTAGTTACCAAAGATGAGGCGTTGGTTACGCCCATTAGAACTTCCTTGCAATATCTAGTAGAAAGATTTACCTACGATGTGGAAGATTTGACCTTTGTTGTGGAATTTGAAAGTAATGAAGAAATCAAACTGGGTGCTTTAGGTGTTGTTGTATTGGCAATTGCTAAATATTTAGAAGTTTTTAGCGAAGAAACCGAAAAATATCTGCCAATCATGCAACGAATTGGTAATGCCATGCTTTATATGCAAAACCCAGCCACTGGTCAATTTACCCATGTACTTGGACACCCAAACCTAGAAGTTATCGAAATGTTTAGAATTGTTTATTATTCTGGTGAAGCTGCCTTTGCACTTATGCGGATTTACGCATACGACAAAGACGAAAAGTGGTTAAAAGCCGTCCACAAAGCCTTCAAATACTTTATCAAACATAACTATTGGAAGAACTACGACCACTGGCTTGCATATGCGGTAAACGAACTAACCGCCATCGAGCCTGATACGGATTATTTTGAGTTTGGTTTGAAAAATGCCTTCTCTAACCTTGATTTTATAGAACAGCGTATTACCACATGGGCAACCTTCTTAGAAATGCTTACCGCATCCAACACCATGATAAAAAATATTCATGCCAGCGGTAAAAGTGATTTGATGGAAAAGTATGACGAAGCTAGATTCCAAGATGTTATGAAAATTAGGGCGGAAAGGCTGATGAATGGCGTGTTTTTCCCAGAGTTTGCCATGTACTTTAAGTCGCCAGAAACCATTTTGTACGGCTCTTTTATTCGCCATCATACTTTCCGTGTACGTAATGACGACGTTGCCCACCACATTTCTGGTTATGTACATTTCCTAACAGATATTTTGGAGGCATAATGTCAGTTGGTTTTTTAAGGTATTATGGAAACAGTGGGCATGGACCAAAATTGCGTTCCATGTTTGCGGTGGCAGCCATGTACAACCTAGACTTCTTCCAGTTTTCCCCAAAGGATGTCAACATAGAAGAAAAGACAATTAATGGGCTTTTTTGGGACATAGAATCCCGCACCACCGTGCGTCGCGTTGTGCCGTATCCAGACATTGTGGATGACCAATTCAGCTTTAGAAGCAAGGACAAAGAGCTGTTTCAAGAGTTGCGAGAGCATTGCTATTTGACATATATGCCCTTGGGCAGAAAGTCTGCGGTTTTTAATAAGGTTGACACCACAAAATTCTCCAAATACCTAATTAGGACACACCACTTTAGAGATTTTGATGTGGCTAATATGCTGGTGGGCGAAAAGTATATCGTTAAACCAGACAATGGTGGCAGAGGGGAAAATGTTTACAAACTTGAAAAAAAGTCAGATGATGTATTTTCGTTACACTTTGCGGATACAGACAGGTTTATAAGTTTTGATGAATTAAAGCAAGAATTTTTTGAAAAGTTTGAAACCAACTATATTGTGCAACCCTTTTTAGACTCCACCACTGTAGAAAAAAACCCCTTTGACATTCGTATGCACCTGCGTCGTGGCAAAGATGGGCTTTGGGACACCCATTTAATTTATCCTAGAATTGGCAGCAGTGCGGGCATTGTATCAAATGTGGCAACTGGTGGTGCAGTTTCTTTGAACTACAAGGCATTTCTAAGGCAACAATTTGGTGAGGATAGCCAGCGTATTTCCTCGGAAATACAGCATATCGCCGAGAAGTTTCCTAATTCCCTGCAAAAACATTACAAAAAGCTAATAGACTCTCTTGCCTTGGATGTGGGAATTGACCGCTCACGGGGAAATGAGCTAAAGTTTTTTGAGGTAAATACCTATCCAGGCGTGCAAACCTACCCTTTCCATTCGTCCGAAGCCAGCATACAATTTTATATCCATTTGTTAGAATTAAAGCGTGATGGCAAATTATAAAATAAAACCTGCACACTAGACGCCCTACCGTAAGAAAAGTTTTTTAGATAGAAAACGGTGTAGTTCATACTATGCCGTTTTCTTTTCTTTTTCGTTGGCTTCGGCTTGTGCCTTTGCCGCCCTCGAAATCAAATGCACCGATAAAGATATAGGGCAACTATGATACAGAAATCCTCCGTGATATTTTTGTTTTATCTAACTTTCTTTATTTTACCTCCTCTCGTTTGATTTTGTAATTATACCAGAAAACACTGGGCAAAGCGATGTAGTTTTTGGGTCTGGCTTAAAATCATTGCCGAAAAAGGTATTGTAATTTATATTGGGTTATTGTATAATTAGATGATATGATAGAGGAGGTGCTTCATGGCAACCGATGAAAAAAAGCCCAAGTCTGTGGGGCGGGAAATTTTGTCTTGGGTGATACTTATCGCCATTGCGGTAATTGCTGCCACATTTATTAACAATGTGCTAATCGTCAATGCAACTGTACCTACAGGCTCCATGGAAAACACTATTATGAGCCATACTAGGCTGGTGGCTTGGCGTTTATCCTACACTTTTTCTGACCCTGAAAGACTTGACGTTATCGTATTCGAATCCCCCGATGGGGAGGATATTTTGTATGTTAAACGGATTATTGGAATGCCAGGGGAACAACTAGATATTATTGGTGGACAGGTGTTTATAAACGGCTCACAAACCCCGCTGGATGAATGGTATTTGCTAGAAGCACCCAACAACTCCCTAGCAGACCAAAGTTTCCAAATCCCTGAAGGCACATTTTTTGTCATGGGTGACAACCGCAATGACAGCAAAGACAGCCGTGGTCTTGGCTGGAATCCGTGGGAAAACTTGTTCATTCCTGTGGAAAATATCTTAGGGCGTGCAGCATTTTCCTACTGGCCGTTTAACCGTATCGGAATTATAAGATAGTGTGAGGTTATAACTATATGCAAAAGCAACGTGCAGGGCGAAACCGCACAATTTTTCTCAGCGACATCGAGCTGACACAGTATTCGGAAAGGTGTCTTGCACCTGTAGAGCCTATGCTTTTGAATGAGGTTATTGACAAGGTTTTGATTGGTGATTCTTTTGATGTGTTGCCTTTGTTGCCCCATGGATTTGTTGATTTGCTAGTGGTGGACCCGCCTTACAACTTAAACAAGTCTTTTGGTGATGGTAATTTCAAAAAGATAAGTGATGATGAATATGCGGGGTTTACAGAACGGTGGATTGCCCTAGTTAAGCCATTGTTGAAGCCGACGGCTTCTATATATGTGTGTTGCGATTGGCGTAGCAGTTTAATAATTGGGCAGGTTTTGCAGAAGTATTTTGATGTGCAAAACCGAATTACATGGCAACGTGAAAAGGGGCGAGGTGCTACACGTAACTGGAAAAACTCCATGGAAGATATTTGGTTCGCCACCATGTCTCAAAAATCATTTACGTTTAATGTAGATGACGTAAAAATGCGACGCAAGGTCATAGCCCCATACAAAGTAGACGGCAAACCAAAGGATTGGATGGAAACAGAACACGGAAATTTCCGTGACACATTCCCCTCTAACTTTTGGGACGATATTTCGGTTCCATATTGGTCTATGCCCGAGAATACAGACCATCCCACACAAAAGCCTGAAAAACTTATAGCCAAACTTGTTCTTGCAAGCTCAAATCATGGAGATGTGGTGTTTGACCCCTTTCTTGGTTCGGGGACAACCGCAGTCGTGGCAAGAAAATTGGGACGACATTTCGTAGGTGTCGAGGGCGAGAGCATGTACTGTGCTTTAGCTCAAAAGCGTCTAGAGATTGCTAGTAGCGACACCGCAATACAAGGCTACAGTGGCGGTGTGTTTTGGGAACGTAACACCCTAGCACTACAGCAAAAATTCAAAGATACTCAACTATCAAATCATCCCATAGAACGGAGTAGTGACCAGACCGTGCTTTTCAAATTGACAGAATTTATAAGGAAGAAGGATGGTATTAACGATAAGGTGGAATTGGCGGGTCTGGTTTGTGAACAATTTTCCTGCGTAAAAGATGGGTCTGTTTTCTATACTGCCGAATTTGCTATACGTTTTTGTAAAGCTGATTCTGCTGTCTTCAGCAATACAGTGCTGGCTTTATCCAGACTGCAAAAATATGACGACAGACCTTTTATTGTTTGTGCCTGTACGCCTAACAAAAACCACTTATTAATTGCTAATTCCACATTTTTATCAAAAATTAGTCACAGTTCAAAAGAATTACGGGTGGACAATATAAAGGGTAGTTTTAATGGCTCGGATATTGACCGTATTTTTGGCAACATAGAAAACGCACCAAAGAATTTTGAAGCCCTTTTTGGAATTCACGAAAGCATGACTTTTGAGGAAAATCTCGGTCGTTTGGTGGAGAGTACAAATGACATAGTGCCGAAAGGTAAAAAGTTTGATGCTTCAAAGGCAGATTATCATGCAAATATAATCGATTCACCAAATCGTGCTGTATCCTTTTCAAATTCTGATGATTACCTAGACCTTCTTGAAGACTTAAACCAGAGGGTGCGTGAACATGAAAACGAAATACTTGTTGCGGTTTTAATTGAGAATGTGAATATAAGAGGTCGGATTATCGAATATCTCATCGCTGGCGATGATGAAATAATGCGTCAAGAAATCATTAAAAAGCTATTCAATAAAACTGAGCTACCTCGTTTAGTGACAAATAATGACATTGGCGACTACCCCAAGCATTACCCGAACTACTACACCAAGACAGACATAAAGACGAAGATAATGGTTTTGTCGTCTGCACCAAAAGGGTATAACCTTGACAAAATATTGGAATTTTTGTCGCAAGATGATACCGTTTTTATGATTTTTCTTGTGGGTATTGATTATGAGAGTAAGAGCATCAAGACAAAGCTTGTTTCGATGTTTCAAGAAACTCTTATTGATAATACGATTATTCAAGGGCATTGGGCTGGCAGAAACTCTCGTGGTGCGTCTCAATTTAACGGTGAAGCTGTCAAACGCATTATATTACACGAAGATAACAAAATTGATACAGAAAAAGCAAGGGATTTTCTTGACAGAATTTTAGTATTATAATAGGGGGAAGTAATTGTGATTAATAGAAATGTTTTGCGAGAAACACGCTCTTGGGTGGTAAGTATTGGGCTTGCGTTGCTTCTTGCCTTGTTTATGCGTAATGTGGTGGTGGCAAGGGCATCCACACCCACACCATCCATGGAAAGCACCATAAATGTTGGCGACAGTGTAGTGCTTTGGCGTTTGGCATATATGTTTTCTGAGCCACAGCGTTTCCATGTGATTGCATTTGACTGTCCAGACGGCGGAACAACAACGTATTTGAAGCGGATAGTTGGATTGCC
>Ga0136643_10000122_pt1 | contig 75336 bp, 71 predicted proteins | sample TergutLab28metaG_FD_96883 | JGI IMG/M metagenome (GOLD analysis project Ga0136643, IMG submission 96883) | Labiotermes labralis P1 segment gut microbial communities from Petit-Saut dam, French Guiana - Lab288 P1 (version 3) (version 3) | ecosystem: Host-associated > Arthropoda: Insects >... | reverse complement strand
AGTATCGTTTCCTCGTGCAACATTATCTTCGTATACTTCCTTGCCACAGCAAAAACCCCTTTCGTAGTTATTATCCTACGTTAAGGGGTTTTTCTCAATGTCCGTTTTATGGGATGCAGTTCATAAAAGCAAAGGTTATTCTATTTTTTTACTTGGTGTCATACTGTATTGATTTTGCCTTATGCGATGTTTTTATGCTTGTGTCAACCGGCGGATTGCGAACGCCGCCCAGTTGTGATACAATGGTAGCTGAAAAAATGCTACAGGAGGGTGAATCCATGATCATCAAGCAGTTGAGCGTCTTTGTCGAAAACCGCCGGGGCAAACTAAACGAGATTGTACAGACCCTTTCGGATGCGGGGGTTGACTTGCGGGCACTCATGTTGGCCGACACCAGCGAGTTTGGCTTTTTGCGGATGATTGTATCCGACCCCGACCTTGCCTGCGATATCCTTAAAAAAGCGGGGATGATGATCCGCGTGAGCGATGTGGTCGCTTTCGGGATGACCGACAAGCCGGGTGAATTCACCAAAGTCACGCAGCTGATTGCCGCCGAAGGGGTGGATATCTCTTATCTTTACACTTTGGCGTCCCCCAAAAACGGGGAGGCGGTCATTATCTTGCAGATGGATCAGCCGGGCGCGGGGATCGCGGCCTTGCGCAAGGGCGGCTTTCGAATCATTGGCCCGGACGAAATCTACAACGGCTAAACACAAAACTTTTGCCAAGACCACGCCTTTTGCGCGTGGTTTTGGTTTTATCCCGGCGCTGTTAAAGATAACTCTTGTTGTGCGGCACGGTTTGTGTTAAAATTTATCCGGGTGATGTCATGCGCGAAATTGCTTTACTGGCCGTGATACTGGCGCTGGCGGTTGTTGCGAGCGGCTGCGGCGCTGCCGATGACCAAATCGCGTCCGGGCCGTTCGACATTGGAATGGTCAGTGGAAATGAATTTGGCATTGGTTTTGCCTTGCGCAACAACAGCGACCACACACTCTTTTTCACCGGCGATTTCCGCCTTTACCGGCAGGAAAATGGCCACTGGGTCGAAGAGTCGGTATTGCGAACAGGTTCGGGGGAAGATAGACTGTCGCCCTATAGCGCGGCTGAATTTTTTATCCAGTGGTGGCGGGAAATGCCGCCCGGCCATTACCGCTTTGTCAGGCCGTTTTATACCGATCCAGGCCATCCGGATCGGATAGAAGAGTTGTCCATCGAGTTTGATGTAACCCACTGGAGTGATCCGCCCGCATATGACTGGCGGCAAGACCGGATTGACTTTATCACAGCCGGCCAGTCCAGCGAGAAGATTGTGCCGGTCGGCGAGGTGCGAGTTAGCGCGAACGCCATCTCCCTGGAAGTTGAAAACCGCACCGATAAAGACTACATCTACGGGGAAGGTTGGGAACTGGCCTATTACGCGGATGGCCGCTGGCGGGCTTATCTGCCCGGTCACGAATTTGGCTGGGTCAGCATCGGATATATGCTGGAATCCGGCGCGACAAGCCGGAGCGTGATCGAAATCGGCCGCCGTTTCGGCGAGCTGCCGCCGGGCAGATATATGCTCATTCGCGGCCACTCTGTTATGGATGATTTTGATCTGTGGAGAGACGTATACCGCAGGCAGTTCATTTATGAATACATCATGATTGACTTTACCATTGATGAGACCACCCCAACAGACCTTAGGGCGTGTTGACACAAAGCTGAAGCCCGTATTTTGGTGAATTTTGAGCCTTTCTTCGTTGTCGTTACAAAATACTGACGATGAGCGCCCATACAGCGAAGAGTCTCAGCGGAATACATACAGTATTCCTTCCTCCTCCGCCTTGAAATGCTCGAAAATTCACTCAAAATCCCTGCATTCCCATTTGTGTCAACACACCCTAGATAATCAAAAGCCGGAGGATGCGGTATGAACATACCGATCTTATTTATAAAAGGGGTAAAGCGCAAGGTTCTTGACGCCTTGGGCCTTGAGATGATGGGCGAGAAGTTCAAAGCCCTTGCGCTCAACTACCTCATCTTTATGATCTACTTTACACTTGAAAGTGTATTCATCAACACACTGTTGTTGCGGGTATCCGGCGGTGATATCAGCGCGGTGCTTATTTACCGCGCCTTGACCTTTGCTTTTTCGGCGGTTGCCATGAACCTGGCCTCCGCGTTTTCCAGAAAGCTGGACGCCATCAGGGTCATCAAGCTGGCCAGTATTCTTTACGTGATCATGTTCGCGATTCTTTTGGTGGGTACCGAGAGTTTGACGCTGATAATCTTCGTGATCAGCGCACTGAGCGGGATGGCCGGCGGGTTTTACTGGGCGGGCCACATTGTTCTGCTCACCAACTACACCACTCAGTCAAACCGCGCGGTCGGCATTGCGATCATCACCGTTTCACAGGGCGCGATGGCACTGCTCATGCCGCTGATTTCGGGTACAGTCATCGGGTTTTTGCCGGAGATGGCCGGTTATCGGGTGATGTTTGGGCTGGCCATTGTAGCCATCTTTGTACAAGCCCTTTCGATGCGCAAGCTGACCCCGGTTGCGGCCGAGCATAAAAAAAGCGAGTTTGGCCGCGCATTTAAGCTATGTGTCGGCCGGGTGCTTTTGCGTGTTATGCTTTTTCTCGAATACTTTCGCGGGATGCGGGACGGTGTGTTCGCGTTTTTTCTCAACATCGTGCTCTTTGAAATCGTCAACAGCGAGTCTCTGGTCGGGTTTAATTCATTTCTGGCCGGGATCGCGTCCATTGCCGCGGCCTGGCTTTACGGCAAAGTCATCACGCCCAGGAACCGGGGACAGGTGGCCGCAATCTGTGTGAGCGCCCTGCTGGTTTTCTGCTCAATTTTGCTTTTTGCGCTCAACCCGGTGACCATCATCCTGTTCAGTGTGGTCAATGTATTTTTGGCCATGTTCATCAATAACAGTGCAATGAACAACAGCTTTGACATTTTTGGCCTGAACGAAGAACACCGCAGTGTGATGACCGAAATCATCGGCTTCCGGGAGATCGCGCTGGTCTCCGGGCGGATTAGCGGGATTGTGATTGTCAGCCTGTTTCCCGCTACCTTGCGCGGATATGTATACGCGATGTTAACGCTGACCGCCGCACAGTATTTGGTGGCCATCCTGCTTTACCTTTCCCGGCAGGTGATCGACAAGCAACAGGCAATGGAGGCCGAAAATGCTTGACCCGCGGCTTTTGGCTTTGGCAGGTATCATCCGGCCGGGCGGGGTGGTGGCCGACATCGGCGCCGACCACGGCCATTTAATCTGCTATCTGATTGAGACGGGCATTGCTGTGCGCGGTTTTGCCTGTGACATCGGCGCAGGGCCGCTGGCAGCCGCCGCTAAGACTGTTGCACATCGAGGGCTGGAAGATAAAATCGAACTCAGACAAACCGACGGCCTGCAAGGCCTGCCGCTGGAAAAAATCGACGACATTGTAATCGCCGGAATGGGCGGTGAGTTGATCGCCGAGATTCTCGCGGCCGCGCCCGGCGCGAAAACGGAACGGCTGCATTTTATCCTTCAGCCGATGTCAAAAGCCGAGCGGCTGCGGGCTGCCCTTTACCGGATGGGCTACGCCATCAAACAGGAGGTGGCTGTGCAATCAGGCGGGTTTGTTTATACCGTCCTGTCGGCTGGTTACACCGGCCGGTGCCGGGAAGTGGATGAACTCTTCGCCTGGACCGGACTGCTCCCCGAAGAAAACAGCTCGGACAGCCGCGCGCTGCTCGCTTCGATTGCACGGCGGCTGACAAAAACCGCCGCCGGTCTGGCCGGGACGCCAAGCGGGCGGGCGCAGTCCGAACAATACGCCGGCCTTGTGCGGCAGATAAACCGTCTCGCTGAAAGGAATGATCATCAATGAACGCATACACGGTCGGGGATTTTTACAAAGCAATCGAGGGTTTTGCGCCTTTTTCGCTGGCCGAAAGCTGGGACAACACCGGCCTGCTGGTCGGCAGCCCCGAACATAAAGTGACCCGCGCATTGGTCGCGCTAGACGCGACTTCCGCCGTCATCCGTGAGGCGCAGGCGTCGGGCGCGCAGTTGATTGCGACCCATCACCCGATCATTTTTAGCGGGGTCAAGAAAATCCCGGCGGCCAGCCCGGTTTATCAGGCCATCCAGGCGGGGGTGGCGGTGATCTGTGCGCACACCAATTTAGACATCGCAACCGGTGGGGTAAACGATGTGCTGGCCGATCTGCTCGGGTTGTGCGCACCGGAGATATTGGAGACAACGCAGGCCGTGCCTTACCGGAAAGTGATCGTCTACACTCCGGCCGAAAGCGCAGAAGCTGTCTACAACGCGATGGTCAAAGCGGGGGCGGGTAGACAGGGCAACTACGCGGGGGCGGCGTTTCTGTCGGGCGGCGAGGGCCGGTTTAAACCGCTTTCGGGCGCAAATCCGGCCATCGGGGAGATCGACAGCCTTACGCGGGTGAACGAGCAGCGGATTGAAATGTTGGTGACACCCGCAAACCTACCGGGGGTGATAGCCGCTATGCTGGAAGTGCACCCATACGAAGAACCGGCCTACGATATCTTTGAAACCCACTTTGACAAGGTGCACAGCGGACTTGGCCGGGTGGGCGTCCTGCCCGCGCCGATGAATCCCCAAGATTTTGCACGGCATGTCAAAAGCAAGCTGCCGGCCGCCGGTTTGAGATGTGTGTTTGGTGATGCGCCGGTCAGCCGGGTCGCTGTCTGCGGCGGGGCGGGGGCGTCTCTGCTTGAAGCGGCATCGCGCAAAGGGGCGCAGGCGCTGGTCACCGGCGAAGTAAAACACAACCATATGCTGGAGGCCAAAGATCTGGGTTTGACTCTGATTGACGCGGGCCATTACGCCACCGAAGCGGTTATTTTGCCAAAACTATTGAGAAACTTAAAGGATACACTGCCCGGCGCGGAAATCGAAATCGCGAAATCCTGTGCCGACCCCGCAGTCGTGATTGACTGAGAACCTGTGGTCAATAACGAGAAATGCACACGAGCCGAAGCGATTTTTTCGCCAGGCAAGGAAATTTCTCGCAGGAATACTTTGTGTATTCCAAGGGAAATTGACGAAGCATAGCGGAAAAATCGCCGGATCGGGGGCGTTTTGAGTATTGACCACAGGTTCTGAGATAAAGGAGACCACAATGCCATTAGACGGACTATATCTACATTTTTTAAAGCATGAAATCGAAGAGAAAGCGCTGGGCGCGCGGGTGGACAAAATCGTCCAGCCCTCCCGCGAAGAGCTGATCTTTCACCTGCGCGGGAAAGAGGGGACACACAAACTGCTTCTCTGCGGTTCGGCCTCCAATCCCCGTTTACACTTTGTCGAAGAGACCCCCGAAAACCCGAAAGAGCCGCCGATGTTCTGTATGCTGCTCCGCAAGCGGCTGGGCGGCGGGCGGCTGACCGGCATTCAACAGGTCGGGTTGGATCGGATTTTGCACCTGGAGTTTTCTGCCCTCAACGAGCTGGGGGACGCGGTCGGTTATATTGTCGCCATTGAGATAATGGGCCGGCACAGCAATGTGATCGCGATGGATCAAAACGGCAAGATTCTGGACAGCCTGCGCCGGGTGGACGCCGAAACCTCGCGTGTCCGGCAGATTCTGCCCGGCCTGACCTACTGTTTGCCGCCAAGCCAGCACAAACACAACCTGTTGGACAGCGAAGTCGTTCAAGTTGTCGATTATCTGCGCACCCGGGGGGATATCCCGCTGGACAAAGCGCTGGCCGACAATTTGGAGGGCTTTTCGGCGCTGGCCTGCCGGGAGGCCGTATTTTACGTGACAAGGGGTGCTGAAGTTCCGGTCGGCAGCCTCACCGACCAGCAGGCCGATCGGCTGTTTTTTTACCTCAAAGAATTGCAGAGCGCGCTGGCTGAGGGAAAACCAAACCCCACCATGATCCTGGAAAAAGAGGGCAGACCGCGCGACTTTAGCTGTATGCCGGTCAACCAATACGGGACGTCCATGATGGTCAGGGAATTTCCCGGCTGCAGCGGGCTGCTTGAGCGGTTTTTTGCCGAGCGGGACCGGATCGAGCGGATACGCCAGCGCTCAGGCGATTTGCTCACCATGCTCGCCTCGGCCTCCGACCGGGTAACCCGCCGGGTGGCCGCCCAGCGGGAAGAACTGCTCCAGTGCGCCGAGCGGGAATCGCTCAAACAGATGGGAGACCTGATCAGCGCAAACCTGTTCACCATACACAAAGGCGAAGCAAAAACAGTGGTGCAAAACTTTTATGACCCCGAAGGCGGCGAGATTGTTATCCAGCTTGACCCATTGCTTACCCCCACACAGAACGCACAGCGCTATTACACCCTTTACCGCAAGGCGGACACCGCCGAAAAGCACTTGAGCAAGCTGATCACACAGGGCGAGGAGGAGATCGTCTACCTCGATTCGGTGTTTGACGCGCTCACCCGCGCGGCGGGCGGGCAGGAGCTGGAGGCCATCCGCTTAGAGCTGGCCGGGAGCGGTTATCTGCGCCGGGCGGCCGCAAAAAAGGGCGGCAAAGCGGTGCGGCCGCAAAAACTGTCGCCGCTGCGCTATCGCTCAAGCGACGGGCTGACCATTCTGTGTGGGCGAAACAATGTTCAAAACGACGCACTCACCCTGAAAGAAGCGGGGAAGACCGACCTTTGGCTGCACACCAAGAACATCCCCGGCTCTCACGTAATTGTGCTGACCGAAGGGAGACAGGTTCCGGACGCAACCATCCGGCAGGCGGCCATCATCGCGGCCTACAACTCAAAGGGGCGGGAGTCGGCCAAAGTTGCGGTTGATTATACCCAAATCAAAAACGTCCGCAAGCCGGGCGGGTCAAAACCGGGGATGGTGATTTACGACTATTACAAGACGATTCTGGTTGACCCGGATGAGGAAGTCGTGCGCGAACTGACCGAATCGGGAAGTTGACAGGGTCATTGAGAATAACCGAAAGCGCTCGGCTATTGGTGTTTTTACTTTCGCTGCTTTTGTTTGTTCACGGCATTGGGCATATCGTTATGGATCGTGTGGCCAATGCGTCCCTGTTTACGCGCGAGGCGGAAGTCATTGGCTTCGAAGAGCCGCGCGGTGATCAATTACATCCTATTTGCCGCTGCGGCCTTACTTGCTTTGGCCGGGGTCGGTTCGTTCGTTAAGCGTTGGCGCTTAATCCGCCCGGTACGGTACGTCCTGTTGATTTTTCTGTTACGCCGTTTTGTTACTGCTTTACGCCAGAATCGGCTATTGGCTGCGGGTCTGGACAGGTTGGAGTACTTGGAATACAGACTTCTATAGAATTTTTGTCCAAGTGGCGACAGTGTTAATCATGATCTGCTATCCTGCGTGTTGTATATCTTACGTACAAAAACTTGTGTGCAACGCACAATCCCCTGAAAGCATCTAGCTTTCAGGGGATTTTCGCGTTTACCGCTTTTTGAGGATAAAGGGGATCAGCCACCAGGGGAACCGGTCGCGGTGGTGGTGTGGCCGGAAATGGTGAACGGGAGGCCGGTGATGAGGCGGCCGATGATGAGATGGGGGGCGGTGATGAGAAGGCGGGCGTCCGGGCGGCGGGCGCCGGTCAGGCGGCCTTGATGACTGCGGCGGGCGGGGATCCCACCCACCAAAGCGATAGTTTTGATGATTCGGCATAGTATACATTCCTTTCGGATTCAGTTGAGTTCAAACATCAAATGCGAAAAGGGGCAGATTGCGCCAGGCGCGCAGTCCGGCGCATACCAGTTTATGAAAAACAGGCGATGCATGTTCGCCGCACCGGTTTGGTAAAATACGCGCGAATCGCTTGACTTGCCGAAAAAATTGCGGGGATACAAGCACTTGCACACAAATATTGCCCCGCGGGCGAATAGACTTAAAGAAAAGAGCAGGGGGCGGACGAGTGAGGCAAATTAAGAAAACGCGCAGGCAAACACCCAAAAGCCGGGCGGCCCGCGTGATAACGCTGGTGGTTGTCCTTTGTCTGATTTACCTGATCACATATCTACAGCTTCGGCCGGCGGTGCAGAACGCTGCGGCTTATCAGGTGAATTTGCACGCTACCCGGGTGATTAACGCGGCGATCCTTGCGCAGCTGAGTGAAGAGCGGGTGGGCTACCACGATTTAATCAGACTGACTCACAACCAGGGCGGGGACATCGTAGCCATCGAAAGCGACATGCAGGCAATCAACCGGCTCAAAGCACAGGTCACCCAATCAATCGTCGAAAGCCTGGAAGAGATGGGCACAACATCGCTGCGACTGCCGGTCGGCACATTGATGGGGAACGAGCTGACCGCCGGGCGGGGGCCGATGGTCGAGATTCGCATCTACCCGATCGGCTATGTCGAGACCGACCTGTTCTCGAGTTTTACAGAGGCGGGGATCAACCAGACCCTGCACCAAATCATGCTGGGCACAACTGTGCGGATGCGGGCGGTCATTCCGGGTTATCGTGTCACCGCCGAAGTCGCCACCAGCATTGGTGTGGCCGAAACGGTGATTGTCGGCAACATCCCGGACGCATACGCGAGAATTAACATGGGCGGAAATCCGTTTACCGGCTGGTTGGGCGGATGATCAAAACACCTACAATTCGCGGCCATCTTGTGATATAATTACAATGGACAGTTGACAATGGACAGTTGACAGTTACGGTGTCGCTTCGCGAATTGAATCACCATGAAGCGACATATACATTGTCAACTGTCAATTGTCCATTGTCAATTGAGGTTTGGATGGTGGCCAATATGGACAAAGATAGAGCAAAAGTGAGAGTTGATGAACTGCGTGAGACTCTGGAGTACCACGCCGAGCGCTATTACAACGGGGATTCGCCTGAAATCGAGGACTTTGAATACGACCGGCTTCTGCGTGAACTGGTCGAGCTGGAGACGGGCTTTCCCGAGTTTGACCACCCGGCGTCCATCACCCACCGGGTGGGCTGGAAAGCGTCGACCAGCTTTGCCCCGGTTACCCACGCGGTTCGAATGGATTCTCTTCAAGACGCGTTCAACTTTGACGAGATCGACGCGTTTGATGCGCGGGTGCGCGAAAAGGCCGGAGATTCGCGCTATCTGGTCGAGGTCAAGGTGGACGGGCTGTCGGTCAGCCTGTTATACCAGGACGGTGTATTCACGCGCGGGGCAACCCGGGGGGACGGTGTGACCGGCGAAGATGTGACCGAAAACTTGCGAACCATTCGATCGCTTCCGCTTGAAATACCGGGTGGGCCGCCGCTGCTTGAAGTGCGCGGCGAAGTCTTCATGCCCCGCGCCGTATTTGAGGCATTGGTGGCCGAGCAGGAGGATTCGGGCGAGCAGCCGTTCAAAAACCCCAGAAATGCGGCGGCCGGCTCTCTGCGGCAGAAAGACCCCAAGGTTACGCGGAGCCGGCGGCTCGATCTGGCCGTTTTCAACCTCCAGCGGGCAGAGGGGATTGCTTTTTCCAGCCACCAGCGCTCGCTTGAGTATCTGGCCGGGCTGGGTTTTCCGGTCTCGCCTGAATATCGGATTTGCGAGGACATTGAGGCGGTAAAAAACCGTGTGACCGAGATCGGTGAGAACCGCGGCAATCTGCCCTTTGAGATGGACGGCGCAGTCATCAAGGTGGACGATTTTAGCCAGCGCGAAGTTTTAGGCGCGACCAGCAAGTTCCCCAAGTGGGCGCTGGCTTATAAATATCCGCCCGAAGAAAAAGCCACCCGCCTCCGGGAAGTTGAAGTCCAGGTCGGGCGGACGGGCGCGCTCACCCCCACCGCGATCTTTGACCCGATCACTTTGGCCGGGACAACCGTCACCCGCGCTGTTTTGCACAATCAGGAGATGATTGACAAAAAAGGGATCTCCATCGGTGACCTGATTGTGGTGCGCAAGGCGGGGGATATCATCCCTGAGGTGGTCGAGGTGGCCGAACATCAGCCGGACGCCCAGATTTATCAGCTGCCGGAACACTGCCCATCCTGTGGGGCAAAGGCAATCCGGCCGGAGGGCGAAGCCGTTCTGCGCTGCCCGAATGCGGCCTGTCCGGCGCAGCTGCTGCGCAACCTGGTTCATTACGCCAGCCGGGACGCTATGGATATCGAGGGCTTAGGCCAGGCCATCGTCCGCTTGTTGGTCGAAAACGAACTGGTCAGCTCGGCGAGTGACCTTTATCACCTAAATGTCGAGCAGATATCCCCGCTTGAGCGGATGGGGCAAAAAAGTGCAGAAAATCTGATCGCGGCCATTGCCGGCTCGAAAGAACAAGACGCATCCCGGCTGATCTTCGCGCTGGGCATTCGCGGAATCGGTCAGCGGGCGGCGCAGTTATTGGCCAAACGCTTTGGGGATGTTGATTCGCTGATGGCCGCGCAGATAGATGAGATCGCCGCCATCGAAGGCTGTGGGATGACTATGGCGGGGGCGCTGATTGACTTCTTTGCCGAGGCGGGCAACGCCGAGCTGATCGAACGGTTAAAGCAGGCGGGCGTCAATATGCGCAGCGAACTGGCGCCCACCGGCCAAAGCCTTGCCGGGGTGACTTTTGTGCTGACCGGTACCCTGCCAACCCTCACGCGCAGTGAGGCCGCAAAGATGATCGAAGACGCGGGAGGGAAGGTGACCGGGAGCGTTTCGAAAAAGACAAGCTACCTTGTGGCCGGTGAGGAAGCCGGCAGCAAGCTTACCAAAGCGAATCAGTTGGGAATCCCGCTGTTGGACGAAGCCGGGCTGCTGGCCATGATTGGCGGACAAGCATAAACGGGTTCCATCTTACGTTGTTTTATCGAGCTGCGCTTCCCGGCTAATCTCCGGTCAGCAGCTCCTCAAAGCGAATCCCCAGCACTTCACACAGCATGACGATCTCGATGTCTGTGACGAACCGCTCGCCCAGTTCAACACGGCGAATGAAGTGGTTGTCCACGTCATATCCACGCACTTGCAGCATCTGCGCCAACTTGCGCTGTGACAGCGGCGGGTTATGTTTCCCTCGCAGTTCTGCAAGGCGTTTTCCGCAAAGATTGTTTGTGCCGTCCCGCGCTTTTATCTTGAACATAACTGTCCCCTCAATTTGTGTTAAATAGTGTTTACAATGGTATCATTCTACTGTATAATATGAATGACAATGTTGAATACTATTCAACATTCGTTAAAAGAGGTGTGAGGATGGCCGATTACGCCGGGATGTACAAAGTGCTGTTTCGGGCGGCGACAAAAGCGATTGAGGACTTGCAGGCGGCACAAGCGGCGGCGGAAGAAATTTATATGCGTGCAGATGAAACACCGATCACGCTTCTGCCGCCATTGAATGTAAGCGAAACAAAGGACGACAACCAAACACCGAAACAGCCCGGGCATTTGCCCGGGCTTTCTTTACGCGGTTCTAAAAATGGACAAAGGGTAATATCCTTTAACAAACAGGCAAAGAGGTGAAAGCAATGGAAGTGAAAAGCGGGGTTTATCGCTTTGAACAGGTGGCGCGCAGCTTGCCGCCCCGGCTGCGCGGTGTGTTGCTGGCGCTGCCGGAAAAAGCAAAAAACACAGCGCTTGAGGTACGGCTGCGGGTAGACCAGCCGCTGGCCATAACTTATCCCGGACAGACTTGGTTTGTTGACCTTAACGCGCAGATGCACAACATCCCGCGGGCCTGCTTTTCGGTCACCCCACAGGAGATTGAAGAGGCGGTGCTGGCCATCTCCTCTTACTCGGTACATACCCACCAGCATGAGATGAAAAATGGTTACATCACCCTGCGCGGGGGACACCGGGCAGGGGTCTGTGGCCAGGCGGTGCTCAGTGGCGGGAAAATCTCCGCCCTGCGCGAGATCACTTCAATCAATCTGCGAATCGCACGGGATATCGACGGCGCGGCCGATCGGGTGGTGTCCGCGGCTTTTGCGGCAGGGATTCACGGTACGCTGATTGCCGGGCCGCCGGCCAGTGGAAAGACCACTATCCTGCGCGACCTTGCCCGCCAGCTTTCGGACGGCAGGGCGGGCAGCTACTACAAAGTCGCGGTGGTGGATGAGCGGGGGGAAATCGGCGCGGTACACGGCGGCCTGCCTCAAAACAACCTTGGACCCTGCTGTGACATCTTGAGCGGTTACCCGAAAGGTGAAGGGATTTTGATGGCGGTGCGCACACTTTCCCCCCAGGTGATCATCTGCGACGAGATCGGTGGGGAAGATGAGGTAACCGGTATGCTTGACGGCCTGCGCTGTGGGGTAAAACTGGTGGTATCCGCCCACGCCGAAAGCCTGGAGGAGCTTCTGAGCAAACGGCAGATTGTCCGGCTGCTCAGAGAGGGCGCTTTCTCCAAGATCATCCTGTTGGGCTGGGCGGGCCAGCCGGGGGCGGTTGCGCAGATCATTTCGACGGAGGACTTAACCTATGCGGATGGCCGGTATACTCTTGATCGTCCTCTCCTGCACCCTGCTGGGGATGTTTGCGGCGTCCGGGTTGTCAGCCCGGCTGCGAAGGCTTGAGACCTGTACCGCACTGCTTGGCGAGATGTCGGGTCGGCTCAAGTATCTCCAGCCGACCGTGCAGAGCTTGGTCACCTCGCTGGCTGCGCAGGACCGTTTTAGTGAGCTGCGGTTTTTGAAGCTGTGCGCGGCGGATATCGGCGAAGGCGGCGAGTTTTCAACCGCCTGGCGGAAATCTCTCGAGAGGGAGGAGCGCTCGCTCGGCCGGGAAGAGTCCGCGCTGCTCGCCTCACTGGGCGACGTGCTTGGCCGGACAGACCTTGAAAGCCAGTTGGCCGCGATATCCCTGACCGGCGGGCAGCTCGAACAGAGAGTAGGCGCCGGGCGGGAAAAGATGCGCAGGCAAGAAAGTCTTTACCGCTCGATGGGAATGTTGGGCGGTGCGGCGGCGGCCATCATCTTGATCTAATTGATCTTATGGGGGGAACAATCGGTGGATGTCGATTTGATTTTCAGAATAGCCGGGATCGGGATTATTGTCGCCGTGCTCAATCAGGTGTTGACCCGGGCTGAGCGGCCGGAGCAGGCTATGATGACCACGCTGGCCGGAATTATTGTGGTCGCTATGATGATGATCAGTGAAATCAGTAATCTTTTCGACACCGTGCGGCAGGTGTTCGGGCTTCTATAATAGTTGACAGTTGATAATTGAAAGTTGATAGTTTTGGTGTCCACCAGGCGGACATTATTCTAAATAATCGCGCAGCGATATCATAACTGTCAATTATACACTGTCAATTGTCAACTAATAAGGTGGTGATTGAAGTGGACAACCTGGGGCTTTTTTCGCTGGTTGGGCTGGGGCTTACGGCGGCGATTTTATCGGTGATCCTGCGGCAATACCGGCCGGAGTTTGCGACCGTTGTTTCAGTCACGGCGGGGGTTTTGATTCTCGGCGGTATTGTGCTGGCCATCCTGCCGGTGATATCACAAATACAGCTGATCTTTGATTCAACCGCTGTCCCGCGCGAGTATGTGCAGATTCTCTTTCGGGCGCTGGGCGTCTGCTTTGTTACCCAGATCGCTTGCGATGCCTGCAAGGACGCGGGTGAGACGGCAATCGGCGCAAAGGTCGAGCTGGCCGGTAAGGTCGGCGTTCTGATCATTAGTCTGCCTCTGTTCAGTCAAGTACTCGAGATTGTGCGGGTGCTTTTGTGATCCGCCGGGTGTTCGCGGTTTTCCTGTTCTGCTTGCTGCTGCTCATCCCGGTCAACGCCCGGGCCGGGACAGGCCCTGCCGATACGGACGCGCACGTGCAGCTCAGGGAGCAGCTGGACGCGCTGGGCAGCCGCGAGCTGGCCGGACAGGTTTCCCCCGAAGCGCGTGAATACCTTGCACAAGGGGGATTGCTCGAGCCAAATTTTGAAACCCTTATACAGCTGACACCGGGGCGGTTTTTCCCCGCCCTTTGGCAGATGTTTCTTTCAGCTATGATGGCTCCGCTCCGGGCGCTGGCCGCTATGATCGGGATTATCCTGCTCTGTGCGCTGCTTGAGACTTTGCGTGCCGCGACTTGGGAGAACACGCTTTCTTCTGTATTCCAAACGGTGAGCATTCTTTGCATACTGACTTTCATCGCGCGGCCGATTCTGGATCTGATCGTCAGCACCACCGCCACCATCCGCGAAGCGGCTATGTTTATGATGGGGTTTATCCCAATGTTTTCGGCGGCGCTGATCAGCGCCGGACAACCGGTAACCGGCGCGACTTACAGCTTGTTTTTGATGGGGGCCAGCCAGCTGGTCGCGCAAGTCGTCGCCCAAACGCTTCTGCCCATGATGTCGATTTACTTAGCCATCTGTATTTGCGGCGCGTTTGTCCCCGACCTTAAAATTGTCGAGGCGGCGCAGGGGATACGCGCGGCGGTCGGCTGGACAATGGGTCTGCTGCTCACCATCTTTGTGGCACTGCTTTCCATCCAGAGCATTCTCAGCCAAAGTGCGGACGGAGTGTCGGTGCGGGCAACAAAATTTCTGATCGGCAGTCTGGCCCCGGTGGTGGGCAGTGTGCTCTCGGACGCCTATATGGCCGCACAGGGGAGTCTGAGGCTGCTCAAGACAACAGTGGGCGCGTACGGAATTATTGTGGCTGTCTTCATCTTTTTGCCGACCCTGATGCGGGTTACCGCCTGGTATTTGATCACAAAGCTGGTGGCTATGGCCGGGGATATCGCGGGGGCGGGCAGGGTGGCCGACATTCTGCGCAGCTGCTCAAACGTGCTGGGTTTGCTCATTTCGGCCATTCTAAGCTTTGCCCTGCTCTTTATTGTCTCGACCGGAATCGTGATGTCAATGGGCGCGAGCGTTTAGACAGTTGACAGTTGACAATTGACAGTTGACAATGATGGTGTCCGCTACGCGGACGTTATTTTTGAATAATCGCGAAGCGATACCATAACTGTCAATTGTCAATTGTCAACTGTCAACTGAAAAAAAAGGGGGGGGGTTACCTGTGTCGGCAATTATGCAGTGGGCTTTTTCGCTTTGTGCGGCTATGGCGGCCATTGGGCTTTGCCGAATGCTCGTCCCCGCTTCGGGGATGGAGAAGACATTCCGCTTTGTGGTCAGCATCTTTTTTCTGGCCAGCCTGCTCACCCCGGTGGCGGTTCGGTTTCCGTCACTGATGGTGGATATCCCCTTCGCGACACAGGAAGAAATCGACGCGCGCGCGCTGCGGCTGGAGGAGTTATCTCACCGACAGGCGCTCCACGCAGCCGACACAGCCCTTGCACGCCTGGTCGAAGATAAATTGTCCGAGATGGGAATAAACGTGTACGGAGTCGCCATAAACTTTACTACAAGCCAGGCGGGCGAAGTCCTGTTGGAAAGCATTGAGGTTACACTGAGTGCCGGTTATGCCGACCGGGAGATTGAACTGGCCGGATACCTGGAATCCGAGGTCGGCGGCGAGGTCATATTCCGCTATATAGGGCGGGAAGGAGAATAAAAGTGGAGCTGAAAAAACTGAGCGGGGAAGTGAGCCGGCTACTGTCCGGGGATGTGAAACTCAAATTGATTGTACTGCTTGGCCTTTTGGGGATGGCGATTATCCTGATCTCTCAGTTTATCGATCATGGCGGCAATGCCCGGTCCGACCCGCCATTGATCGCAAACAGCGCTGAGCTGACCACCGACGAGTACATACAAGCCCTAGAGGCGCGGCTGCAAAGCCTGATCAGCGAGATTGACGGGGTTGGCCGAAGCCGGGTGATGGTCACACTCGAAAGCGGGGTGCAGTACGTATACGCCCAGGAACAGCGTCGAAGCACCGACTCCACCCGCGAAAGTGGCGAAGACCTGGCGGTTGGCGGCCGGTTTAGCGAAAGCGTCGAGCAGCGGTTTATCCTGGTGGACACTGAATTTGGCCGGCGCGAAGCACTGGTGCTCACGCGCCTGCCGCCGAGAGTACAGGGGGTGGTCATCGTCTGTGAGGGCGCGGACAACATCCATGTAGAGCAAAAACTTATCTCCGTTGTAACAACGGCACTGGGGATACCATCCACCCGTGTGAGCGTTGTGAAAATAGCATTTGAATAGCATATATGCGGGAGGAATCGTAATGAATATGATCATTGGCAAGCGGCAGATTATCCTGGCGGCGTTGGTTTTGGGGCTGGGGGTTGCGGTATACTTAAACTGGCAGTACACCCGGGTGGCTGTAGAGCTGCCTGTAACTGAAATGCTCGAATGGGAAGGTACAAGCAATTACGGAGAAGCGCAGTATGTCGGCTCGCCTGCTTTGATGTCCACCGATATCGAACAGCCGCTCGGCCCGGAGGCTTTCTTTGTCGAAGCGCAGATTTCCAGACAGCGCTCGCGGGACCAGGCGGCCGAAACACTGGCGGTTATGCTCAATGACGCTGACTTGAGCAGTGAGCAGAGGGCTGAGCTGGCTATGCGGGCGGTCGAGCTGGCTGGCGCAATCGAGACCGAGGGCAAGATCGAAAACATGATCCGCGGGCGCGGGTTTGACGATGTGATGGTCTACTACGATTCTCGCAGAGCGGATGTTATGGTGCGCACAGACGGCCTGCTCTCAAACGAAGCCGCACAGATCAAGGAGATCATCTTGCGTGAGACCGACCTGACCGCACAGTACATCACCATTGTCGAAATAAATTAACGCGAAACTTTTCAGAAAATATGGTTGTGCGATTGGGTTTTTATTGATATAATATATGCAGCGCCACTTAGCAGGCGCTGCATATGCATTTTACTGTATCTGCCAATCAATATCATAAGGTGGCTATACTGTGGAAAACTATACGGGAAAAGAACCGAGCGGCAGCCTTAAAATCTCACGCGGGGTGATCGGCACAATCGCCGGAATGTCCGCCAAAGAGATTGACGGGGTGGCGGGGCTTGCTCCACCTACTGCCAGCTTGCATCCGCCCTCGCTTAAGGGGACAGGCAAAAAGCTGGTGGACGTGATTTTGCGCGATGACTTTGCTGAAATCAGCATCGGGGTAGCCCTCAAGTACGGCGCAAAGGTGGCCGAGACCTGCACGGCCATTCAAAACTGCGTCAAAAACAATGTGCAGGCCATGACAGGCATGGCGGTCAGCAAGGTAAATGTCCGGGTTGCGCGCGTTGTCTTCCCAACCAGAAAACCGATCGAAAGCTAATCGTGGCCGCAATCAGAACCTGTGGTCAATAACGAGAATCGTCAACGAACCGAAGCGATTTTTTCGCTAGGCAAGGAAATTTTTTGAAGGAATACTTTGTGTATTCCAAGAAAAATTGACGAAGCATAGCGGAAAAATCGCCGGGTCGGGGGCGGTTCGAGTATTGACCACAGGTTCTAAACATTAGAAACTGGTAGAACGCTCGCCAAGGCGGAAAAGCGCCTTGCCCGCGTCTCTACTTTTTTCTGTTTTAACAACCATCTCTAAGATACGAGGATTTCAAAGTTGAAAATGAACCGCAGACAATCGAGAGAAGCGGCGTTCTGCCTGCTGTTTGAGTGGGCATTCCACGCCGAGCCGTTTGAGGCGCTGGTCGAGAACGCCAAAGCGGCCAGAGAGCTTGAGGCCGACGACTTTGCCCTTGCGCTCACCCAAAAAACAATTGAGCAGGTAGAACCGCTTGATGCGCTGATCGAAAAATACTCGGAGGGCTGGAAAGTCAGCCGCCTTTCTAAGGCGACCCTTTCGATCCTTCGGCTTGCTTTTTGTGAGATAACCGTACTTGAGGATATCCCGATCGGCGCGACAATCAACGAGGCGGTTGAACTCTGTAAAAAATACGCCAGCGAGGACGAAGCCGCTTTCGTCAACGGCATCCTGGGCAAACACGGCAGAAGCGGGGGTTCGACAACCGATGCGCCGGAAAAAGAAACTGAAGATACGGTGGACGACGGGCAGTGATCACACTTGGGATCGACACAAGCAATTACACGACATCGGCTGCCCTCTTTGACAGCCAATCCGGACAGGCAACCCAGCGCGGGCAGCTTTTGCCAGTTCCCAAAGGCGAAAAAGGGCTGCGGCAAAGCGATGCTGTTTTCGCGCATTTAAAGCAATTGCCCACCCTGCTTGAGCAGTTGATGGCGGATAGTCCGCCGCCGGAATGTGTCGGGGTGTCCTTGCGGCCGCGGGATGTGCAGGGTTCGTATATGCCCTGCTTTTTGGCGGGCGAAACAACGGCGCGGGCGATTGGGGCGGCCGGGAAAATCCCGGTGTTTGGGTTTTCTCATCAGGCCGGGCACATCGCCGCCGCCTTGTTTGGCGCGCAGAGCTTAGATCTTGCCAGCGCGCCTTTCCTGGCCTTTCACGCATCCGGCGGAACAACCGAGTGCCTGAACGTAAAGCCGGGGCAAGACATTCCGTTTGAAATAACGCTGATCGGCGAAACCCTTGACCTCTCGGCCGGGCAGGTAATCGACCGGGTCGGCGTGATGCTGGGGTTGCCTTTTCCCGCTGGACCGCACCTTGAGCAGCTGGCCGAAAAATCTGCTAATGCCTTGCCGGGCAAGCCGGTGCTCAAAGGCGGAAATTGCTGCCTCTCGGGGCTGGAAAATCAATCTGCGGCGCTGATCGCCAAAGGCCATCCGCCAGCTGATGTCGCCGCGTTTTGCCAGTGTATGGTCGGCCAGACCATTTTGGGGATGGCACAGCTTGCAGCGAGTGAATACCCCGGACTGCCCTTTGTCTTCGCCGGGGGTGTGATGTGCAACGAGACCATCCGTAAGATGATCGCCGGGCGGATTGCCGGCGCAAAATTCGCGCCGGCCAACCTGAGCGCAGACAACGCGGCCGGCCCGGCTATACTGGCGCAAATGGCGATGGAAAGCGGGTGGCGGCATTGTTGACCATAACCGTCAGCCAGCTCAACCGGTATGCGCGATCGCTGCTTGAGGAAGACGACAAGCTCCGCGACCTCTACGTCAAAGGCGAGGTTGCCGGGTTTGTCCGCCACGGTGGGTCGGGGCACTGTTACTTTCGCCTGGCCGACGCCGAAAGCTCGATCAAAGCGGTCATATTCCGCCAGAACGCCGACCTGTTGGGATTTCAGCCGGAAGACGGGATGGCTGTGCTGGCCAGATGTTCGCTCGGTGTGTACGAGCGGGATGGCGTTTATCAGCTATATGTCAGTGAACTGATGCCTTCCGGTGAGGGCGCGAAATCCGTTGCGCTGGCTCAGCGAAAGCGCAAACTTGAAGCGATGGGCGTGTTTGACCCGGCCGGTAAAAAATCGCTGCCCAGGTATCCTATCCGGGTTGGGCTGGTGACCTCGGCGGCGGGTGCCGCTTTACAGGATATCATCACCGCTTTCGAGCGGCGGTGGCCGGTAGCGGCCTTGGTGCTTTGCCCGGCCTTAGTGCAGGGGGAAGAAGCCCCGGCCAGCATCCGCGCGGCACTTGAACAAGCGGACGGCGCCGGATGCGATCTGCTCATACTCTCCCGTGGAGGCGGCAGCAAAGAAGATTTGTCCGCTTTTGGCGATGAAGGCGTTGTACTTGCCGTTTACCGCGCCCAAACCCCGATCATCTCGGCGGTTGGGCATCAGACCGACCACACCCTTTGTGACTATGCGGCGGACGCCCGGGCGGCTACGCCCACAGCGGCAGCCGAGCTGGCCACCCCCGACAAAGAGGAGCTGCTGCGCCGGCTTGCCGGAATAGAAAATGCCCTGCGCAAAGCCTCCGAGCGCCTGCTTGCGGAAAAGCACGCCGCGCTGGCCGCCATCTCCACACATCCGGGGATTCGTTCACCTAAAAATATACTGAATAAATGCAAAGAAAAGCTGGATATTCACAGGGAGATATTGTATAATAGTAGTCGTATAATTATTCAGAGTCGGCGGGCGCGTCTGTCCGAGCGGGCGGCCAGGCTGGATGCTTTAAGCCCGCTAAAGGTTTTAGAGCGCGGATACTGCATCGCCGCTAAACACAGTCAAGTGGCGTCTGCGGTCGGCTTAAACAAGGGCGATGATCTGAATCTGCGCTTTCACGACGGGAGCGCCGTGGCAAAAGTGTTGGATACAAGTCCGGATAAGGGATAAGAATAAGAACCTGTATTCACAAACGAAGTGCGCCGAAACGCCAGCGATTTTTTCGCTGGGCAAGGAAGTTTTCTGCGGGAATACTTTGTGTATTCCAAGGGAAACTGACGCGGCACGGCGGAAAAAGCGTTGGCGTAGCGGTGCGCTGAGTTGTGAATACAGGTTCTAAGGAATAGGTGAAGCCGGTGGGTAAAAAAGAAACAAGCCTTACGTTTGAACAAGCGATGACCCGCCTGGATGAGATCACTGCCGGTCTGGACAGGGGAACCATTCCGCTGGATGATTCCCTCGCCCTTTTTTCAGAGGGCGCAAGGCTGATTGACTTTTGCAACAAAACGCTAAAAGAAGCTGACTTGACCTTACAAGAGCTGTTCCCACCTGAGGGCAGGGATCAAAAAAACCGAAAGTGAACAATTAAAATGAATCTAGTGCCAATCATATCCAGCAACTTCATTATAAACGTTGCGGTGACCTCGTGGTTTTTGGCCCAGTTGCTCAAGCTGATCTTTACTTTACTGCTCACCCAAAAACTTCAGCTGGAGCGGATGTTCGGCTCGGGCGGAATGCCCAGCTCCCATTCGGCCCTTGCCTGTTCGGTGGCGGTTGCTATGGCCAGAAAACTCGGATTTTCATCCCCTGTTTTCGGGCTGGCTTTTTGCTTCGCCGCCATTGTCATCTACGATGCGATGGGTGTTCGCCGGGCGGCGGGTGAGCAGGCCAAAGTCCTCAACAAGATGATTTTCGACTTTCCGTTCTTTAAGCAGAAACACAGAGAGGACGGGAATGAGCCGACAAGCCCGGAAGATGACAGCGTTACATTAATCCCAAAAGAGCTGAAAGAACTGCTTGGCCACACGCCCTTTGAAGTGCTTGGCGGGTGCATATTGGGGATTGCGGTGGCATTGCTCATGCCGATGGTATAAGAACAATCATCAGGGGGAAACGGATGGGGAACTACCGACTACTCGAAAAAGCGGGCCGGCCGGGGGGGCTTGATTCGCTGGACAGCAAGCAGTTAGTCCGCCTTTGCCGGGAAATTCGCGCAGCACTCATTGAAGGTGTTTCACGCAGTGGCGGACATCTGGCCTCCAACTTGGGTGTAGTTGAGCTGACAGTGGCCATACACCGAATTTTTGATTCTCCGATCGACCAGATATTATGGGATGTCGGCCATCAGTGTTACACGCATAAACTGCTGACCGGGCGGCTGAAAGATTTGCACACCCTGCGCCGGATGGGCGGGATAGGCGGGTTTCCGCGGCCGGATGAGAGTATACACGACGCCTTTATTGCCGGGCATGCGTCCACCGCGTTGTCGGCGGCTTGCGGCTTAATCCGCGGGAAAGAGCTGGCCGGGGAGCCGGGACATGTAGTCGCCGTAGTCGGGGATGGCGCGCTCACCGGCGGGATGGCCTACGAGGGGCTGAACAATCTCGCGCAAAACAAAAACGGCAAGGCCATCGTCATCTTAAACGACAACAAGATGAGCATCTCGAAAAATGTGGGCGGGCTCACCCGGCACTTGACATTCCTGCGGACAAACGCGTCCTATTACAAGCTGAAAGACGCGACCAAACATGCACTGGGCTCGATTCCTTATCTGGGCGGGCCGGTGGTTGGCGCGGTTGGCTCTTCCCTCGCGCTGGTTAAGAATTTTATCTATCAAAGCGACTTTTTTGAGAACTTGGGATACCACTATATGGGCCCGGTTGACGGGCATGACCTCACCGCTTTACAGGAAGCGCTGGCCCGCGCTAAAAGCTTAAACCGGCCGGTGCTCCTGCATGTCGAGACCATCAAGGGCAAAGGTTATGGTTTTGCCGAAAGCAATCCGGGCGCTTACCACGGAGTGAGCAGCTTTGACCCTAAGACCGGGGGGGACGCACGCCCGGCTTCCGACAGCTTTTCGGATGTCTTTGGCCGCACACTTACCCGCCTGGCTGAAGAAGACGGGCGAATTTGCGCAGTGACCGCCGCTATGAAGCGGGCGACAGGGTTAGGGCATTTTTCCGCCCGATTTGGCAAAGACGGCCGCTTTTTCGACGTGGGAATCGCCGAGGGTCACGCCGTTACTTTTTCGGCCGGGCTGGCCGCCAAGGGGCTTAAGCCGGTGCTGGCTGTCTTTTCGACTTTTTTGCAGCGGGGTTACGACCAACTGATACACGACTGTGCCATCGAGCCGAAAGATATCGTGCTGGCCGTCGACCGGGCCGGCCTGGTCGGTGAAGACGGTGAAACCCATCAAGGCATATTTGACGCCGCCTATCTGACCGGCGTTCCCGGTTTGCAGATATATTCCCCCGCCACCTATCGCGAGCTTGAACACTGCATTGCGGAGGCGATCTGTCAGCCGGGAATCTCAGCTGTTCGCTACCCGCGCGGGGGGCAGCCCACATACCTGCCCGAATACACTTTTGACCGGCTTGACCCTGTCCACCTTGATTGCGGGGATAATATCTTAATCGTCAGCTACGGGCGAATCTTCGAGCAGGTCAGTCTGGCCCACAAAGCGCTAAGCGAGCGCGGGGTAAACGCCTCACTGCTCAAACTGACCAAAATCTGGCCGCTTGAGGAAAAAGCGCTTGCCATTGCCCGCGCACACAAAACGGTGCTGTTCGTTGAAGAGGGAATCCGCTCGGGCGGAGTCGGAGAGCATATGATCGCAAGCCTCGCGCTGGGCGGCTATAAGGGCAAGCTGGGGCTCAGAGCGATTGACAATCGGTTTGTGCCGGCGGGCAGCGTACCCGAGCAAATGAAGCTGTTGGGTTTGGACGCGGCCTCCCTGGCCGATTGGGTGCTGGAGGCTTGTGAATGAAAAAGCGGCTGGACACACTGCTGGTTGAGCGCGGCCTGGCCGGTGGGCGGGATAAAGCCAAAGCCCTGATCATGGAGGGAATCGTCTACATAGGCGGGGAAAAAGCGATAAAGCCGGGGGACGAGCACTCCCCGGATGCTGAGATCGAAATCCGCGGCAAAACTCTGCCTTATGTCAGCCGGGGTGGCCTCAAACTTGAAAAGGCGCTGGGTGTTTTCGAGCTTGAGCCAAAAGGGACGGTCTGTGCCGATATCGGAGCCTCAACCGGCGGGTTCACCGACTGCCTTTTGCAAAACGGTGCGGCCAAAGTCTATGCGGTGGATGTCGGATACGGCCAGCTGGCCTGGGCTTTGCGGTCAGATTCGCGGGTGGTTGTGCTCGAGCGAACCAACGCCCGCTACCTGACCACCGAACAAATTCCCGAACCGCTTGACCTTATTACTATCGACGCGAGCTTTATTTCGCTGACCTTGCTGCTACCGGCGGTATCCCCACTGCTCAAAGAGGGCGGGCAGCTGCTCTGCCTGATCAAACCGCAGTTTGAGGCGGGTAAAGAGAAAGTCGGCAAAAATGGGGTGGTGCGTGATACGGCTGTACACGCGCAGGTGATCGAGAAAGTGGCCGATTTTGCAAATAACATTGGCCTGGATGCCATAGGCCTTGACTATTCACCCATCAAAGGCCCAAAAGGCAATGTTGAATATCTGCTTTGCCTGCAAAAAAACTGTAAAGGCATAACGCTTGACAGTGAGAAAATCCAAGAAGTTATAGATTCAGCTGCCGCCAATCTGGAGGGTAAAGGATGAAAGTTCTGATCTTGCCGAATTTTGACAAACCGGGCAGCAAAGACTGTGCCCGGCGGATTGTAGAAAAGCTGTTGGCACTTGATATCACCCCCATGATGACCCATAAATGCGCGGGAATTGTCGGGATACCCGAAAGCGCGCAGGAGTGTGTGGTCGCGCCTTTTGAAGGCTTGCTGGCCGGCTCTGACCTGATTCTGACCATCGGCGGGGACGGGACAATCCTGCGGGCGGTGCAGTTATCCTTAAAGAGCGGTAAGCCTTTGCTGGGTGTGAACACCGGCCGGATTGGCTTTCTGACACAGATCGAGGCGGATGAGCTTGAAAAGCTGACCGCCTTGCGCGACGGGAACTACACCATGCACACACCCATGCTGCTCGAAGCGAAGATTGTACAAGACGGCAAAGAGGAGACATTTGTAGCGCTCAACGAAGCGGTATTGGGCCGGGGGGAGCCCGAACGCCTGGTCGAAGTCGCGGTCACCCGGGGTGGCAAGCCGGTGGCTTCACACCGCGGGGATGGGCTGATCTTCTCGACACCGACCGGCTCGACCGCTTACAATTTGGCGGCGGGCGGCCCGGTGGTTGATCCGAGCTTGCGCCTGATTATGATGACGGCCATCTGCCCGCACTCGCACTTTCACAACACGATTATACTCTCGCCCGAACAATCGTACAAAGCACTTGAGATACCGGGCAACAACAAAGGCGGGATGCTCCTGTCGGTGGACGGCCGCAGGGCGGGGGTGCTGCGACAGGGTGGGCATGTTTTGATTACCGGATCGGCCGCTAAAGTGCCGTTCGTAGACCTTGGGCTGATCGATTTTTACCGCCGCGTTGACCTTAAGCTGAAAGTCGGCAGCTGAAACAGCAAGTAAGCCGCGAATGCGGATGACGAATAAGGGGAATCTGGGATGAAAAGTATGCGCCACGCGAAAATCCTTGAACTGATCGCCGAGTTTGAAATTGACACACAGGAAGAACTGCTCAAACGCCTGAACGCAAACGGGTTTAAAGTCACACAGGCCACCGTCTCCCGGGACATCAAGGAATTGCGGCTGATCAAAGTGCAGGCGGGGGCGGGCTACAAGTATTCGCTGAACACAGGCAAGGACAGCGCGGACATGAGCTTTAAATTCCACGCCGTCTTCTCGGAGTCGGTGCTGGGGATCGACCATGCCGAAAATCTGGTGATCATCAAATGCTTTGTCGGGATGGCAAACGCCGCCTGCGCCGCGCTTGACAGTGTTCAGTGGAAAGGCGTTGTCGGCACAATCGCGGGGGATGACACAATCCTGTGCGTCATGCGCGAAAAACAGGGGGCGGCCAAGTTTGCCGGCCAGCTCCAAAAGCTGCTGAAATAGGGGAGACAAGGGCGTGAAGAATGGGGTGGACAAAGGGTTCCATGCTGGTTATTGGGGGCTGAGCTATAGAAGAAAGTTTTTTAGAACATTATGGTTAACCCCGATAATATTGCTTCTCCCCATCTTAATCCAGCCGTCACATTGGATGATTGGTGTAGCCCAATGGGTATGGGTTATCCAATTGATTTACACCTATCTGAAGTGGAAATTTGAATCGAAAGAACCTAGCAACTAGCGTCAGGGGTGTTCTCATGCTCGCAAAGCTGTACATTCAAAACATCGCGCTGATTCAAAAGGCTGAGATCACATTTGGCGGGGGGCTCAATGTCTTTACCGGCGAAACCGGTGCGGGCAAGACCATGCTGATCTCGGCCATTGACGCTGTCTTAGGGGAGCGGGTGAGCCGGGAAGTTGTCCGCGCCGGTGAAGAAAAAGCAATCATCACCGCCCTTTTTGAGGACCCCGCCCCGCAGGCGCTTGCCGTTCTGGCCGAAATGGGGCTCGAGGATGAAGACGAAGGCATCCTGATCACCAGAGAAGTTTCGGCGCAGGGCAAAAGCGCAAGCAAAGTAAACGGCGCACCGGCTACCGCCGGCCTGCTCAAACAGCTGGCGTCTCACCTGATTCAGATTCACGGCCAGCGGGAATCGGGGCAGCTGCTTGCGCCCGAGCGCCAGCTTGAGATGATCGACACTTTTGCCGGTCACAATCAACTTCTGTCCGATTACAGGCAGGCCTACGACCACTACCGGGAAGTTGAGTGCCAAAAATCTGAACTGGTAATGGATGAAAAACAAAAAGCACAGCGGCTGGACATGCTCAGCTACCAGATCAACGAGATCGACGGAGCGAATCTGGATGACCCGGGTGAAGAAGACGAGCTGACAGCCAGAAAAAAACTGATCGGCGCGGGAGAAAAAGTGATCGCCGCGCTGTCCGCGGCCTACAACGCCCTGAACGGGGAAGAAGAACAGGACGGGATCAACGCGCTTTTCGATACGCTGTCCGCCGGGGTATCCGAAGCGGCCGAGTACATCCCCGATTTTGAGCTGGTCAGCAGCCGGTTGAATGAGATGGGCTACGAGCTGGCCGAGTTTGGCGCACAGATACGGGATGAACTGGACGCCTTTGAGTTCGACCCCCGCGAGCTGGATCAGATCGAGTACCGGCTGGATCAAATCCACAAACTAAAGCGCAAGTACGGCGGCAGCATCGCCGAGATCATTGCTTACGGCGAAAAGGCAAGGCAGGAGCTGGACGCGCTTACCGCCAGCGAAGAAAAGCTGGCAAAACTCGAAGAAGAGCTGGTCGGCGCACTCGAACGCGCGCAGGCTATTGGGGATAAACTGACAAAAAGCAGAACGCAGGCGGCAGGCGACTTTCTGACGCAAGTGCAAGAGGAATTGGCTTTTCTGGACATGCCCGGCGTAAAACTGAGTGCGCGAATCGAGCGAAAGCCGCTCAGTCCGGACGGCCAGGATGAATTGACCCTATACGTTTCCACCAATGTGGGCGAAGAACCCGGGCCGCTTGCCAAAATCGCATCCGGCGGCGAAGTTTCGCGGATGATGCTTGCCATGAAGAATGTGCTGGCTGAAAAAGACGGGATCGGCACACTCATCTTTGACGAGGTTGACACAGGGGTCAGCGGGCGCGCCGCCGGAAAGATCGGCCAAAAGCTCAGTCAGGCAAGCCGGGGCCGGCAGGTCATTGCGGTTACACATCTGGCACAGGTTGCCGCTTTCGCGGACAAACATATGCTGATTCGAAAAGAAGTCGAGGACGGGCGCACATACACCAAAGTCGAAGAACTGAACAAAACCGCGCGGGAGGCCGAGCTGGCCAGAATCAACAGCGGGGACAACGTGACCGCCACCGCGCTTGAGAACGCCAGAGAATTGATCGAACACGCGAAGCAATTGACAATGAACAGTTGACAATGGACAATGGAGGTCTTACCTGTCTTTACGCTGTTAGTGTGATAGGGAGCACCAACTATCGAAAACTCGAACGTCAGCAAGTATTGGCAAGAGGGGGATTCTTAAGGGGGATAAGGCGAGTATTCGCCGCCCCCCTTAAGCGGCGTTTTTGGTTACTTTTTTGGTCGTGGAAAAAAGTAACCCTGGGTATGGGGCGGAGCACCCATTCCAAATCCGCCGGAGGCACATTGAAGTCTCACGCGTCCGAAAGGCAAACCTAATTAACCAGGTATAGAAACAAAACGCCCAACCGGAGATACACTGAACAAAGGAGCAAACAAATGACACTATACGAAGAACTCACACGAAGAGGCCTGATCGCCCAACAAACCCACCCCGAACAAATCGAAGAGCTGATGAACAAAGGCGGGGCGGTATTCTACATCGGGTTTGACGCTACGGCAGACTCCCTGCACGTCGGCCACTTTTTACAGCTGACCATCATCAAGCGAATGCAGCAGCACGGGCATATGCCTATCCTTCTTTTGGGGACCGGCACCACAATGGTCGGTGACCCGAGCGGGCGGACAGACATGCGCAAAATGCTGACCGTAGACGAAATCAACTACAACGCCGACCGGTTTTTGGAGCAGATGGGCCGCGTTGTAGACACAAACCCGGACAAAGCCATCGTTGCCAGAAACGGAGACTGGCTGATGAAACTCAATTACATCGAACTGCTCAGGGATGTGGGTGTCTACTTTTCGGTCAACAAAATGCTCAGTTACGACTGTTTTAAAAGCCGGATGGACAAAGGGCTGAGCTTTATCGAGTTCAACTATATGATCATGCAGAGCTACGATTTCCTTGCCCTTTACCGCGAACACAACTGTCTGATGCAGTTTGGCGGGAACGACCAATGGTCGAATATCATCAGCGGGGTCGACCTTGTCCGCCGGGTAGAGGGCAAAGACGTCTACGGGATGACGTTCACCCTGCTTGCCACCAAAGATGGGAACAAGATGGGCAAGACGGCCAAAGGCGCGGTCTGGCTTGATCCGAACAAAACCGACCCCTACGAGTTCTTCCAGTACTGGCGGAATGTGGACGACGCCGACGTCATCAACTGCTTAAAGCTGCTCACTTTCCTGCCCATTGAAGAGATTGAAGAGATGGAAAAGTGGGAGGGCAGCGGCCTTAACAAAGCCAAAGAGATTCTGGCTTATGAGCTGACCAAAGACGTACACTCAAAAGAGGAAGCCGACAAAGCCCTTGCGACGGCGACCGCCCTCTTTACCGCGGGCGGGGAAGCCGCCGATATGCCGACCACAGCGCTGGCCGAGGATGATTTGACCGGTGATTCAGCCAGCGTGATTGACCTTTTGGTCAAGACAAAACTCGCGCCGTCCAAAGGCGAAGCGCGGCGGCTGATCCAGCAAAAAGGGATCAGCATTGACGTGGGTGACGGGTTTGTCACCATTGAAGATATCGCATTTACTGTTGAAGGACGGCAACTGGAAGCCGGTATCATCATCCGCAAAGGTAAGAAAGTTTTCCACAAAGTCAGCCTGTAACCGCGAAACGTTACCCGCCGCCGGTGTTTTAGCCGGCGGCGGGTTGTTTGTGCCCGTCAGTCAGGGCTTTGCGTGTGAAGCTCAGGGTTGAACATCCCCACAGCAGCCTTGCGCGGGCGCATCATCCAGAGGGAGGACAGTACCGGCGCGATCAGCGAGAACCCGAACACCCGCAAAATTTGCTCGCCGCTCAGCGAAACGGTCTGAAGTACACTCTGCATAAACGGATGGTAGATGGTCAGCATACTCATCCCCAGCGAAACCGCGACCGCCAGCACAAGTGCCGGGTTGCTCAACAGCTTGATCTGAAACAGGCTCTTTTCCTCCGACTTGCACTCGAAGACGTGAAAGAGCTGGGTGAAGATCAAAGTGACCAGCGCGGCCGTTCGCGCGAGGGGGATATCCCCGTACAGCCGTACAAAATTGGTAAAGACGAGCAGGGTGGTCAGCCCGATTACAAATCCGCGAAAGATTATGGTGGTAGCCAGCCCGTTTGAGAATACGCCCTCGCCGGCCGGGCGCGGTGCGCGGGTCATGATGTCGTCTTCGGCCGGCTCTAACCCCAGCGCCATGGCGGGCAGGCCATCGGTGGCCAGATTTACCAGCAGAATCTGAATCGGAAGCAGGATGATCGGCAAACCCATCAGCATCCCCACAAACATGGTGACCACTTCGCCGATGTTGCAGGAGATCAGATAGCGGATAAACTTGCGGATATTCGCGTAGACCACCCGGCCCTCTTCGATGGATGCGACCAAAGTCGCGAAGTTGTCGTCCAACAGGATGATTGAGGCCGCCTGCTTGGTCACGTCTGTTCCCGAAATCCCCATAGATACGCCAATGTCGGCCTCTTTGACGGCGGGCGCGTCGTTTACGCCATCCCCGGTCATGGCCACGACATCCCCGCGCTTTTTGAGGGCGCGCACAATTTTGAGCTTGTGCCCCGGGCTGACCCGGGCAAACACCGCAACCTTGTGGGCGATTTGCTCAAACTCGTGTTCGGGCAGTGCGTCAATCTCAGCGCCGGTCATCACCCGGTCGTTTTTGCCCATAATTCCGACGTCCCGGGCAATGGCGCAGGCGGTGACTTTGTGATCGCCGGTAATCATGACAGGCCGGATTTTCGCCGTCTTACAGCGTTCAACCGCACCGTAAACTTCTTTGCGGGGCGGATCAATCATCCCGGCCAGTCCGACGAAGCAGAGGTCGTCCTCGGCGCGGGATTTGTCTTTTCCATCTTTGCAGGCAAAACCGAGGACGCGCAAAGCCTGTCCGGCCATCGATTCGGCCTGGGATTCAATGGCCTTGCGGTGGGCCGGGGTGATCGCGGTCACACCTGCATCGGTCATCACATATTTACACCGGTCAAGAAGCAAGTCGGGTGCGCCTTTCGAGAAGATGTAGCCTTTGCCCGACCCGCTTTCAACCAGAACGCTCATCCGCTTTCGGTCAGAGTCAAACGGGATTTCGTCCAGCTTGCGGTACTTCCCGGAATCGGGGGACAGACCGGCTTTGGCAGCCAGAACCATCAGTGCAATCTCGGTCGGGTCGCCGATTACCTCCCAGCTGCCGGTGGCATTGCTGGCCGTTCGATCACGGTTTGAAAGCTCGTCTTCCGGTGAAGTCAGCTGCGCGTTGTTGCAGACAGCGGCGATCTCAAACAGCCGGGTCAGGGCAGGGGAGGCGGCCGTATTTGCCCGCCTGCCGCCAAGCGAAAATTCACCAGCCCGCTCGTATCCGTTCCCGCTCACGTCCAGATCGTAATCCAGCGTAAAAACTTTGCGCACGGTCATTCTATTTTCGGTAAGGGTGCCGGTTTTGTCGGTACAGATCACGTTGGCGCAGCCCATGGTCTCGACCGCGTGCAGCCGCCGGACCAGCGCCCGGCGCTTTAGGATTCGGCTGACGGCCAGCGCCAGTGCAATGGTGACAATGGCGGGCAGCCCCTCCGGCACAGCGGCCACCGCCAACGAGATACCGACCAGGAACATGTTAAAGATGTCTTCACCGCGCAGGATTCCGGTGATCGTGACCACCGCGCAAATGCCCAGACACCCGATCGCAATGTACTTGCCCAGCTGCCCAAGCCGCTTTTGAAGCGGGGTCAATTCATCTTCGATTGTGTGGAGCATCCCGGCGATCCGGCCCATTTCGGTTTCCATACCGGTCGCGGTCACCACAGCCGTTCCCCGGCCTTTGGTGACAATCGCGCCCATGTAGACAAGATCCGCCCGCCCGATCTCTTTGGGCAGGTCATCCCGATCTGCTTTGCGCTTTTCGACCGGCAGGCTCTCGCCGGTCAACAGGCTCTCGTCACATTCAAGCGCGACGGATTCAATCACCCGCGCGTCAGCCGGGATTTTATCTCCGGCCGAAAGCAAGATTACATCTCCGGGAACAATCTGGTCAGCCGGGATGTTCATTCGCTTGCCCTCACGCAGAACCCGCGCGGTGGGCGCGGCCATCCTGCTCAGCGCTTCCAGCGTTTTCTCGGTGCGGTATTCCTGCACGAACCCCAAGACCGCATTGACCAGCACAATGACGATGATTGCCACCGCCTCACTGACCTGACCCATCAAGACCGAAACAACGGTGGAAGCGAGCAGAATCATGATCATCAGATCCCGGAACTGCCCGGCGAATATTTTGAGCGGGCTGATCTTTTTGCCCTGTTCAAGCCGGTTTTCACCATGCTCAAGCAAAAGCAGTTCGGCCTCGCGGCGGCTTAATCCGGCAACTTTTCCGACAGACATTGTTATCTCTCCTTTGCTTTTGACACTCTGGACAAGCTGAACTTGTCCTCACAACATGTATACTTGTCCTGTGAGTTTTTTATGCCAGGTCTTAACCTCAAATCTCTACCTGTTACCTGCGTTGATTTTCGTCCGGTCAAGTGATATACTGCAAATATATGGTTTAGAAATGCCACAAACTCTGAAAGGAGCAGTACTATACCCGGGGAATTCGAAAGGGATGCAGCGGAAGAAAAACGCGTTTCAGAACATAACGACCCTGCGAACAAATATTTTTTAGACATTATTCAGCATATTACAGCTTTTTTCGCAGGTCAGTCAGCGCCCGGATGTGCAGTTCCTCATCCACGATAATCCGCCGAAGCAGCGCCCCGATCTCCCGATCCGGAATTCGGTGGGCGGCGGCGTAGTAGCTCTCGATGGCTGTCTGTTCCCCCTTGATGCTCAAGTCGATGATCGCTTTGAGTGTGCGGCCATACCGGACAAAAGCCGGACTCCACCGCGCCCGGCGGGTACCCTGGTAAAAGCTATAGGTTGGGTGCAGGCCCAGCCGCAGGATACAATCTCCCAACAAACCCAGATGATGCATCTCAACCATTGATATCCCGCCCAGAACGCCGGCCGGTTCGGGGTGTTCGGCTGTGGTAAAAATGCGGTGATAGGCATACTCGTGTACGGCGGTCAGCTCAGAGTCCGGGCCACTGTAAAGGGACTGTAAAATCCGCGCAAATCGGATGTTTCGTCCAAGTTCGCGCGGTATGGGGTAGGGCAGGGGCGAGCGGTAAGGTGATGCATCTATCATCGGTTATCCCTCCTTGTTTCATCCTATGAGAGGGCTTGGCCGGTTTATGCGCGTGCTCAGCCGCGTGAGTTGATTTTTTCCCGGTTTAGCGGTATAATGGTTGAGATAAGGAAGAGAATCAACACTTCACCCCGCTTCTCTTACCTCCTACATCATGAAACAGGGAGTCAAAGCTTTGGAAGTGGAAAAGAACAGAGCACATTACACCGCACTGGTCCGCGAATATAACGAAAAGACCGCTGAACAGGACGGGCGGCAGCCGGCCGGCTATATCCGGACGTTCGGGTGTCAGCAAAATTTGTCGGACAGCGAAAAACTCAAAGGTATGCTCTTTGAGATGGGGTACGCGATCTCTGACCAGCCGGATGGCGCCAGCCTTGTGCTGTTTAATACCTGCGCGGTACGCGAACATGCCGAAGGCCGCGCACTGGGCAATTTGACCGCGCTCAAAGCCGCCAAAGAGCAAAACAAACATATGATCATCGGCCTGTGCGGGTGTATGGTGCAGCAACCGCACCTTGTAGACAAGATCAAAGGCCAGTACCCTTACGTTGACCTTGTGGTCGGCACACACGCGATCGCGAAGCTGCCTGAGCTGATCTGGAAAAAAATCACAAAAGGCGGATACATAACTGATATCTCAGAGATGAAGGGGGACGGTCTAAGTGAAGACCTGCCCACCCGCCGGGACGGCGACTTAAAGGCCTGGGTGCCAATCATCCACGGCTGCGACAACTTCTGCTCGTTTTGTGTAGTCCCCCTTGTGCGCGGGCGGGAGAGAAGCCGCACACCCGAAAATGTCCTGACAGAAGTAAGCGGGCTTGTCCGCGGCGGCTACAAGGACATTACCCTGCTTGGCCAAAACGTAAACTCTTACGGCAAAACGATCACACCGCCCAGCTCGTTCCCGCGCTTACTGCGGGAGATTAACGATATCCCCGGTAAGTTTCGGGTCCGGTTTATGACCAGCCACCCCAAGGACTGCACAAAAGAACTGATTGACGCGATCGCCGACTGTGAAAAGGTCTGCAACCACATACATTTACCGGTGCAGTCGGGCTCCGACCGGATTCTTGAAGCCATGAACCGCGGCTATACGGCGGCCGGGTACTTGGACTTAATCGACTATGCGCGAAAAAAAATCCCCGGCGTTGCTTTTACCAGCGATATAATCGTCGGCTTTCCGGGCGAGGATGAAAGCGACTTTGCCGCCACGATTGACCTGGTCGAAAAAGTCGGCTACCACTCGCTGTTTACCTTTCTTTACTCCAAGCGGGCGGGGACAAAGGCGGCCGAGCTGCCTGATCACACCTCGCGTGAAGAAAAAATTGCCCGGCTGGACAAACTATTAGAGGTTCAGCGTGTGCTTGGCCGAAAGCAGTACGACGGCCTAATCGGCAAAACACTGCGTGTGCTATGTGAAGAACAGGGCAAAACCGACCCGGCCCGGATGACCGGGCGAAGTGAACACAACGTGATCGTCGAGTTTAACGGTGACAACACTTATGCCGGTAAGTTCGTAAACGTCCGGGTAGAAGAAGCTCTGCAATGGGCGGTAATCGGCAAGATCGAAAAATAATACCAATACCACATTAGGAGGGTTGTAAAATGGACGCAATAAAGGCGGCAAGAGCTTTGGGCAAAGCAATTCAAGAGGACGAGCGCTACATCAACATGCAGCTGGCCTCACAGAGAAACGAAGCGGACACGGCCCTGCAAGAAATGATCACAAAGTTCAACGAAGGGCGCAAAGAACTGGCGGCAGAAATGCAAAAGCCGGAGAAAGATAAAGCCAAAATCGAGGCGATGAATGTTGATTTAGGGGATTCTTACCGCGAAATCTTTCGCAACGAAAATATGGTCAGTTTTACGCAAACACAAGGTGAGATGACCAAGTTGCTCAGCTTTATCAACCAGATCGTTAACGGCAGCGCCCAGGGTCAAGACCCCGACAAGATTGAATACGAAGAGAGCTGCGGCGGGTCCTGTAATACCTGCGGCGGGTGTTCTTAAGCCTTGGATACCGGGAATATGCCGGGTACACCGGGGATTGAAATTGAAAAGCTGACCCCCATGATGCGGCAGTATCTGTCCATCAAACAGTCCCACAAGAACCACATCGTCTTCTTCCGTCTGGGTGATTTTTACGAGATGTTCTTTGAAGACGCACAGGAAATCTCACAGGTACTCGGCCTTGCGCTCACCGGCCGGGACTGTGGGCTTTCTTCGCGTGCGCCCATGTGCGGGATTCCCCATCACGCCATCGAGGGTTACCTTGCCCGCCTGGTCAAGGCCGGGTATAAGGTCGCGATCTGTGAGCAGACCGAAGACCCCGCGTTTGCTAAGGGCGTGGTCTCCCGCGAGGTCGTGCGGGTGGTCACCCCCGGCACACTGATGGAAGACAACCTGCTTGAAGAAGACACAAACAACTTCCTGTGCAGCATCTATTACGGGAGCGGCGGCTATGGCCTCGCGGTCGCCGACATCTCAACCGGGCAGGTCAATTTAATCGAGATTGACAGGGAGGATGACGGCGCGGTCATCAACCAGCTGGCCGGCTATTCTCCGCGCGAAGTGATCTTTAATCCCGCCTTTGTGGACAAAGCTGGAATCGCGAAGTTTATGCGCGAAAAGCTGGGCTGTACCGCCGATCTTTTAGATCAGGAGATTTACGACGCGGGAAAAGCCGAAGCAGCCGTGCTCGCGCACTTTAAAAAAGACAGTCTCGCCGGCCTTGGGATAAGCGACAAGCCCCGGTGTTTGCTTGCACTGGCCGGTCTGCTCTATTATCTGGCCGAAACGCAAAAGGTCGGGCTGGAACGGCTGTGCAGTGTGGCCGTTCACCAGGACAGCAAGTATATGCAGTTGAGCGAGCGGTGCCGGGACAACCTTGAACTGCTCAAGACCGGCCGCGCGGGCGAGAAGAAGGGCAGCCTGCTCTGGGTGCTGGACAAAACCAAGACCCCGATGGGCAAGCGGCTGATCAAAACGTTTATCTCCCGGCCGCTGATAAGCCCTGCCGAAATCGACAAGCGCCTGAACGCCAGTGAAGAGCTGTACAGCAGTGAGATGAAACTTGCCGCTATTCAAGAACTGTTGGCGCAGGTCAGCGACCTTGAGCGGTTGATCACCCGGGTGGTTTACGGCAGCGCAACCCCGCGGGATATTCTTGGCCTTGGCCGCTCGCTCAAATACGCGCCCCTGCTCAAAGACAAGCTGGCTGGGGTAAAGTCGGACATGTTGTGCGCTTTGCGCGATGAGATCGACCCGCTGGAAGACCTCTCCGATCTGATTGAGCGCGCGCTGACCGACCAGCCGCCGGCCACGCTTAAAGCGGGTGGGGTAATCCGGGATGATTACAGCCCGGCGCTCAAAGAGCTGCGAGAGCTTATGAGCGGCTCTAAAGAAATCCTGACCGAGATGGAGCGGGCCGAGCGCGAGAGAACCGGAATCAAGAACCTGAAGATCTCGTTTAACAAGGTATTCGGCTACTTCATCGAGGTATCGAAATCCAACCTGTCGCTTGTGCCGGAAGATTACATCCGCAAACAGACGGTCTCGACCGGGGAGCGGTATATCACCGGGGCGCTCAAAGAGCTGGAGGGCCGGATTCTCGCGGCGGGCGAGCAGGCTGCCGCCCTGGAAGCCGAGCTGTTCGAGACCCTGCGGGTGGCCATCGCAAAGGAGCTGCACCGGATTCAGCGCACGGCCGGCGCGGTCGCTAAGCTGGATGTTTTTTGCTCGTTCGCCCGGGTTTCGCTGGATAACCGCTATGTTCGGCCTGTGCTCAGCCTTGACAATCAGATATTGATCAGCGACGGGCGACACCCGGTCGTTGAGCTGATGCTGGGCGGGCAGCCGTTTGTGCCGAACGACGCGCTGCTTGACTGCGGCGAAAATCAGATCGCCATCATCACCGGGCCGAATATGGCGGGCAAATCGACCTATATGCGCCAGACCGCGCTGATCGTTTTAATGGCGCAGATCGGCTGCTTTGTTCCGGCGAGCTCTGCGAAAATCGGGGTGGTGGACGGAATTTTCACCCGAATCGGTGCGAGTGACGACCTTTCGGCCGGGCAGTCGACTTTCATGGTTGAGATGCTTGAGCTGGCCGAGATTTTGCGCACGGCCAGCGCAAAATCGCTGCTTATCCTGGACGAAATCGGCCGGGGAACTTCTACATACGACGGGATGAGCATCGCGCGGGCCGCACTTGAGTATATCGCCCAAAAAGGCAGGCTGGGTGCCAAAACCATGTTTGCCACCCACTATCAGGAGCTGGCCGAGGTTGAAGACGTGCTGGATGTGGTCAAAAATTACAATGTGGCCGTCAAAAAACGGGGGGAAGAGATCACATTCCTGCGCAAGATTGTGCGCGGGGCGGCTGACCGCAGCTACGGCGTTGAAGTCGGAAAACTGGCCGGTATCCCCGACCCAATCATTAAGCGGGCGTATGAGATATTAAAAGACCTGGAAAGCGCCCAGCCCGTTCGCACAAAAGGTAAAAAGCGCCAGGTTGAAGACGATGGCGACTTTCAAATTCACATCGAGAGCTTGTGCGAGTCCAGGGTTGAAGAGGCATTGCGCGAAATCAGCCCGGATACCCTGACCCCGATCGAAGCCCTCAACGAACTCTTTAAATTGCGGGAGATGTTGGGTAAATGACCAGCGAGGTGAAAATTCCATGACAACGCCGGTGCTTGAGACAGGCGAGATATTGTTGCGGCCACCCGAAGTCGCGGACGCGCAAGCGATCTTTACAGGCTGGACGAGTGACCCCGAAGCCACAAAGTTCATGCGCTTTAGCACCCATCAGTCACTGGCCGACACAGTCGAGTGGTTGACTGCAGAAGAAGAAAACCGCACCGGCAACCGCGTTTATGCCTGGCTGTTTACCCAAAAGGCAACCGGCGAAGTTTTTGGTTCGGGAGGCCTTTACTGGCAGGAAGATCAAAGCATGTTCGAGCTGGGGTTCATCATCGCGAAGAAATATTGGAATCAGGGTTTGACCACTCGATGCGCAAAGGCGATGATCAGCTTTGCGCGGAGCGAGCTTGCTCCAGCCGCGATTTTCGCCTGTCACGCCACCGCGAACCCGGCTTCGGGCAAAGTGCTTGAAAAGCTGGGGTTTGCCTACCGGCAGAGCGGGCGTTACACAAGCGTTGATGGCACGCGCACGTTCGAGAGCAAAGAATACATCCTGTATCCAGGAAACTAAGGGAGGTGTAAGCCGTGGCAAAAATCCAGGTGTTGGACAAAGCGATCGCCGAGCTGATCGCGGCCGGGGAAGTGGTCGAGCGCCCGGCTTCCATCGTCAAAGAACTGATCGAGAACAGCGTGGACGCGGGCGCAACCGCCATTACGGTCGAAGTCGAGGGCGGGGGGATATCCCTTCTGCGGGTGTCCGATAACGGCTGTGGGATTGCGAGAAATGAGGTATCAACCGCTTTTTTGCGCCACGCAACCAGCAAAATATCCTCTCAAGACGACTTAGAGGCCATCGCCACCCTGGGGTTTCGGGGGGAGGCGCTGGCCTCCATCGCGGCTATGGCCAAAGTCGATCTGCTAACCAAAACCGCCGGCGAGACTGAGGGCACACTCTACCGGATAGAGGGCGGAAACGAGATTGAGCTTAGCCCGGCCGGCTGCCCGCAGGGGAGCGTGATCACCGTGCGCGACCTCTTTTACAACACCCCCGCCCGGATGAAGTTCCTGAAAAAAGATGTGGGCGAAGCCAACGCGGTCGCACAGGTGGTTTCAAAACTGGCGCTGGCCTACCCGCAGGTGGCCTTTCGCTTTTTGCGGGAGGGCGGCGTCAAGCTGCAAACATCAGGGAGCGGGGATCTGCTCAGCGCGATCAGCGCGGTCTACGGCAGCGAATTTGCGGCCGCCATGCGCGCGGTCGAGCACGCGATCCCCGAAGAAGGGGTGCGCGTCACCGGTTATGTGACCTCCACACAAGGCGCAAAACCAAGCCGCGTATACCAGAATTTTTTCCTGAACAGCCGATATATTCGCACCCGAACCGCTGGCGTCGCCCTTGAGGAGGCTTTCAAGACTTACATCAGCGGCGGCAAGTATCCGGGCTGTGTCCTGCATATTGAACTTGTTCCGTCCCTGGTTGACGTCAACGTACATCCGGCCAAGATTGAGGTTCGGTTCGTCAACGAAAAACCGATCTACCACGCCGTATACTTTGCGGCCAAGGGCGTGGTTGCCCCGCTCGATCAAGGCAAAGGCTGGCGGGGGGGAGACAGTCAATCGGCCGCCGCGCGCACAAGTTTTAAATCCGCGCCTGCGCAGCCCCAACCCGAGGGCCGGATGAGCATCGAACAGTTTAAGGCGCTCTACACGCCCCGAAAACAGAAAAACCTACTCAACCAACCGCTGTCTTTTCACGACGCAAGCCATCAAACAAGTCCGGAAAAAATAGGTGACCGGCTAGAATTCACCACAATTCCCGAACAAAATCGGAGTAAAATAACTCATAATCTACAATTTGCCCAACCGGATGCAGTGAGCGAGCCAATTATTGCCACTCTTATTAAAGAGGATGTGGCCGGCGAAAACGAAAAACCGGAACTGATCGGCGAGCTTTCGGGGCTTTACATCCTCGCATCACTTGGAAATGATCTGGTCATCATAGACAAACACGCCGCCCACGAGCGGATTTTGTACGACCGGTTAAAGCGCGACCTTGCCTACGGGAACCGGCAGATATTGCTGTCCCCGCTGACCGTCACGCTGGCCGGACAGGAGCATCAGGCGCTCATCGAAAACCCAAAGCGGTTGGAAGAACTCGGTTTCTTGCTCGAAGACTTTGGCGGAAACGCCGTACTCGTCCGCGAAATCCCCATCGAAATGGGCGAGCGGGAGGTAGCCTCCCTGCTCGGCGAGATAGCGGCAAAGCTCTCCAAGGGCAAGCGGGATTTAACGCCTGAAGTGTTGGACAGGCTTTATTTTAACATCGCGTGCAAGGGTGCGCTGCGGGCCGGGGACAAAAACGCGTTTCCTGAGCTGGAGGCCATCATACAAATGCTCTGGGAGAACCCGGCCATCACCCACTGCCCGCACGGCCGGCCGGTGCGGGCAACCCTGACCGCCCGCGAGATCGAAAAGATGTTCGGGAGGCAGTAATGCACAAGATACCGCTTTTGGTGATCGGCGGGCCAACCGCTTCGGGAAAGACCGGGCTTGCCATTGATCTGGCCAAAGCGCTTGGCGGTGAGATTGTTTGCGCCGACTCAATGCAGATATACAAGGGGATGGAAATTGGCGCCGCTTCGCCCACGCCCGAAGAGACCAGCGCTGTGCCGCACCACCTGTTCGGCATCTTTGAGCCGGAGGAAAATTTTTCGGTGGCGCGCTATATTGCGCTTGCAAGTGCCGCTATCAGAGAGATAAGCGGGCGGGGCAAACTGCCTGTCCTGTGCGGGGGCACCGGGCTGTACATTTCCTGCCTGATCGATGGGATTTCTTTTGACCCGGAAATGGGCGAAAGCGCCCAGCTGCGCGGGGAACTGCGCACATTGGCGAAAGAAGAGGGCAACGACCGGCTTTGGCAGATACTCAGCGATTGTGACCCCGATCTGGCAAAGACGCTGCACCCAAACAACACCGGGCGAATCATCCGCGCCATTGAGGTCTACAGGCTGAGCGGGATAACCATGAGCGAGTGGCAAAAACACTCCAAGACGAGCGAAAGCGAGTACGATGTCTGTTACCTGGCCATAAACTACACAGACCGCCAAACGCTTTACCGCCGGATTGATCAGAGGGTAGAGCAGATGCTGGCCGGCGGCTTGCTGGATGAAGTACAGGCGCTGGCCGCGCGAAACCTCTCAGGCACGGCGGCACAGGCCATCGGGCACAAGGAATTTGCGGCCTACCTGAAAGGCGAGCAAACGTTGGCTGAGGCGGCCGAGATGCTAAAGCGGCAAACCCGCCGCTACGCCAAACGCCAGCTGACCTGGCTGCGGCGGGATGCGCGGATCCACTGGCTGGTTGCCGATTCGTTTGACAGCTACAGCCAAATGTTTGACCATGCACTGGCCACAGTCCGCGAAAAGCTGACAAATCCGGACAAATGTGGTACAATATTCACTGAAGAGCATGAACGTTATGCGGACTCCTAAAACCCTTTGATCACAGCGGGAGACTTAAATGAACGCAAAACTCATTGAAAAGATTGTCAAATTTACGCTGCCGCTTTTCCTGCTTGGATATGTGGGCTGGCAGGCCATTGGATTCTTCACCAACCCGGTGCGGACACAGACCGCGCACCTTTCAACCGTTTTTCAGAGCGTGAGCGGCCCCGGCCTTGTCTTTAGGGAGGAGGTCCTGCTTGAAGAAAGCGGGATAAATCTGGTCAGCAGCCTGCACGACGATGCACAGCGGGTACTGGTTGGCCAGCCGATTGTCGAACTTTTACCGCCCGGCACCTACGCGGGCAACCGCAGCCGCCTGCGAGAAGCCGAGTGGGAAATCGAGATGCTTCTCGGCGCGCAGAATCCATCGATCAGCCACATAAACAATACCGAGGCGCTAGGGCGGGACATCCAGCAGCAGCTTGGACAGATTGTGCAGATGTCGGCCACCGGCAGCCATTCGGATGCCGGAAATGTCCGGACAAACCTGGTCTCGCTGCTCAATATGCGCCAGATCGCCACCGGACAGGAAAACAGCTTTGATGCGCGAATCAGTCAGCTGCAAAGCGAGCGTGACCGGCTGAGCGCTTCGCCCGGCGGTGCGGTCGGGGTGGTCAACGCGCCCATGTCCGGCTTTTACGCGCGGGAAGTTGACGGCCTGGAAGAATTGCTGACTTTGGACACTGCCAGAACCGGGGATTTGTTCGAGCTGAAGTCTTTGATCGAAAACGCGAGGCCGGGCGGGGCCAGGGATCGGGCCGGGCGGATTGTGACCAGCCACAACTGGTATGTCGCGGTGATTGTCAGCCGGTACGAAACGCAGTGGATTCGTCAAGGTCAAAACCTGAACATGGTCTTTGAGGATACCGGTTTGCGTCTGCCGGCAACCGTCAGCCGTGTACTCTCAAACAACGACTACGACGAGGCCGTGATCATCCTGCACTCGAATCGGGTGTCGGCCGAAACCGTCAACCTGCGGATATCAAATGTACGCTTAGACTTTAGCCAACACGAGGGGATTCGGGTAAACGCCGAAGCGTTGCGTTTTGTGGACGGTGAACGCGGAGTTTTTACTTTGAGCAACAACGTGGTGCACTTCAAGCGGGTGGATCCGATTTATGAAGAGCCGGGATTCCTTCTCTCCCGCCCGCCCCACAATCCGCACGATGACTTTGTCCTGCGCAAGTACGACCAAATCATTATCCGGGGTGTTGATCTTGAGGACGGCCGGGTAATCGGATCGGGGGGGATGTTGCCTTGAGTCAGGTAACCGAAAATATAAAGCGGCTAAAAGAGCAGATCGCGCAGTCGGCGGTCAAATCCGGGCGGAACCCGGACGACATCAGGCTGATGGCGGTGACCAAGACCCAGCCGCCCGCGCTGGTCAATCAGGCGATCGCTGCGGGAATCACACTGCTTGGCGAAAACCGGGCACAGGAGCTTTGCGAAAAATACGACAATTATGACAAGCGTGAAGAGCTTGAGATTCACTTTATCGGCCACTTACAGACCAACAAAGTCAAATCGGTGATCGACAAGGTCACAGCCATACAAAGCGTGGACTCTCTCAAGCTGGCCGGCGAGATATCAAAGCAGGCGGTCAGGGCGGGAATTACCACCGACCTGCTGATCGAAGTAAATATCGGCGAAGAAGAAAGCAAAGCGGGTACAACGCCCGATGAAGTCGAAAAACTTGCCCGAAAGATCGCTGCCCTGCCCGGCGTTCGGGTACGCGGACTGATGTCAATTCCTCCCATTTGGAACGAAAATGCCGGGAATGAGCGCTTTTTCGCGCAGATGCAAGAAATGCTTGTTGACATACGGGATAAAAATATAGATAATATTAGCATGGAAATTTTGTCTATGGGTATGTCGGGAGACTTTGACGCCGCCATCAAGCACGGGTCAACCCTGGTTCGGCTTGGGACCGCAATCTTTGGCCAAAGGTAAACCGCGCTTGTTGATTGGGCGCTATCATACTAGAAAAAGTTCCGGCAAAGCCAAGACAGATAGCCGGTTGGAGGGTTTTTAATGGGAATCGTAGACAAGTTTAAGAACTTTATTGGATATCCGGACGAGGGGTACTATGACGACGAAGAGAATATGGATATGCCCGGCCAGGACAGCGGCGATGTGGATGTGTTTGCCCCGGTGCGGGAAGAAAAGCGCTCAAATAAAGTGGTAAACATTCACGCGACCACACAGCTTCAGGTTGTTCTGGTCAAGCCTGAGCGGTTTGAAGATGCCAGCGGCATTGCCGATCACTTAAACCAAAAGCGAACCATCGTCCTCAATCTCGAATCGGCAACCAAAGATGTCACCCGCCGCCTGATCGATTTTCTCAGCGGGGTAGCCTACGCCAACAACGGGCAGATCAAGCGGGTGGCCAACAGCACTTATATCATCACCCCGTACAATGTGGGGATTATGGGCGAAGACCTGCTCGACGAGCTGGAAAGCAGCGGGGTGTTCTTCTCATAAACGGCTTGCACATATTATAAAGGTCGCTGACGTCTTTGCTTAATGTAAAGACGCCGGCGGCGTTTGGTGATTGAAAGACTTACCACGCAACTAAATACACGGGGGGTTACACGATGTTGACGCCAGGTGACGTTCGAAATAAGGGCTTTGAGAAAGTGAGAAACGGCTATCGGCCAGAGGATGTGCAGGCCTTTTTAGGTGACGCGGCCTCCGGCCTTGAGTACTTGTTGGCGGAAAACGCAGACCTGCAGAAAAAGCTCGAGATCTTGGCTGAAAAGGTCGAGCAGTACCGGGAGGATGAAGATTCCCTGCGCTCGGCTTTGATCGGCGCGCAAAAACTGGGGGACAGCATCGTCCGCGATTCAAAGCGGAAGGCTGAATCGATCATTGCCCAAGCCACTCGCAAGAGCGAGGAGCTGGTCGCCGACGCCCAGGCCAGCATCAACCGCGAAGCGATTGCATTGAGCAAAATGCAGGTAGAAGTTGCAAAGTTTAAATCTCAAGTACTCACCCTCTATAAAAAACACATTGAGCTGATTCAGGAAATTCCCTATGACGAAGGGGATATTCAGCGGCTTGAGTCGGGTGATATCGAATATATTGCCGGGATGGCAAAGCCGGAACCTGCTGCGCTGTCAGGCGGACAAGCAGAGGGCACAGAGCCGGGAAACAACGCGATTGACTTAAACTTTGAGCCGGATCCCCAGCCCGAAGACAGTATGCTGTCCTACTCGGAAGAAGAGGCGCAGATGGAGTTTGAGGGCGGCGAGGACGACGGTGACGACGCTTTCCCGCAAAAGCGGCCTTCGCGCTTTGGCACATTGCGCTTTGGTGACGAATACAATTTAACCCGCAGAGGGGATTAAGAACCTGTATTCACCTCAAATATTGTCAATGAAAAGCTCACGACTACGAGAAGGAGACTTCGCTAAGATGCCTGTAGACTACAACCAAACCCTCAACCTGCCAAACACCGACTTCCCTATGCGTGCAAACCTGCCCCAACGCGAGCCGGACATGCTCGCCAAGTGGGAGGAGAGCCGGCTCTATTACAAAATGATTGAAAGCAATGAAGGCAAGCCGCTTTATGTCTTCCACGACGGCCCGCCTTACGCCAACGCCGATATACATTTAGGCACAGCGCTCAATAAAATCCTTAAGGATGTCATTGTCCGCCACAAAAACACGACGGGCTACAAGTGCCACTATGTCCCGGGATGGGATACCCACGGCCTGCCGATCGAGCTGAAAGCCATGAAAGAGATCGGCCTGAAAGAGTCACTCGACCCGGTAAAGCTGCGCAAGCACTGCCGGGAATTTGCGTTGTTCCACGTGGAAAACCAAAAGAAGCAGTTCAAGCGTCTGGGTACACTCGCCCATTACGACGACCCTTACCTGACCCTTGCCCCCGAGTACGAGGCGCTGCAGATCGAAATTTTTGGCGCGATGGCCGAAAAGGGCTACATCTATAAAGACCTCAAGTCGGTGCACTGGTGCCCTGAGTGCATCACCGCGCTGGCCGAAGCCGAACTCGAATATGCCGAAGACCCCTGTGATTCGATCTATGTAAAATTCGCGGTCAAAGAAGACAAGAACGGCATACTCGCCCGTATGGGCGTCAATGATATCAGCAAGGCGTCCGTCGTCATCTGGACCACCACCACTTGGACTTTGCCGGCCAACTTAGCCATCTGCCTTGGGCCAGCTTTTGAATATGTCGCGGTACAAATTGGGGATTATTACCACATTTTAGCCAAAGAGCTGGTAACTGCGACTATGGAAGCCGCCGGGTTGAAAGAGGGCGACTACAAGATTTTGGGCAGTGCCAAAGGCAGTGAACTTGAGCGTGTGGTTTGCCGCCATCCTTTCTTAGATCGCGATTCCCTTGTGATTGTGGGCGACCATGTCACCCTTGAATCGGGTACTGGCTGTGTTCACACAGCGCCCGGCCACGGTGTTGAGGACTTCGAAGTAGTCGCGAAATTCTACCCCGAGCTTGGCTGTGTTGTACCGGTTGATGAACACGGCAAGATGACCGCCGAGGCCGGTGATTTTGTCGAGGGCCTGCCCACCGCGAAAGCCAACAAAGTGATCCATGAGCGACTGGTTGTGGACGGCACACTTTTTGCGACCAAACATCTGGTTCACCAATATCCGCATTGCTGGCGATGTAAGGACCCCATCCTCTTCCGCGCGACCGAGCAGTGGTTTTGCAACGTCGATGACTTCAAAAAAGAAACGGTTGAAGAAATCAGCAAGGTCAATTTTATCCCCGAGTGGGGCAAAGGCCGGATGCAGGGGATGGTCGAAGACCGCAGCGCCTGGTGTCTTTCCCGTCAAAGAACATGGGGGGTGCCGATCCCGGCCCTTTACTGCGACAGCTGTGAGAAACATATCATCAACGCCGACACAACCAAGGCGATCGCAGCGCTTTTCCGCGCCGAGGGTTCAGACGCTTGGTATACGAAATCAGCCGCCGAGATTTTGCCGGGCGGGTTTGCCTGCCCTCACTGCGGCGGCAAAACGTTCACCAAAGAAACCGATATCATGGACGTCTGGTTTGATTCGGGTGTATCCCACGCGGCTACGCTCATGGGGCGCTGGCCAGATCAAGAATGGCCGTGTGACCTTTACCTGGAGGGCACAGACCAGTACCGCGGCTGGTTCCAGTCCTCTTTGCTGACCGCTGTGGCCTGGAAAGGCAAAGCGCCCTACAAAACTGTCTGTACCCACGGCTGGGTGGTGGACGGTGAGGGCCGCAAGATGAGCAAATCGCTGGGGAACGGGATCACGCCGGACGAGATCATCAAAGATTTCGGCGCGGATATCCTGCGGCTCTGGGTGGTTTCTTCCGACTACCACGCAGATATTCGCATCAGCAAGGATATCCTCAAGCAGCTGTCCGAAATCTACCGGAAGATCCGCAATACCGCGCGGTATATTCTGGGCAATCTGGACGGATTTGACCCCGACAAAGACAGCGTACCCGACGCCGAGCTGACCGAGCTGGACAGGTGGGCGCTCTGCAAGCTTGACGCCCTGCTTGAGCGGACAAGCCGCGCCTACGAAAAGTTTGACTTCCACATCATCTTCCACGCCCTGCACAACTTTTGTACCATCGATATGTCCAACTTCTATTTGGATGTCATTAAGGATAGACTATATGTAAACAAGGCCGACTCAACCGCCCGGCGAGCGGCGCAAACTGCCATCTACCGGATTCTGCGCGCGTTGACCGCCATTGCTGCGCCCATCATCCCGTTTACCGCCGAGGAGATTTGGGGGCACATCCCAGCCGACAAAGCTTACAACCAGGAGTCGGTCATGTTTAACGACGCGCCCAAATTCACAGGGGTGGCTGACGCCGCGTTTATGCAGAAGTGGGATAAAATCATCGCGGTACGCACCGACGCGAACAAAGCCCTTGAACTGGCCAGAGCCGAAAAGCGGATCGGCAAATCCCTTGAAGCCAAAGTTGTACTCTACGCTGACGGCGAACTGCTTGATTTCTTGAAAGCGAATGAGGGTGAATTGCCGGCTGCATTTATCGTCTCCCAAGTTGAGTTGCGGGCGGGCGAAGGCCCGATCAAAGGTGAAGTCGAAGGATTAAGCCTTGAGGTATTACCCGCAGACGGCGAGAAGTGTGAGCGCTGCTGGGTCTTCAGCGAGACGGTAGGCGCGCATTCTGAGCACAAGACGCTCTGCGCCCGCTGTGCGGCGATCATCACCGAATAAACACATGATCAGAGGCAGGAAGGATTGCTTACGCCGGCTTGCCTCTACACTTGTTTTTGTGGAGGGTTCATGACCAAGTATATAGCTTTGGCAACGGCCGCCATCTGTGTCGGGCTGGATCAATGGATCAAGGCGTGGGCATATGCCGGCCTGATCCGTACGCCCGTCATCTCCGGTGTGTTTTATCTGACCTATCTCGAAAACACCGGCGCGGCTTTCGGCATCTTTCAGGGCGGCGCATTTGTGCTGGCCATTGTATCGCTCGTCATACTCGGGGGGATTTTTTATCTTCTGCTCAGCGGAAAAATTACCGGCACTGCCATGATATGGGGGTTTTCGATGATCTTCTCAGGCGGGGTGGGGAATGCGATTGACCGCTTGTTTCGCGGGTTTGTCATCGATTATCTTGATTTTTCTCCGCTGTTTGGATTTCCGATCTTTAACTTTGCAGACTGTCTTGTGGTTATTGGCACTGTGGTTGTGGTCGTTTATATCCTTTTTTTCGAGAAGAACAAACCGACTCAGCCGGCGCAGGAAAGTTAATGGAAAAGACGGTCTTGTATGCGCTGCCTCAGCACGCCGGGCAGCGTATTGATCTTTTTATCAGCCGGGCGCTGACCGAACTTACCCGCAATGCCGTGCAAAAACTGTGTGCTGACGGATGTGTACAGGTGGATGGCAAGGTCTGCGAAAAGAATCTGCGTCTGCGCGGCGGGGAAGAGGTCACATTTATCCTGCCCGCGCCAAAGGCTTTAGACCTGCCGGCTCAAGCCTGCCCGCTTGATATTGTCTTTGAAGACGCGAGCATGATCATCCTGAACAAATCGCAGGGGATGGTCGTTCACCCGGCGCCCGGCCACCCGGATGGCACACTGGTCAACGCACTGCTCCACCACTGTGCGGGCCAGCTTTCTGGGATTGGCGGGGTTGAGCGGCCGGGGATCGTTCACCGGCTGGACAAGATGACCAGCGGCCTGATGGTTGTGGCCAAAACCGAACAGGCGCATAGATCTCTTTCGGCGCAAATCAAAGACCGCACAGTCAAAAAGATTTACCACGGTGTGGTTTACGGCTGCCCAAAAGAGGACGAGGGCAGGGTTGATGCCTCGATTGGCCGACACCCCACCGACCGCAAAAAGATGAGCGTGACCGCAAAAGTCAGCCGCGAAGCCGCCACCGGCTACCGGGTACTTGAGCGCTGTCGGGGGTTTGGTTCCCTTGAGCTGTTGCTCGAAACCGGGCGGACACATCAAATTCGTGTGCATATGGCCAGCATCGGCCACCCGATTGCCGGGGATATCCTCTACGGCCCAAAGAAGGGGATTCCGTCACTGGCCGGGCAATGCCTGCACGCTAAGACCTTGGGGCTGCACCACCCGGTAACCGGTCAGTACCTCGAATTCGACAGCGAGCTGCCCGAATACTTTGTAAAGTTCTTAGACAAGATCAGGAAAGGATAATTTACCGTGGGCTTAAAACTTTCTCAAACCGTGATCATGAGCGATGTGGACGGAACGCTTTTACATACCGGAGCAAAGACAACCTCCTCCCGGAATTTAGAGGCGTTGAACCGCTACACTTCCAGGGGAGGGCGGCTGGCCATTGCCACCGGGCGCTCGCTCGTCTTGACCCGTCATCTGGCCGAAGCACTGCCGGTCAACTTTCCCTGTATTATTTTTAACGGCGGCGGCATTTACGACTTTCAAAAAGACGAGTATCTCTCACAGATTTACCTGCCCAAAGAAGTTCCCTCCACTGAGTATGCCAGGCAAATTCGCGCGGCCTTTCCCGATTGCGGCACAATTTTTATAAACGCAGCCGGTTACTTTGATATAGACGGCATCTCCAGAAGAGACTACTTTGACCGCTACCCAAACCCAAAACTTGAGACGACGCGGTTCGACGATCTGGGCGACGGGTCTTATTTCAAAGTGGTATTTCTCTACCCGCCCGATCGGGCGAAGCTGATTTATGAGTATGCGCAAAGTCAGCCGTTTGGGGGCGTGCGGTTTGTGTTCAGCGACAACTATATGCTTGAAATGCTGCCGGCCAATTCCTCCAAAGGGGCGGCTATGGCCATACTGGCTGAACTGGCCGGCGTTTCCCGTGAAAACATGATCGCCATCGGCGACTATTTTAATGATTTTGAGATGATCGAGTACGCGGGGATCGGGGTCACTCTTTCGGATGCGCCCGAAGAGATCAAAGCGGTCGCGCAGATGATCGTCTGTCCATGCGTGCAAGATTCACTCGCCGATTTAATCGAGCGCTTGGAGGCCGAGTACGAGTATTAGCCGGCTTTGGCCACGCATACCCTGTATTAACGGGGGTGTGTAAATGAAGCGGATTGGTTACGACATTCCGATTTTGATCCTGACTTTGGCCGGGCTGGTATTTGTTCTGGCCGCTGTGCTGATATTGGTACAGGGGGCACAGACGCGGGATGTAAGGGTTTCAACTTTTGGCGCCAACCGGCCGATTGTAATTTTGGATCCCGGTCACCCTGACGCAATTAATACTCCGAATCAATCGAGCCATATTACACTGTTTTTCTGTACAAATTGAACATTTGTTTTTTTATAAGCGAGTGGATGATGTGTAAAATGATATTGCCACCGTCTACTCCAGCCACCGCCGTCAACACCAGGGATAAAGCGCCCTTCCAGTTATTGGGAGGGCGCTTTCTGTTTTACTATCAAACCCTGTGTCAATTAAAACTAAACCAAGGGGAACATAATACTAAACAAATTTCTGTATAATTATGCAGAAATCAAAGCAAATTTCTTTTTGTTGCATTATAAAATGCTTTAAATACGCGCTTTAATTTACCCACTTTTTTGGAGTGGGTATTTTTTGTTTCAAAAATAAAAATGTGAGGTGCTTTGACAATGGAAAACAACAACCTTGTGTTCGTGATTGACAACCCGTATGAAGCAGTACAAAAGATTCGGCAGGTAGTTGAGGAGCATTCGGAAGGTGCTCTCGAAAGTCTCCTTGAAACTCCCGGCTCTGAGATTATCGAAGAGCTGACCGAGTATGGAGAGTATTTTGAGTCGATTCCTCCTGCTAGAATCACTGAACTTGCGAAAATGGCTCTCAAAGAAGCGCTGTACACTACGCAGGCACTTCTTTTCAGATTCCCTGACGACCCGGACCGTGCTTGCATGTTTGTAGACCTACTTGGCGACATGCTGGACGATACCTCAGATGTGCATTCGGCGATGATGGCGTACATTGGAATTTACCAGGTGTGCTACTCCGACGTCCCTGAGCCAGTAATGGAGTTGTTCGGGAAAACTAACAAGGATGAGATTCTGGCGCTTCTCGACATTTACACTGGCTTCCTCTATGAGTTTCTTGAAGACGCCATAGACGAAACTACCAACGAGTGCGATGAGTGTGGCGCTGACCTTGTTCTCGACGGAGACGATGTCGAAACGTACTTGAGATGCCCTGATTGCGACGCTTGCTATTCTCTTGATGAGGACGATGAAGACGATGAGGATGGCGACGGCGAAATGGCGTCTAACGTAATTCGTTTCCCGAAAGCTCTCTCTTAGCTACACAATCTTATCTAGCCCTGCTACGGAAAACCGTGGCAGGGCTTATTTTTTTTGGGATTGGAGGATTTTGTCTTGCAGGTTCAATCGAAGTATGGCAACCAGCAAATAAGAATTTCAGCGGCAGAATTTCAGCGGCAGCACAATTATAAAGAAAAGAACCAATATAAGCAATATGTTGGAAAACGAAACAAAGAGAACGGTGCTGCGTTTGAGTCTTTGCTTGAGAATGCGTGCAAAAAATACCTCGACGATGGCGAGGCTGATATTGCAAAGTCCCACGAACCTCTAAGAGTCATTGAACGATTGTCTGACCGGACATTCAAATGCGTGTTTACTAAAAAGGCGGACCCTGACTTCAGAGGGATGCTTTGCAGTGGCCGAGCGCTTGGCTTTGAAGCGAAGCACACTTCAACCGACCGGATTGAACAAGCAAAGGTCACAATGCATCAATCTGACGTACTGGATAGATATCAACAGATGAACGCCAGAGTGTTTGTGGTTGTGAGCTTTAATATGGAGAAGTTCTACAGCATCCCCTGGGATATTTGGAAAAACATGAAGTCACATTTCGGGCGCAAGTATGTTAAAGCGGAAGAAATTGAAAAATACGAGATTCCTTTGAGGGGTTATGAAGGGAAAGGCGCGGTGCTTTTTCTTTGCAACGAACCTTCTCAAACAGAGAGACCACGGCTTGGCCGCAAGGTGTAAACTTGATAATCATGCCCGGCACTTGCCGGGTTTATTTTTTTGGAAAGGAGGGAGTTCCGTTGATAAAGCGTGGTGAAATCTACTATGCTGATTTGTCGCCGGTTGTGGGCAGTGAACAAGGTGGAAATCGACCTGTACTTATTGTCCAAAACGATGTGGGCAATCGGTTTAGTCCTACAGTTATCGTGGCAGCGATTACAAGTCAATCCGAAAAGAAAAACATACCTACGCACGTTCCTGTAACGGGCACCGACTGCGGGCTTCCGAGAGATTCCGTTATACTGCTTGAACAAGTAAGGACGATTGACAAAGCACGTCTCGGAGAGCGTATAGGGCGACTATCGCCGGCAAACATGGAGTCTGTCGGAAAGTGCCTTGGCATAAGCTTCGGAATAGTCGACACAAACAAGGCAGGTTAGTATTTTCGGTAACTTTCGCAACTCGGGCTTTGACCCGAGTATACATAGAGATTTTCTTTTTTCAAAGGCATCTCTATATTTTTTTAAGAAAGGAGGAATTGGCTATGCGAAAAAGAATTTTTTGTCTTGTTTGTGCCATGGTTGTTATGTTTACCTCTGTGGTAGCGAGTGCTTCTGAGGGGGAACAAACTGAGATTCTGGTGATTGACACCACTCAGTCGGGTATTACGATTACGGATTCTTCGTCCTTGACGAATACGCCGGATAACAATACCCCGCTTGTATCGAACCCTTTGGAACAAAGTCCTGCTGATAGAGGATTTTTCCCTTTTGAAATCCGCTATGAGACCCACAATGGTGCCCCTGTCATTATCATGTCTTTCCGTGTACCGGTGGATACCGACCCATCAGTGCTTGTAGAGAGAGATTTCGAGGATTCCGGGCACCTGTTTTCCATGCGGCACATCCTTTTGGCGGATACTATCACTAACACCGAGCAAAAGGTAGTGGCCCAAACCGTTTCTTTTGTCACTGAAGAGGATGGAGTGGCCGTTATGGCTCAAGTCCTTACCCCGCTTATCGACTTCAATGAAGGTGGGTTTGTAGGGCAACTTGAACTTGACCGAACATCCATACAAAGTATTGCGACCGGGATGGAATCATATTCGTTCCCAATTCGCAGAGTGGTAGAAATCGCTAATCTCGACCGCAATGACCTTTACAGCGTGCCCAGGAGTGAGGGAAGCCTTACTCTGCAAGATGTAACTTGGCTGCCGGAAGGCGGTCAAATGCGCGGTGATATTATGTTGCCGGAAGGGTATACCGCCCAGGCGCTGTACGCCGGCGTAGGCCGCGGCGAACGTGCCACAGGCTTCGAAAACATCGCTGTTTATCGCGGAACCGTTTCACGCTCCGTAGAAAGTGAGAATGTTTTCTCTGTCATTTACCACGGCGTAAAAGTTGCGCCTGATAGTTCCGGTTTCCCATTTTCGTTGAACTACGTGGCTGTCGCCGTTGTCTCTATTCTGGTTACCGCCGGCGTTCTATTTTTAGTCCTTACGAAAGTTATACCGGTACGCCGCAGAGGCGGCTTATCGGACGTTCCACCCATTGACGCTTAAATGCTCTATCTTAACCTCCGCTACATTTGATTATGTAGCGGAGGTTTTTTTATTTTACTGAAAGGAGGAATCTACTTGAAATTAAAAGCACTTTTGGTGGCTGTCACTGCCACCGCTTTGGCTCTTGGTATTTCAGGTTGCAGCAATGCGCCTAATGAACCTGTCATTGCAGCTCCGCCTGCACCGGCGTTTACGCTTGAGCAACTTCAAGCGTCAATAAACTTCAATGATGCAAACTTTGTGACGGCTGATGACGGCGAGGTTGTTTTCGGCTCAAACAGAGAAGCGCCGACTCCAAATCCATACAGCACAGCGTTCCGTTCAATGGGCGGGCCTGACGGTGTGTGGAATGGTGCGCCGCCTGTTTCACACGGCTCTCCGCAATTCACTTTGTTTGATGCGGTAGCCATGGAGGGTGGTAATCTGGGAATACTCCAGATTCCAAAAATCAATCTGACGGTCAATGTGTACGACACGCCGGATGAGATTGAAGCGATGCGGCATGGTGTTGCGCATTTGCGTGAAACGTCGGCTTGGGTAGGCAACGTTGGCCTTGCCGGTCACGACTCTGGGGAGGGTGACTTCTTCAGAAACCTTAACCAACTCGTGATTGGCGATGAAATCCGGTTCACGACTGCTGCCGGCGAGAAAACATATCGCGTAGAAAGCAGCGCAGTTGTTCATGAGAGCGATTGGAGCTTATTTGGAATGACCAGCGACAACCGCCTAACACTCGTCACTTGTGTCCAAACAGACGCTTCAATGCGCTTAGTTGTGCAAGCTTTGGAAATTACCGTTGAGTAAACCTTTAGCGCCCAGGATTCTGGGCGCTTTTTTTGTTTTTGTAGCCTAGTTTTGTTTTTTGCCTTTTTTAGCTATCTCTAAATCACTGCCAAATGCTGAAAGGAGAACGCCCAATGCAAGATACAGTTAAATGCACCGGAGTCGACGCCAAAGGCTACGGGAAAATATATAAATACTCCATGAGAGATTCTTCATTACCTTTGCTGGCAAAAACACTGCTCGCTTATCTATGCTCGTATGCCGGTAGTGGATATACAGCATTCCCGCACAGAGAAAAAGTAATCTCAGACATAGGCATTAACAAAGATACGTTTTGCAAACACATAAAGACGCTTGAAACTAGGGGTTACATAAACCGCCACAAAACATTCTCAGGTACGGTTTATGAAATAAAGCAAGCAATAACGGATACCAACGGAGCCCGCCTAGAGCTCAAACAAATGGGTTACGGCACTGTTCCAAAATTGGTGATGCTTGATGCGAGCCTGTCCGCAAAAGCAAAAGGACTGTACGCCTATTTCTGTTCTTTTGCCGGCGCCGGTAAGGAGGCTTGGCCAAAAGGTTCCACAATTATGTTTGACCTAAAGGTATCAAGCAACTCGTTGAGTAAGTATCTTCGTGAGCTGGTTGAGAAGGGATATGTAACCGCAGTACAGGGTTACGAGAATGGACGCTATACACAGAACACCTACAAGCTCAACGATGTTGTTAAGGCTCCTTGTATTAGAAGCACTGTGAAAGCTCGTGGAAAGAAAAAGCCTCATCTTGTTGTGTCTGACGTTGTTGAAAACTTTATTGAAATTTCAAACCAAGAAAAAGCGACGTCCGAAAAAGTAATGTCCGAAAAAACAGTATACCAAAAAACCGGACGTCGTAATATAAAGAACAATTCCACAAGAAACATTTCTTTATCTTGCGATAAAGAAAGCAAGGACAAAAAGAACAATCTCGCGTACGCGAGGGATGGGATTGTTGAAAACCGTTCCTTTGCTTTAAGTAAGAAAGAAGTGAAAGAGTTGATAGGGTATATGGCCCTTTACTCAGAGTGCATACAGTGGGCAAGTCTCAAAGAACAGTTAGGCCATTTCCCCAAACGTACAGGCAGAGAGAGATTCCTTCAGTATGGACGTTTTGTTCTCGATGAGGTTGTAGCCCAACTGTTTTCGCTGTTTAAGGCAACGAGTGAAAATGTCCTTGTCGGCAATCAGCTATATCGTAGAACGGAACTGCTCCAAGGTCTGATGGATGCTATCGACTATGAAACCATACGCACCCTTTATCTCGATGTAGTTGACAGGGGTAGCCGGATTAAGAACGTCAAGAAGTATCTTCAGGCCAGTGTGCTCAACTTGGCGCTTGCCGGGACTCAAAGGTTTTGATTACAAAACTGGCAAAAAAAGTAACCAGTTGTAAATTTTGGATAAGATGGCTATTACTGAGATAGGCGCTTTCTGTGGCGGGAAGCTGCTGAGACTTTTTTCTGTGTTCTCCTTTTTGGTGCCGGCATGGCTGCCCGCAAACGTTTCGTTTTACGAAGTGTCTCAATCGCCGTTGGCGTCGGCGAAGAAAGGCATAGTTTGCGGGCAAGGCCCGCCCGGTCCACACTGCCACAGTTATATAACGCCGACTTAACTTCGTTTCCACACCCATAATGGGTAGTTGAAAAATAATCATAAGGAAATCATAGGAGGAAAACAAAAATGGTAAAGAAAGTAGTGGCACTCGCGCTTGCGATTGTGCTGACTCTGGGAATTGCAACGACATCGTTTGCTGCAACTCCCAACATCACCGGAATGGCAGGTGGACTTACGCTTGGATTCTCCGGTGACCCGCATCTGGGTGACGTTAACCCTCAAGACAGGCATGTAGTTTACATCGACCTGGTAGACACAATGTTCACTTGGGAAAACCACACCCCGGACGCAGAAAACCCGCAGCCCCTGACCTCTGCTCAAATCCGCAGAGCCAATATCGAAGTGCGTGCCTCTAATAGCCGCGTACTGGATGGCATTACGATTAACGCCAGCCAAAGCCGCGTTGAAGTACGCTTTGCTCGTGAGCTGGTCGGAACAAGGGAAGTCGATTTTGACTTTGACGTAATACTGACCGTAAACAGACGTCAAATGAGAGACCAATCCCTTACCCTCAGCGGCACACTCCTGAACCCCGAGGTAGAAGTCTTTGCCGATTCTGAGCGCGAAGACATCTCCAGAGGTGAAGTAGCGGTGGCTCAAGAAAGCATCCGCACGATTACTTTTGAAATCGGCGAAGGCGTTAGCCTGATAACCCGCATGAGCAACAACGGGCGCCTGTATGCGGTTGCTACCGCGACTCCTGATAACAGAGATGAAGACCTATTCCGTCAACACCGCGAAATCAATGAAGTCATCAACATCGCCGCAACCGGCGTTGCAAGCGGTTCTACTGTGCGCTTTGACAGAGTGTACCACAACTATTTTGTTTACAGCGCTGACGGTACATTCCTCGGCAGAGGCAATGAGGATTTCACTTTTGCGAACAAGTTCTACTTTGCTACCGCGAGACTTGCCGTTGAGACAACCCCAACTACACCTGCCGAGCCTACCGCCCCTGGCACCGGCACCGGCGGCACTGAACAAACGCCTCCGGCTACCGGCTCTACCCCCGGCACTGGCGCGACTGGCGGTAACAATGCAAACCACAATCCACCTACCGGCCGCTAAGCACTACCATAACTGAACATCAAACAAAGGAAGAGGAGGCGCTTATAAAAGTGTCTCCTTTCTTTCGCTTTTAACAGGAGGATTTTATTATGCCAGCAGTATGTCAACTTAATAAGACAGTGATTGTTGTGAATAAATCAGAGGACAATCCGATTCTCGCGTGTTTGCAGCGCGGCGAATATTACTTAGCAACAAATACAGCCAATGTAAAAAGGAAGAAGGCAAAAGGTGTTGTTGTGAAGACTGGTGGCAAGCAAATATGGGTTTCTGCTGCCAATGTCGACATACTCCCGGCGGATGCCGGAACTGGAATTGCTGCAAGTGGGCAAATTTCTTTGTAATGCGCCAATGCGTGGCTCTGCGTCAACACACAGAGCCACGCTGAAAGCTAATATACGCCAGAAAGGAAGATTTTTATGTTCAAAAAATTTATGTCTGTACTCTTAGCCGTCATGCTATGCGTTAGCCTCGGTGTGACAGCGATGGCGGAAGTACCGGCATCGGCCAATGTGACCGATATGGTGAGGAGCCTTGAAACAGGATTCAGCGGCCGTACAAACCTCGGCCACGTATCGCCGCAAGACAGGCTTGTCCTGCACATCAATTTGGTTGACACTATGTTCGAGTGGGAGGGGCACACTCCTGATGCAAGTAACCCAAGCCCATTAACAGCGTCGCAAATCAACAGGGCGAGAATGAGTGTAAGCTCAAACAGTAACCGTGTGCTTGACGATGTGCGCATTAATCTTGACCAGAGCCGTATTGAAGTTGTGTTTCAGCGCGGCACTACTGCGGTGAGGGATTCAGACTTTGTGTTTGAAGTGACCCTCTCCGTGAATAATCGTGAGATGAGAGCGCAGGCCATTACGTTCACCGGCACGTTCGGGAACGAGGTTTTGGACGGTTGGAATGACTCCAGGCGGGAAGACATTTCCCGGGGTGAGACTTTCCATGTGAGAGAAAATATCTCCAGCATCCAGTTCACTATCGGTGAAGGCGTGCGTATCAACACTCGTTTGAACCGCGGTGACCAAGTGAGGGCGACTGCGACTTCTACCCCCGATGACCGGGCGTGGCGGATAATGGACAGATACCGTCAAATCAATGATGTGATAATCGTTGACCATTCCGGGTTTCCATCCGGCGCTACCGTTACGCTTCCCAACGAGTGGAGAAGCTATTTTGTTTATGATTCAAACGAAAGATTCCTCGGCCGCGGCAATGAAAGGCTGCCTCTAACGACACGGTACTTTTTGGCGAGTTCAAGAATCCCCGGGGACAACAGCAGCGGCAGTAGCAGTAACAACGATGACTGGCGCGATAGGCCGTCTAGTGGTGGTTCAAGCAGTCAAGCGCCTTGGGTATCTGGAGGGCCGGGTTCGAGCATCCCTACTAGGCCCGTTGACCCAGAAACGGGTGTAGGACGCCCCCCGGTTCAGGCACAACCGCCAGTAAACCGTCCGCATACTCCCCCGATGACCTCTTTGCCGACATCTCCGCCGGCGAATACAAACTTTAATCCGAATACAGGGCGGTGAGCTCGTGGTGATGCGGCTTTTTGCCGCGTCGTACATATCAGTGATGTGATTTCAGACACCTGGTTGTTCTTTCCCATAGAAGTGCCTATATTTAGGGTAACAGACTTTCCAAAGGAGAAAACGCCATGAGAAGTAAGATGATGTTCATATTATTAGTTGTCGCATTAGGGTTACCAATGGCCGCTTGCAGCATCAGCGCATTAGTGTCAGCGCATTTATCGCTGTAGTGACTGCGGCTTTGTCTGCGACGTAGATGTAAACGTTGCTATAAACATAAAGAACGAAAGGAATGGTCATACCCATGAGAAGTAAGATGATGTCCATATTATTAGTTGTCGCATTAGCGTTATCATTGACCGCTTGCAACGTCAGCGCAACTGCTTTTGACGACCCTGAGACCGCACCGGCTGGAAGTCCAGGCTTCGAGGGTGCTTTGGCGATAGAGCGAGAAATCGAAGAGCTTCGTGTACAGACAGAAATCCTCGAAATAGAATCTGCCATAGCGGAGCTAAGCTACACTCCGGTGGGGCAGGAAACAGCCGGCGATGAAAAAGAGGATATCGCTGAGTTGGAAGAATACATACCTGCTGTAGCTGAAAGCGCAACTCAAAGTGAGAACACGCGAACTCAAACAACATTACCCTCAAATAATACGTCGCCGGCGAATAACGCACAGATGGCTGCACCAGTAGCCACTCAGCAAACCCAGCCCCCTTTGGCAGCAACTCCAGTACAGCAACCAACTACACCGGCTTCAGGTGCGACGCAGGGGATGGAAACTCCGCCCCCAGCTTCGCAACAAACCACGCAAGCGCCGGCCGCAACCAGCACAAGGGTAGATACCGATGCATTTGCCCGTGAAGTCGTCCGCTTAGTTAACGTTGAGAGGGAGCGAGCCGGGATAGCTCCGGTAGAATTGTCTCCGCTTGGGATGCAAGCTGCCCAGCTTAGGGCAAATGAATTGACAAGGCTTAATTCACACACGCGACCGGATGGTAGGCATTGGAGAACGGCTTTTGATGATGTCGGATTAGCGACCAGAGGCCCGCGAGGGGAAAATATAGCAACAGGGCAGGCGACACCTGTGGATGTGATGAGAACTTGGATGAACTCTACGGCTCACCGGAACAACATACTCAACGCTAATTATGACTATATGGGTGTGGGGGTTTACCAAGATTCAAATGGCAGGTTGCATTGGGTCCAGCTTTTCTTTGCTGGCGTTGCCACCGATACCCCTACAGCGCCTCCACGAGAAGACCAGTTACCGCCGGCGGGGCAAACAACAGGCGGGTCGAATGTAGCGACTACCACGACGATATATACGCTGGATACGCAAAATGTCACGCTCTCCGCCGGGCAAAGCCATCGGTTTGTTGTGGATACCTCTAACTCTTTCAGACCGTTCACAGTTGTGTGGGAGACAAGGTCTTTGCCGTCTAACGTCGAGTTTGACGATGGGTATGTTCAGGTAAATCTGCTTTATGACCGGCCGGACTGGGAAAGGCGTGAGGGACACTTCAATGTGTTTGCCAGGATATACGAAAACGGCTGGCTGGTAGCAACGTTGCAGGCAAGGGTTAATCACTCGTCGCAAGGGGCTATTGATACGTCTCCGGTAACAACGAGATTTCTGCCAGAGGTAGAAGAAGAGCGATTTGAGGAAACTCTCTTCGTAGAGGGTTTCGATGAGCAAGAATTCAGTGGGGGTATTAGTTAATGCGAGTAATTGCAATACGCGACGCAGACGAGCAGACTGTAAATATCTATGGTTATGGTACTTATGTGGGAGATGAGCCGTGTGAGCTTGCTTTTGGCCTTACTAACCCCAAAATCGTTCTTGATGACGGACAGATAGTTTGGGGCTGCCAGTGCTGGTGGGGGGATAGTGAGAGGCTTGAACGCGAACAGCTCTGCGGAAGAGAAGTTGTAATAGTACCCTTGGAGTGAGTCGTGCCACCATACAAATTAAGAAGAGCCCGCTCATTCTTGCGTGGACTCTTCATGTGAGTTAAGATGTTGTTTGATATCCACCTTACCGTGGAAGATTCTATGTATCTCAACAACCTTTAGGTCCTCGTTAACCATGTAAAACACCAAATAGTCCCCGACCACCAACATGCGGTAATCGGGGTCATCGCTATAAGCAGGGCAGGAATATGGCCACTCTTTCAAACGGTCGGTGCTCTGTTTGAGCGCAGAAAAGAACCGACCGACTGTATCCTCATAAAATTGTGACAGGTATTTTTTGATATCATCTCGGTCTAACGCTGCATCCGGCAGATACTTTATGGAATATTTCACAGGGTGCCCTCGACCCCTGCCCAAAACTCATCTTCGCTTAGCCATTTGGTGTTAGGGTCTTTGGCCTTCTCCTTGGTTAAGGCAAGCTCGCGCTTAATGTGCTGTCGGTGTAAAAAGTGTTCAAAATCCTTATACGCTTCAGTGCCAATCACAACAGCGGCCTCTCTGCCGTTTTGTGTGATTATTACTTGGTTTCCCTCATTTGCCAGCTTTATAATCTCGCCATAGTTGTTGCGCAAGTCGCGCACCGGTCTTGCGTATGTGTTCACTGATAACACCTCCAGTTCAATATAGCTATTGTAGCACAATATTGCTACAATAGCAACCCGACATGTTTTGCCAGATAATGGCTTGCACATTCAACTACCCGCCGATTAAAAGAAGCGATGGATTGAGGCGCAACCCCTAAAACATAGCTATATTTGAAAAAGGAGATTAAACTATATGACTTTCAAGCAAAGAGTAAATGGTGTCACAATGTACAGAAATAGTTCTTCGGCAAATACTTTGTCGTTTGCGCTTATGTTATTAATTGTAGTCCTTGTGTCCGCCAGTGTTGTTTTGGTATTTGCATTACCAGTATTAGCGTCTGAGCCGCCAACTGAGTATGTTGCGGCCGGTTCCAATAACCAAAGTGAAGAAAATGCCGGAATAGTTATTCGAAAGGTCAACGCGGAAACCGGTCAACTCATACAGAGTGCGGAGTTTGATGCGAGGTCGACATGGATTATCCCTCAACTGTTCAGAACCCTTAATATATCTGTTGCTGTCTTCTTTTCTGGTTTAGGGGTGCTTTGGTTGCACGCGATTGTATTTACCTCAGCACCTTCTCGTCTGGAGTAAACCCTGCGCAAAGCTCCTTTGTTGCCTGGAGAGGTAACCTCACTTCACCGCTAAAGACAATCCGGCACTCTATTGCGAGTGCCGGATTGTTACTTTACATATCTCTAAAAATATAACTAAAGTTCATCCATACTTTTGTGTTGTGGAGTGTCAAAACCGGAGGGAATTATATGGATTGGAAAAAAGCTTACAAAAAGGTTGAGGAGTTCATAGAAGAACAAAACAAGGAATATGCCGGCAGACAAGAATGGGAAAACGTCAAAATGGGGGATACCTTTTCTTTCGGTCCGTGCAGTCGGCCTATTTTTTTGGTGGCTGTCAGCTACACTCGGATATTGGGCGGTGAAAGAGACTCTTCGCCTATCAGAAATCATTTCTTTTGCGTAGCGCCTTCTGGAGATGGCTCAGATTACAAGGTTCACCGCGGTCCTGATTTCACATTGGAGCCTTACATTTATGAAAGAGGATATATCTACTTGCGCGAGAAGACTCAAAAAGGAATGTTCCCTGCGGGCCAAGTCAAATACAAGCTGGGGCTGGCCACGCTTGACTTTGCTGATAACGGTCGTGCCATCCAGTTCGAGCTGTTCGCTCCGCAACATTTTGATAGTGTTGAAGAAGTCTCGCAGGCTGAGTCAGATTACAACGCAACTATGGTGAAGAATGATGATGGTACAGTGGTTATCCACATTAATAAGAGTGAAATAAAGAAGCGCTATGCTCAAGAGGTAGTCGAGACAATCCGATGGGATGAACACTGGAAGTATCGCTGCCTCATCGAAAAGGAACCACAAGACCTGCCGGATAATTTCAATAGTGACACTGGTTATATCCCTTGTTCACTGAAGTTTGAAGATGTGTTCGCTCAGTACGCCCGAGGAGCCGAAGAAGACCCTGAATGCACGCGAACGCTCCTTTTGCAAGTCATCGGGTATATTACGAGACCGGAGATGGTTAGCCCGGCTAAGTGAAGATGCCTCTATCGAACATAGAGTTGTATTTATGATGCCCAAAAATCGCTACTGCTCCCTTGTGAAAAGGTTGATGATTTGTACTTTTATGATAAAGGCGTGTACGATACTTTCGTCGTCGGAAGTCAACTTCGTACAGTCACCTCATATGAATCGGTTGTTCCCGGGCGAAGAGAGTTGCGTAATTAAGCCATTTCCCATTAATTTAGCCGCTGGATAGCATTTTTATATTCGCCACTGCCTGTTAAAAGGTAGTGGCTTTTTTGCTTTCCTAAGGGAGCCTGGGAACTTAAAAGTATTACAGAAACAAAATTGGCGACTATCAGCTCGAAGCAGACTAGAGAGGCAAAATTAGCTTAGTGTCGAACGTTTTTCCAGAGCGCATGGCAATCTTCTTGTTTTGCTATTTACAGTGTGCTTGGCCATGTGGTATAATATTCCTAAACATTAAAACCAGCACAACCAAGCCATTTTCCGCCCAGTTAGCTTTCTCGCCCCACCCGACTATAATTAATATATAGAGAGTAAGCAGACTCAAAAAGGAGAACCCGCCATGAAAAAAATAAACATACGACGGCGACTTGTAATACCCTTGGCCATAGTGCTGATGATTTCCATAACCGCTTGCGCTGCACCGGTTGAAACGGTAGGCTACGAAGCGCTTGCCGCCGAGCAGGCTGAAACTGAACGGTTAGAGATGTTGGAACTCCAAAGACAGCGCAGGATTGCACGCAACGCAAGAAGGGATGCATTTGAACTCCAACAACAAGATTATATTTTGGGGTTTCAACTTGGCGCCACGGACGCTCGTTTTTTTAGTGAACTTGAGGTCGGCGACGATATTTCAATACAGGTTGAAATTCAAACACATACCAACCTTCCTGAAAGGCTAAGTAGTGCAGTTACCGAGCTTAACCCCGACACAAATATGGTTTTTGTTGTCGTATCCGGGGTAATTGACAGACAGGGGCTTCGCACAAGTTATTTGACAGATATCGGTATTTTTTTAGGTGCGCAAGCACAAATTCGACGTGATGTTTTAGATTTGAGTGCTGAGTTAGTGTACATATCCCCGACCCAATAAACAATAAAGGAGAAACCGCCATGTTAAGAAAATTAAACATCCGCCGCCTACTGGCAATCCCTCTGGCCCTAACCCTTATCCTATCCCTCGCCGCCTGCGCTGCACCGGTTGAAACGGTAGACTACGATGCACTTGCAGCCGAGCAAGCCGAAGCCGACCGCCTCGCCGAACTTGAAGCAGAGCGCGATGCTGCCCTTGCTGAACTTGAGCGACTACAAGCCGAAGCCGCTGAAAGGGAAGAGGCTGAGAGATTGGCTGAAGAAGAGGCCCTTGCGGCGCTTGAGGATGAGGAAGCCGAGGAGGCTGTAACTGAAGAAGAGACGACTACTGCGGTAGCTGCGGCTCAAAGCACCGCGCCGGCTAACCCGCCTGCGGCAAGCAACCCACCGGCAACACCCGCCGTGCCTACTGCGGCGGCGCCTGCTGCGAGTGGGAATGCGTTGAGTGGTTTGGTGACTATTACGGATAATACTACGCCGGCGGTGGAGATGCGCGGGAGACCAAATGTTGCTGGCGGGCCACAAGTTTTCTTTTCTGCTGATAATAGAGAGCTAGGGACTATTTCTATGGATAGCGTCCGGTCTGCACAGAACAGTATCCGCAATAGACCTGCTGACGGTTCGCCTCCCGACCCTAGGTATGGTCCTGGTGATTGGGGTTTGTGGTGGGCGGACGAGTTCAATAGATTGCGTGGGCTTGGCGGTGCAGATAGACCTGCACCTGCGCCTGGGCCTGTTGAAGGGTCTCATGAGTGGAACGAACAAGAAAGACAAGAGCTTATTCGACTCATAAATGCTGAGAGGCAACGAATTGGTACTGGAACGCTAATTGTTGACCAGGTGCTTATGGATTTTGCCCAGATTAGGGCTGATGAAGGCGGTCGAGCCGGTGGAGCACCACACACGAGACCTAATGGAGATAGTGTTCGCAACGAGAATTGGTCAGCCGGTAGAGGACGAGTAGCGTTTGATAGCTGGATGAACTCTCCCGGCCACCGAGATTTGATGCTCGGTCAAGGCCCTTGGGCAAACCGTCAAACTACGTTTGGCATTGGCGTTGGGCGTGGTGGTACAATAATGATTGTGAATGAAATCGTTATTGTACCAGCGTAACTGAAGAATTGCAAAGGCCACTATCACTTGGTAGTGGCCTTTTTTGTTTATGGCAGCGTTGCACTATGTTGTCCAACAACTACTGATGTTGTCAGCCTTACAGCGAACATTCGCCTTTTCACCGAGAAGGAGCCTCGTCTTTTCAAGGTTCTCTGATGTTACCTTCTTACAGCTTATCCCGTGAGGTAGAAAACGAACGAAAGAAGTGTCCACACTTTCCGATTTCGCAAGATAAAAAGGAGTTGCTTTCGAATGAATTGGAAACAAGCGTTTAACTTAATTAAAGAATGGTTAGCAAGTCAAAATAAGATTGATGAATTCGAACGCATGAATGTTCAGTTCAACAATTGGTGTCGCTTTAACAGAAGCGATACGGAACCAGTTAGGGAAATTTATCTATTTAACATAAATTTCAAGATGTTTAAAGACGGTAAATGCGTTTCAGGATATACCAACATGTTGTTCGCAGTGCTGACTGTCGGAGACGAGAGCACTGTCCACTATGGAGGAGACATACACGGAATAATTGACATGCCTGGGTTTAATCCGGGGTCTTAGAGGCAAGGGGGTGCTTTTGCACCACAAGCAAATCCATGATTTTCATAGAATTGCTTGATATCATCTGTCTCAATCACCTCATCTTTCGACTCTAGCTGGCAGTTAGTTTCCAAGAAAAATACTGAACTGCTCTCATAAGGGCGGCCGCTGTCGTATCCTACCGAGGATACGGTTTTTGAAATATTTTTGCTTGCATAATACTCTGAAAAAAATTCTAAGATTGCATTCCCCAACCCTTTGCGTTGTAGAATCGAAACGATTCGGAAATGTCGAATGTCTACTGATTTATAAAAATGGTTTTCTTCAAAATAAATATGTCCAATTTGTATTGTTTCGCCGATTGCGGCGTAAATATCATATTTTATGTATTGGCATCTTTTTCCTAGAGAACTTTCAGTGTATTCAACGCATATCTTTACAGGTCGCAGAAGAATCGACTCCAGAAGCTCTTGTATTTTTTCTTCTAAGGGCTTTAGGTGTGAGTGGTAGCAATTCAATTCAGTATCCTCCTCAATTACCTCAATTTCACAACCATTGTATCATACTGAGCCTGAACGGACAACTTTCAGGTAATGTAAAACTCGACAGCTTTAAACATATTCAGCAGCCATCCCCCACAGATGGCTGCTTTTTTCTTTTGCCCAAAATCTAAATAAGTTAAGGAGAGAAACATAACATGCGACAAAAAATCATGAAATCCATATGCGTCATGCTTGCGGTGATTATGCTGGTCGGCATAGTGCCTGCGCAGGCGATGGACATATCAGACGCAAACACTTTTGACAACAGTAGTGCCGGCTCTGGCTGGGAGATTGTCGATTCAAATGGTAATTCTATCGGCAGCAATGGAGAGTTTGTTGTCGACGGCTCAGACCCTCCGCCAACCAACAACGATGAGGATTCAACCGTGCCGCCTATGTCTGAAGACGACGACGGTAACCTCGGAGAATTACCTTCCGTAGACGATAACCTTTCAGTTCCTCCACCTGAAGAACCGTTGCCGCCAGAAGATGGCGAGTTTGTCACTCCTGCTCCCATGTCAACTGAAGATGTAATGGAAATCATAGACGAGCTGACGCCGGAAGAAGCAATGGTGATGCTCATTGATATTGGAGAGCAAAGCAATACTGACTTTGAATGGGTCGAGGCGATGTTAAACGCCTATTTCGCAATGGTTGAGCAGGAGACGATAAGCCCAACTACTGCGGACGCCTTTGATGATGCGCCTAATTTCAGCGCTTTTGGATTTGAGCCATTTTCAACCCCAGTACAAGGGTCGGTTAGCTTCAACCAAGTTACGGGCCCCGGCGTACCGCCAGGACATCCGAATGTTGAAATTAACTTTTACCACCCTATGAGCTGGGCTCAACAGCCGCCCGGTGATGGATGGAACCCTACGCCATTTTGTGCCCAATTTGGGGTTCCGCCTGTTGCGGGAACTATGTTCACATGGACTCCGCAATCAAGCGGTGGAAACAACGACCGCATTCTAAGAGCGATTGTTGGCAGTGGCACTTATTTGCAGAAGCAAGCGTACATCTGGGGCGTATTGAACGGATGGAATTCCTTTATTGCTTATTCTGGCTTGAATACTTCCGGCGTAGATATTACCGGTTGGACACTATACAGGGCTTCGGTTGGTGGCGGGCAAGATAAGTTCGCTGCTCGTTACGATGATGACTCCAGCATCCCCGACCCCGGCCCTGGCGGCGGTTCAGGCGACGGCGAATTCGGCCTAAATATTGAATGGTGGTATACCCATACCACCGTCATGGAACGTGGCCAAGATACCGAATTCCGCAACACCCAACCCCACGGCTACTTCCACATCGACAAGACCGACCTCCACGCCCGCCCATTGGCCGGCGCCACCTTTGAAGTGCGCATCCAGTTCGCCAGCGGCGGGTTTGCCAGCACTTTCGATTACAGACGCCGAAATGCGTCCAATACGGGGTATGAGACCATCACAGTGACTACCGGCGCCGGAGGCTGGGGAACCGTCTCTATGGGGCCGCACAGCGCCTCTGTGACGGTATCATATCTCCACCCGATGACGTCCCCGGGCGGCACGCCGCCCAACAACTTCCCGTCTTACGACACCGGCCCGGCGACGATAACCGTGCGGGAAACAGTCCCGCCGCCGGACCACACGCTGGACAACACAAATAACCCGCAGACCTTTCAGGTTTGGCCGAGCTATAATCTGATTACGAGGCGGACAGAGTGGTTAAGGATGTTCACCGTCATGAGCCGCTGGTATCGTATTTGGAGCGATGACGGGCAGATAGACGAGACCTTCGGCCCCGAGTCGGAGGAGATTACTGAAGACCAAACCGAGTTCACCCACTTTCAAGAGTACGTGAGTGACAGGGTGGGGGATACGGATGTTAGGGCAGCTTTTAGGAATGAGCGCATCAGCGGGGAAATTATCGTCCGCAAACGGTGCGCGGTGACCGGCCAGCTCCTTGAAGGCGCTACGTTTAGGCTGGAGGGCATCAACATCCATGAGCCGGTACACGTAGACCGTCACGGCACTACAGTCCGGCAGCCGGATGGCGACATCTCGTTCAGGTTTACCGGCCTACACCCCGGGACTTACAGGATTACAGAGATACACGCACCCAACACCCATAACCTCGACTCGTATCCGCAAATGGTTACAGTGGAATCGGGCCAGACCATAGAAGTCGTATTCGAGAACACCCGCAGGCAGGGCCTCCAGATTCTTAAAGTAGACTCTGAAGGCAATCCGCTTGCGGGTGCTTTATTTGAGATTACACGCGGCTCTGGTGCGCTCTGGGGGACATTCTCCACAGACGCGAATGGCCTTATCATTATTCCGAACAACGAGCTTACAACCGGGCTTTACCATGTTCGTGAAGTCCGTGCCCCGGCCGGGTTCCTGATAGATGAAGAGAACAATCCGCAATCTATCTGGATAGATAACGCCGATGGCATTGAGACTTACCACCTGGTATTCAGAAACCCCCGGCGCCCGCAGGTTGAAATCATTAAGATTGATTCGCGGGGCGGGGAGAGGCTTCCCGGTGCAGTGTTCCGGTTGACCGACCCCAGCACGGGCAATAGCTGGGAGCAGTTGACTGACCAAAATGGCGTTGTCTTGTTCTCAAGCAATGCACCCGACCGGCATGGCATCACAGTAACCCTTGAGGTTGGAAGAACGTATATCCTTGAGGAAATCTCAGCGCCGCCGGGATATATCAATTCAGGCTGGCGGCATGAGTTGACGCTTAGCCCGGATAACACGCATACCTTTATTGTAGAGAACGACCCTGAGCCGTCTTTGGAGATTGTGAAGAGAGATAGGCTTACCGGGGCTCTGCTTGAGGGTGCGACTTTCCGAGTAGCCTATCGCGGTTCAATCGACTTCCAGGAAGTGACCACAGGCGCAAACGGCGTTGCCGCCATCCGCGGCATGGCGCCGGGCACGTATGTAGTGACTGAGGTGAGGGCTCCGAATGGATATATCCTCACTGAAGAAGAGCACACTGTAATTCTCCGCCCGGGTGAAGTTACGGTCATCGAGATTTTCAATGACCGTGAACCCTCGATGGAGATTGTGAAGTTTAACCTCCATGACGGCCGTAGGCTGGCCGGCGCAACGTTTAGGATTTCGTGGAACAACGGCACCTATTTCCGTGACGTTACGACAAACGAAAATGGCACGGCGCTTATCCTTGGGCTACAGCCTGGGTGGTATACTGTCACAGAGATTCGCGCCCCCGATGGACACATCCTGAGTGATGAGCCGGTTCAGGTCTATCTTGAACCCGGTGAGCGCAGGATATTGACCATTGCAAACAGGTCGTACCCTTCATTGACGATAGAGAAGACCTGCTCGGTAACGGGCAACCCACTCCAGTTCGCAAGATTCAGAGTGGAGCGTATCCGCGGTGACAGTATTGCCCTTATCGGCGAGTTCACCACGGACGAGAATGGCAGGATTCATCTTCACAATGTGGAACCAGGCAGATTTAGGGAGACGGAGGTTTCGCCGCCCGCCGGTTATGTGATGGACAGAGGCCCTTGGGATATCACTATAGCCCCCGGGCAGGCGTATGTACTTCAGATAACCAACACACCGATGGCGCCGATTATGATTCGCAAGGTAGACCCGCAAGGGAATCCTCTGGCGGGTGCTGAGTTCACGATTACAACGATGACAGGGCAGTGGGTGGCAACAGTCCAAACGGTTCATACGGGTTGGGCTATCGTTCCCAACGTGGCCCCCGGGCGCTACATCGTCCGCGAGGTGCGTGCTCCCGATGGTTACGTCTTAAACGATGAGCCACAGTATGTTGAAATGGTTGCGGGTGAACCGGTAACTTTGACGTTTGTAAACTACCCGGCACCTCAACTTCAAATCGTCAAAGTAGACGCCGACACGGGTAGGCCGCTTGTCGGTGCAGCATTCAGAATAACCGAGTCTAACGGGCGGTTTGTCGCCGAGCGCGTTACCGGGCCGGATGGGATGATTACACTGAGCCTCCCGCCGGGTGAATATGTGGTGGCCGAGATTCGTGCCCCTGACGGATACGTTCTCGATATGACCCCAGAAGTGGTCGTTCTTGAAGCCGGACGAACTACGACGATTACGTTTAGGAATCTGAGTAGGCCGGGACTTCAACTCGTGAAGGTCTGTGCTGAAACCGGAGTGCCGGTAGAAGGTTCGAGGTTCGAGGTGTTCGAGCTTCGTGACGGCTGGAACAGAAGTATCGGCATTTTCACTACCGGTGCGAACGGGACGTTCTTTATCCCGAATTTGGCGCCGGGCTACTACGAAATTGTGGAAGTCCACGCCCCCAACGGCTATATCCTTGACCCGACCCCGCGGCGCATCTTTGTTGAGGCCGGAAAAATCAACGTTGTCGAGTTTGAGAACGTGCCATACGCAAACCTGAGACTGTTGAAAATCTGCGCTGAAACTAGGCAGCCACTTGAGGGCGCTGTGTTCAGGTTGTTTGATGCCGACAGGCTTGAGATTGCTACGGTGACCACCAATGCGCTTGGCGAGATTTGGTGGCCCAATATGGAAGCCGGGACTTATTATCTTCAAGAACAGCGCGCCCCGGCGGGTTACTTGCACGATAACACCGTCCGCCGGATTGAACTTTCCCCCGGCCAGACAACTACGGTAGAGTGGCCAAATGTACCGCTCGGGTCTCTGCGTATCATTAAAATCGACGGCGATACACGGCAGCCTCTTTATGGGGTCGTGTTTGACCTGATGGACAGAAGCAACAATGTGCTTGGCCGATTCAGAACTGACCGGCAGGGCACGATTGCGTTCTCCCGCAACTTGGCTCCTGGGCGCTATCACCTGCGCGAAGTCCAAGCAGCCCCTGGGTACTTCCTTGACAATCGAATTCATGTCGCCGATGTCGAGGATGGTATGACTGTTGAAATTGTCGTAGAAAATGACCAGCTCGGCACCTTGCGCTTACGGAAGGTTTGTGCTGAAACAGGCCAGCCGCTTAGGGGTGCAGCGTTCTTGCTGTATAACAGGCAGCAGGGTCTTATGGGTGAGTTCGTCACGAACGACGCCGGGGAAATTGTAATCGAGAACCGGTTTACGACCGGCAGGTACTTTATCCGGGAGATTCGCTCTCCGCAGGGTTATGTACTTGATGACCAGATGAGGCCGATTGATATGCGGGTGGGTCATACGACAGAAGTTGTTATCTCAAACACCCGTGTAAGCGGCGAAATCGAGTTGGTTAAGGTTTCAAGCGCTGACTCGAACGCAAGGCTTTCGGGTGCTGTGTTCCAAGTGTTCAACGAGCGTTTGGAAGTGGTCGGTGAAATGACCACCGGTTCCGATGGCGTTGCTCGACTTGGAAATCTGCCTCTTGGCAGGTATGCGATTAAAGAAGTAACATCCCCGAATGGCTTTATTCTTTCGGAAGAAGTGATTTACGTTGATATTCGGGTTCAGGGCGACACTGTGCGGGTGACTGTGCAAAACGACCCGAGCGACCTAGATGTCACTGTAAACAAAAATGGTATCCGTGAAACAATGCCGGGTGAGGTATTCGTATACCACTTCCCGAACATTGCAAACAACTCCAATGTCGCTCTTGAAGAATTCTTCTGGCGTGATATTCTGCCAACGGAAGCTTTGAGGATTCAGAGCCTTAACACTGGCACTTGGAATCAAAGGGTTGTTTACGAGCTCTGGGTGCGTACCAATCACCGGGACTACTTCCGGGTGCGAAACAATCTGCACTCGAACATTGAGTACACGATTGACCTGCGGCCGGAGACGTTGCGACTTGCTTCAAACGAGTTTGTCACTGAAACCAAAGTAGTGTTCGGCACTGTGCAACCGGGCTTCACGTCTGCGCTTGACCCGTTTATCACAGTACAGGTTCTTGATGGATTGCCTTTGGGCACGATGTTTACGAACCGGACGGATGGCGGTGGTCGCTACGGCGATGAATGGGTTTTCGACCGAGATTCCTGGGTAACCGGAATCTTTAGACCTAACCGGAGAATTCCGCAGACTGGTGGCCCTGGGTCTACTATGCCGGCGGCGGAAAGTCAGACGCAAGCATTCTGATGACCCGTTAGTCTTTTGCTGGGGAGAAATCCCCGGCAGTACATATTTCTTGGGACACAGCAAAGGGTTTGCGGTGTGTTAGATGTGTGATATAATGGCTGTATCCTTTTATGCTTGGAGGCTTTTTGGTGAGAAAAACATTAGGGTTCATCCTTGTGATTGCGCTTGTTACATTCCTTGTTGGGTGTAGTGGGGACGGCGAGCAATCTCGACCGGCGACATCTGAAGCGCCTGGTGTTGGCTCTTCAGAAGTGGAAGAGTTGTTGGACGATGATATAATAGCAGAAATGATATTGGCTGAGGCGATGGCGGAACAGCATCCGACGGGATTCACGTTTGTGCTTTCTAATCACCCGTTGGTGGTTTTACTCCAAGATGAAGGCTACTTAAATGTTGAAAGATTCCCGGAGAGATTGATAGGTGACCCAACGCCGATTAGGTCAGTACCCGGAATAACAGGTGCTCTCACCGCACTCAATCGCTCAGAAGGGCTGCCCGGTGTGTCCGTGTCAATTGCTTTATTTACAGATGAAGAAAGTGCGGATGAACTCTTCCAAACAATAAGAGATAACTGGTTTGGTTCCTTAGAAAGAGCGCGTGCCCTTGATGGAATCATCGTCGACCTAGAAGCAGAAGTGAGATTTTTGGAGAGCGTTTATGGAGGACTTGTGCTGGTGAATCGCATAGGAAGCGCAGTTATATTTGCTACGACCATAGAAGAAAATCGAATGTATGCGGAAGATTTGATTGCGCTCATTGGTTCTGAACTCGACTAAAGTATAGCGAGAGGTGCAAAATGTCACTGTTTGAGAAAAGGTATCCAAAACTGATAGACGCCTGCTATGTTGCGATGAAAGTGCTGCAACGAGAGACAGACCCTGATGCAGTGAGTTTAGCTGCTGAAAACGTTATCTCTAAGCTTAACAACATACCAGAACAAATGGCTAAAGATATTGTTTTGCATTACGATATACCAGTTTTTAAGGATGGAAGGGAGAACAAAGACTACAAAGAAAGATTGATTGCGTTAGGGGAACAGGGGTACATAAAAGATAGAAACCTTTTGAGCCTACTCCATCGCATTCGAAAAATTAGAAACAATAACGTTCACCCTGAGGATGACGGCGAAATTGCAACGCCCAGAAATGCGAGTGAGCTATTTGGAAAACTTGGTGTTATCCTTAACTGGTATGAAGGAATAATGCCTGCTAGTGCTGGGGAAGAGCCCGCTCTTCCAAGGCATTATAACGCAGAGCTAGTTTATTCAGATATTATAAATATTCCTATCTCGCCGGAAAAACTTGAGACGTTGACGCTGGTAACGGTCGCAGATGGAAAGCTTGGACTTAATGAAGAAAGATGCCAACAAAGCTGCCACTTTTACAATGAGGAAAGTTTCTTTGAAGCCGCCGAGTGCATCAACTCACTTTCTCCAAATTCGGATTGTGGCGCTCCGCATCTTGTTTGGGCTCTTTTGAATACCCTTCCAGAAATTGAATACAGCAAAGCGGTTTTTCAAAACAATCTCGGTGTTTGCTATTGCGAGGGACTTGGCGTAAAACAAGACCGCGCTAAAGGGCTGTATTTATTTGGGAAAGCTGCTGCGCAAGGTCTCAGAGAGGCGCAGTACAATATTGGGTTTTGTTATTACTTTGAGAGTGATATTCGCACTATAAAAGATAAGGAAGTTGCGGCGTTTCTATTTAGAAAGGCCGCAGAGCAGGGGCTTGTAGAAGCTCAATTCCAACTTGGAGGGTTTTTCGCGCTAGGTATTGGAGTCTCTAAGGACGGTGAAGAAGCGGTATCGTGGTATGAGAAAGCAGCAAAGCAAGGGCTTCTTGAAGCTCAATGCAAAGTGGCGGAATCATACGCCTCCGGGATTGACGTTCAAGAGAACGGGGAGAAAGCTTTATACTGGTATGAAAAAGCTGCGATGCAAGGTGATTTGGCTGCACAAAATATAATAGCAGATTGCTATGACGATGGGAATGTGCCTAAACATTGGGTATGGAATATTCCGCAAACTACAAGCGACAACAATGGCAATGGCAAAAAGACTCCTATGTATCGGAGGAGGTCAGATTATCTCACCTATTCAAGATATAATAGTGCCAGCGAAAAATTAAGTCAAAAAGGGGTTTTGCCAAAAGACAATAAAAAAGCTGCCTATTGGTATGAGAAAGCGGCCGAACAAGGAAGTGGTCACGCTCAATTCAAAATAGCTTTCTTTTATTATGATGGCATAGGCGTAGAACAAGATTTTAAGAAATCAATTTATTGGTATGAAAAATTTACTGATGTACTTGGCAGACACCCTTGGGGGAGAAACGAGAAAGCTTGTGAATATATAATTGGCCTAAGCTATTACGACGGCATTGGAGTGCAACAAGATTACAAAGAAGCAGCCCGTCGCTTTATAACGGCTGCCAGTTCGGCAAGCCATGTCACAGCTTGGGAAACTGATGCCGCGTACCGTCTTGCTTCGATGTATGAAAATGGAAAGGGAGTCGAAAAGGATTACCACCAAGCGATTGAATGGTATACGCAAGCAGCCCAACAAGGAGACATTGATGCTCAAAAACGTATCAAACGAGTTCGCAGAAAAATGCCGATTAAAATTGGCATTTTAAAATCTCAAGATAAGCGGAAGGGTGGATTCTTTTTCGCTGTCATGCTCTATATTGTCTTCTTAGGGGTGTATAATTTTTTATCCACTTCTGGATGGATTCCGACTTGGATTCCAGCAAGGACTTTTCAATCTCTATTGCTCATAGTATTAGCCTTTATCTATTTTGCAAAGACCCGGCTATATTTGAGGAGATGACGGCCTCGATTGCATCTAAACATAATTTAATTGTCCGCTTGCGTTCGTTATACTACATACCCCTTTTTAAGGGGTAATTTTTTTTGGAGGTAACCGTAAATGGATTCAATTGTTAATCGGGTTCAACTCATAGCTGATGAAGAGCTTCAGCAACTTCTCGATTCATTCAACATGGAAGCGAGTGAGTTTAGGTTCATAGGCAAGCGCGGCGAGACTGCCATCTGCAAGCTCCGCAAATATGGCGAGAACGTGTTCGTTGTTTCACAGGATACTGGCGTAGAGAGCAACAGCCTCGTCAATACGAGCGAGCTTTTTGCGACTCAATTGTCAGAAGCTTTCGGTATCTCGGTCGCAGACCTGGTTATCATAGAGGATGACAAGGCTTGGCTTCAGAACAGAGATGATTTGGAAGAGCATGAAAAGAAGCAATCAAGGTTCCTACTTCATCTCTACAAACCTTGCGAGCCAATCGAGTTCCATCAACTTGTGCCGGCTGTTTCAGTAGAACCCGGTTGGTACGGGCTTGACGGTGACCAGGTAGCCTACTTTATTGAGAACGCAGGGAAAATTACTGCAACCACTTGGTGGGCAGAAAAGCAGGCTAAATCGGCGTCTTAGACAGAGCATTTGTAGGCTTCAAGCTTTGCTGACAGTGGCAAGGCTTGCTACATATCCTGCCGAAAATGGCATGGGTGTGTTCATATAGATGAGGCTGCACTTCGATTAGAGGTGCAGCCTTTATTTGTTTTTGGCATAAATCAACATAAGACCTCATCCCCCAAAAACTCCATTACATACCTCTTGAAAAACACGAGAGGTAATCCATAAATGACTGCGCCTTTTGTATTGGGGCGCAGTTTTTTAATTCTAAAGAAATGGAGTGAAGTTTCATGCGACAAAAAATCTCGAAAACCCTTTGCGTTATGCTCGCTGTTGTAATGATAGCTGGTATGTTCCCGACTAACGCATTGGCGTTGATTGACACGCCCATCGGTGGCGGCACTGGTTCCGGTTGGGGGGAGTTCTTCCCGAACGACAGTGCTGATGATTCGTTCGGAAACTCTCAGCAGACACCGCCGAATGACATTGTCTCCGGTGCCCCTGACGAAGCGTTGCGCCCATCGGTAACACCTCCGGGGAGTATTCCCGACTGGGAATTTGACATCGGCGGCATCCAGCCTGAGTCTGGGCTGCCTGGCCCGGATGCAGACTACGGCGCAAGCAATCTGCCGCCTGTAGATGACAGCAACCGCCCTGATGAAGAGACCACCACACCGCCGTCAACCGGCCCTCCTGCGGATGAACAACCCGTAGCAACAGAGGAAGAAGCAGTAGCGGATGACGAGTTAGCTGAAGGTCCTTACGACAATCTCCAAGAATCTTGGCTGCAAACCTATCAAAGAAATGCAGCGGCTTGGGGCAGGCTTCGCAACTCCGGCGCCCCGTCCAGTACTTCTATAACCTGGGGAGGTAACCCGATAGTGTTTGCGAATAACACCTTTATCGGCAGCCCATTCCCCAGAGTAAGCGTGCAAGGCCAAGTAGCATTCAGTTACAATGCCTCTGGCAGCGCAAGCTACAATGTGCAGACGATTCTCTCTAACTTTATGGAGAGTTCGCAAAGCTCACAGCATTATCTTGCTGCGCAGGCCCTTATTTGGGCTGACACCTTTGGTACCTCTGTGAGGAGCTGGGGTAACTCCGGCGTTACAGCAAGCATCGTTGACCAGCTTGTTATTTTGCGCAAAAAAAGAAGAGCTGGGAGGAAAAAGCAGGCGAGATAAATAGGAAAATGTAAAATAGAATACAAAAAAGCACTCCTAAAGAGCGCGCGTGAAAAGGAGTGTTATTTT